>FWWM01002497.1_pt1 | contig 49351 bp, 41 predicted proteins | sample 2228351 | NCBI WGS metagenome assembly FWWM01 (sample SAMEA103939774, study PRJEB20133) | metagenome | reverse complement strand
AACTTTTTGACAAAGCACTGCCGGTTTTCGGAAACCCTTCTTCCGCTTATGGACACATTCGCGCAGGAAATTGAAATTTACCTGTGTCCAGTACCAAGGTGAATCTGAGTTGTGCTCCGATTGCCCGGCGACTCTAGTCGCGGGCTACAGATAGCCAAGCCGCCCTTTGGCGGCTTCCCTTACGCGGGCAAAAAGAGCCCGCGAAGGCGGGCTGTGCCGTTCGTAGTCGCGGCTTGAGCCGCCGGGACGAGAAGGCGCAACTTGTCCAACCCACCTTGTTGAGGCACTAGGCCCAAATTTCGAACAAGCAACCATCGCCTCGCCCCCCTGGCGCAAAGGGGCCAAAATGTGTTATAATGGGGCAAGCGGCGGGTCAATCGGCGTCTCGCCCTCTTGGAGAAAGGCAAAGATATGGGTTACGGCGAGACCAGTTCCCAGGAGCTGTATTTCCTCTACCAGATGGCGCAGGTGTTGGCCTCGACGATTGACCTGGCCGAGGTCAGCGAATATGTGGTGGATGGGACCTGCGCTTTGCTGGGTGCCGAGCAGGGGTTCGTCTATTTCCTGGACAGCGACGGGGTGCTACGTCCGCACCTGGCCCGGGGGCTTGCGGAGCAGGAGTTGCGCCAACTGGCCGAGGCTTGCCGGCCGGCCCTGGAGGAGCGTCGTCCGCTGGTCGTCCCTCATCCCTCCAGCGATGCCGGGGCCGTCCTGGCCGTGCCGCTGGTTTCCCATGACCAGGTGCACGGCCTGATCGGCGTGGCCACCGTGTACGAGCGACACTGGGAGCCCTATGAGGAGGAACGGATCGGCGCGGTGGCCAACCTGGCCGCTCTGGCCCTGGAGAACGCCCGCCTTTATGCGCGGGTGCAGAAAGAGTTGGCTATGGGACGCCGGATTCAGCAGAGTTTTCTGCCGGAGGTCTGCCCGCTGGTCCAGGATTGCGATGTGGCTGCGATCAGCCGGCCGGCCCTCCAGGTCGGCGGCGATTTCTACGACCTGTTCCCGCTTCCCCAGGGCCGTCTGGGTCTGGTCGTGGCGGACGTCTCGGAGAAGGGCGTCCCGGCGGCCCTCTTTATGGCCCTGACCCGCAGCCTGATGCGGGTCTATGGGCGGGACGGTGCCACACCCGCTGAGGTTGTCCGCCAGGTCAACGACTTTCTCTGTACCGAGTCGGGCAGCAGCACGATGTTCGTCACCCTCTTTTACGGCATCTGGGACCCCGCCCAGGGCCGGCTGCACTATGTGAACGCCGGCCACAACCCCCCTTACATCCGCCGGCGAGAGGGGGCGGTGGAGCAATTTCCCCTGCAGGGGGGGCTCCCCCTGGGCGTCCTGGCCGGCCAGCGCTGGAGCGAGGGGGAGGCGCCCCTCCGGCCCGGCGACATCCTGCTGGCCTACTCCGACGGCTTGACCGAGGCGATGAACGAACGGCGGGAGTGCTTTGGCCAAGATCGCCTGGAGGCGTTTTTACGCCACCCCCTCCCCCTGGAAGCCGAGGAGGCCCTCCGCCAGATCGTCGAGCAGGTGGATGCCTTTGCCGCCGGCCATCCCCAGGCCGACGACCTGACCGTGCTGGTCCTGTGTTATCACTGCCAGGGAGAGGGCCGATGAGCAGGTCGCTGGAGCGACTTTTGGAACAGGTCCGGAACGACCGGGGCATTGACCTGACCTTTTACAAGCACTCCTTCCTGCGCCGCCGCTTGGAGACGCGCCTGCGGGCGCGGGGTTGCCTTGACTATGACGCCTACGGACGTGTCCTTCGGCAGGAACCGGAGGAGTACACCGCCCTCCTGGAGGCCTTTTCGATCAACCTGACCCGCTTCTTTCGGGACGAATCCACCTTCCGTGCGCTGGAGGAGCGCACCCTGCCGGCCCTGCTGGAGCAGCGCAGCGACGTCCGGCGGCTGTCTTTGTGGAGCGCGGGTTGTGCCGGTGGGGAGGAGCCCTACTCGCTGGCCATTCTTCTTCGGGAGGTGCTGGGGCCGGACCTGCCCCGCTGGCGCCTCTCTATCTTGGCCGGCGATCGCGACGAAAAGGCCCTGGAGCGGGCCCGGGCCGGCCGGTACGACGCCTTTAGTTTTCGGGAACTCTCGCCCCGTTATCGCCAATGGGTGCAGCGCCATTTTACCCCTGGACCGGAATTTCAACTGACCGAACCGGTCCGCCGGATGGTCACCTTTGCCCGGCACGACCTCTTGGAAGACCCCTTTCCCCCGGACCTGGACCTGATTCTCTGTCGCAACGTGCTGATCTATTTTGAGCGGGAGCAGCAGGAACGACTCTACCGGGCCTTTTACCAGGCCCTGCGCCCGGATGGGTTTTTCGTGTTGGGCAAGACGGAAGTGCTGCCGATCGCCTGGAGCCGTCATTTCCCGGTGGTCGAGATACAGGAACATATCTACCGCCGGGCGGTCCTGGAAGCGGAGCGATCATCTGCCGAGGGGCTGCCGGCAGAAAAGAGGGTGCATGGATGAGCATCTGGAAACGGTTGGCCTGGCGCAACTGGCCGATTGTCTGGAAACTGACCGCCATCATCCTGGCCATCTTTATCGTGGCTCTGGCCGACATCTCCTTGGTAGGGGATACGCTGGTCCGGAACAGCCTGGTGCAGGCGCAGGAGGGGGAACTGTTGGAGCGGGGGGTGGAGCAGGCCCGGTTGCTCCGCGATTTCCGAACGCAGTACCTGCGTGACCTGGACGATATCGCCTGGCGGAACCAGAACCTCTTTGTCCAGGCCGGTCAGGATGTGCTTCGCCGCCTCCTGCGGGATGAGCGGGCATTGGTTTCGGACTTTTGGGACCTGAGCCTGATCTGGCCGGACGGTTCGGTCATTGTCTCGACCGAACCGGCTCTGGAAGGGCAGAATGTGCAGGGACAGCCCTGGTTTGCGGTTGCGCAGGCCCGGAGGGGAGGCTTTTCTCACCTGCAGCGATTTGCCGATCGGGAAGAGCCGGGGTTTGTGCTCTTTGTGCCGGTCCTGACGGCCGATGGCAGTTACCGTGTCCTGAGCGGCCGGTTGCCGGCCGCTCTGCTCTGGGAGATCGTGGACCGGGTGGGGGTGCGCAAGAGCGGCTATGCCTTTGTCACCGACGAGAATGTGGTCACCATCGCCCACGGACTGCCCGGCGGGGAGCACCGCTATGTTTTTCAGGTCATCGGAAACCCGGAGGATCCCCGCATTCAGGTGGCCAACGAGCAGGGGCTCTATGGCCTTCAACAGATCTCGGAGAGCCCCCGCATCGACTCCCTGGCCGAGTTCCTGCGCCTGGAGGTCCCCGATGCCCCAGACTGGAACGAGATCGGGAGGAACTTTCACCACTACTATTGGGAAGCGCAAGGGGCCTGGAAAACCGCCGTGGCCGTCCGGGTGAGCCCCCCTGTGCTGCCGGAAGCCAACTACCCGATCGCGGCCGGGGAGTGGACCTTTTGCATCACCGTGCAGGATGACGAGTTTCTGCAACCGCTGCAAGAGTTGCGCCGGGGGCTTGTCCTGACCTTTGCCACGGGCCTGGTTATCCTGTTGGGCGTGGCCTTTTTTGTCAGCCGTCTCTTTGTCCGGCCCCTTTTGGGACTGGCCGAACTGGCCGCCGATGTGGAGCGGGGCAACTATGACCGGCGGGCGCACCTGGAGCAGGAGGACGAACTGGGGCAGTTGGCCAACGGGTTGAACGCCATGTTGGACCGCATCGTGAGCGTGATTCGGCAGAACCAGGAGCAGATGGAGACGATGCGCGCTACCGGAGCGCAGGTGCGCAGGGATGCCGAGTTGGTCTCGACCTCGGCGGAGGAACTGGCCGCGGCCACCGAGCAGTTGAACGCCTCGGCGGAGGAGGTGGCGGCGACGGTACACATGATTGCCCGCGATGCCTACAGCCAGATGGATCAGGTCCAGCATACAGCCGAGGCGATTCGGGAACTGGACCTGCAGATCGGGCAGGTGGCCGGCCTGGCCCGGAAACTGGAGCAGTCCTCCGACCAGGTGCGCACCCTGGCCGAGCAGGCGGAGCGGATGGTGACCGAGGCCGATGAGAAGGGCCGCCAGATCGAGGCCTTTATGCGGCGCATCGAAAAGTTCAGCCGGCAGACGAACCTCCTGGCCCTGAACGCGACGATCGAGGCGGCGCGGGCCGGGGAGATGGGGGAGAGCTTTACCGTGGTGGCCGATGAGGTGCGTCGCTTGGCGGAGGACTCCCGGCAGGCCCTGGCCGAGGTGCGGGCCCTCAACGAGGCGATTCGGCAAAGCATCGCCACGATCGGGGAGGCGATGGGGGAAACCGCAGAGGCGATTGTGGAGGCGGTGGCCCTGGCCGAGGAGGTGGCCCAGACGGCCGGCCGGCAGGCGGGCTCTTCCCACGCCCTGGTCGAGGTGGTGAACCGGCTGGCCGCCATCGCCGAAAAAAACGCCGCCGGCTCCGAGGAGATGGCCGCTGCCGTCGAGGAGCAGACCACCGCCTTCCAGGAGATTAGCCTGTCCAGCCAGGAACTGGCCAGCCTGGCCCTGCGACAGCAGGAACTGGCCCGGCAGTTGATCGCGGAACGGTCCCAGCACACAGGAGGGCAGGACGATGCTTCCTGAAATCGAGAGGTTGGAACAGGCCGACCGGGTCGAATCGCTCCTGGACCGCCTGGGGTGGGTCATCCGCCTGCGCTGGGTGGGCCTGCTCGTGATCGCTCTCGTCGGGTTGGTCCCTCAGGCGACCGGCTATGCCCGCTTTGAACTGGACTACGGTTGGTGGGTGGCACCTCCGACCATCCTCTACAACCTGCTCTTCTGGCTCTGGTGTCGCGCAACAGCGCGCTCGGCCCGCCCGGTGGAGACAAAGGAGCGTTCCCTTCGCTGGCAGACCTACCTGCAGGCCCTCTGCGACATCGTCATCCTGATCGCCCTGGTCTATCTGGAAGGGGGCATCGAGCACCCGATCGTCTACCTCCCCCTGGTGGCGGTCATCCTGGACGGGCTGTTGCTCTCCCGCCGGGGGGTGTTCATCCAGGCCAATCTGGGGGCCGCCCTCTTTACCCTGATGGCCGTGGGGGAATACCAGGGTTGGCTGCCCCATATCCCCTATCTGTATGAGGCCTATCGCCACAATCTGTACCAGGACCTGCGGGTGGTGCTCAGCGTCACCCTCTCGATGGTCGGGATGCTGAACCTGGCGGCTTTTCTGATCTCCAGCCTGGGAGGGCGACTCGGACGATCCGAGGAACAGATGCGGGCCCTGTTGGGCCGGCTAGAACGACAGGTCCGTGTGGCGGTGGAGGAACTGAACCATGCGGCCCAGATGATGCGTTCCAGCGCGGAACAACTCAACCTGGTGGCCGACCAGATCGCCGCCACGGTGGGAGAGATTGCCCGGGGCGCAGGGGAGCAGGCCCGGCAGGTGGAGACCCTCTCCCGCAACCTGGATCACATGGCGGAATCGAGCCGGCGGGTGGCCCAGGGGTCGGTCGAGACGTTGCGGGGTTCTGAGGAGGCGGTGGCGGCGGTGGAGCAGGGGCGGCAGGCCGGCCAGATGGCCACGGCGCGGATGGACGAGATCGCCCAGGTCTTTGTCCAGGCGGAGATGGCCCTGGAGGGACTGGTCCGTCTCTCCGAAGAGATCGCCGAGGTTGCCCTGATGATTGACCGCTTTGCCGAGCGCACCGACCTGTTGGCCCTGAACGCGGGGATTGAGGCGGCCCGTGCCGGAGAGCACGGCCGGGGCTTTGCCGTTGTCGCCGGAGAGGTCAAAAAGTTGGCCGCCAGTTCCTCCGCCTCGGCCGAGCAGGTGGGCGAGATCGTTGCCCAGATTCAGGGCGAGATCGGCCGGGTGGTCGCCGCGGTCAAGGCCGGCCGGCAACGGGTCCAGGATGGGCAGGAGGCGCTCCGCACCCTGGGAAGCGCGCTGGACACGATCGCCCAGGTTATCCGGCGGGTAGCCGAACTGGCCGGCATGGTGGAGCACCTGTTTCAGCAACAGAAGCAACTGTACACCGAGATTACCGGCGCGGTGGCGAGCCTAGCGGCGATGGCCGAGGAGACGGCCGCGGGCTCGGAGGAAACCGCCGCGGCCGTGGAGGAACAGGTGGCCTCCTTTGCCGATCTTGGCAGAATGGCCGAGGAGGTCGCCGGCCTCGCTGAGCGACTGACCCGTTCGATCGGCGCACTCTATCAGCAGGCCGGGCCGGCCGCCTCGGACGAAAAGGAAGAACCAGCCGCAGGAGGACCCGGATGAAGAGACGCTTTGGGAGAAAAGGCCGCTCCGTTCGCCCGGACAAAAAGGCCGAGCCACCCCTCTGGGCAGACTCGTTGGACCTGCTCCTGGAGGTGGGCCGGGCGGTTGCCGGCGAACTGGACCTGGAGCGGGTCATGGAAAAGGTGTATGAGCAGGTCAGCCGCCTTTTCGACACGACCAACTTTTTCATCGCCACCTATGACGCCGACCGCGAGGAGTGGACCCTGGCCTTTCAACTGGAGGACGGGGAACGCCAGCCCTCCCGCCGCTTCCGAACTGTTTCTGGTCTGACCGGCCATATCATCCGCACCCGCCGGCCGCTGCTGCTGCGCGATGATGAGGAGAATCGCACCTTTTATCAGGAGCAGGGAATCGAACTGATTGACCGCCGGGCCCGTTCCTGGATGGGTGTCCCCCTGATCGCCGGGGATGAGGTCGTCGGGACGATGGCCATCCAGAGTTATGGGCAGGAGAACCTCTATGACGAGCGCGACCTGACCCTCTTTTCCACAATTGCCGCCCAGGTGGCGATCGCCATCCGCAACGCTCATCTCTATCAGCAAGCCCGCCAGCAGGCGAAGGAGATGAGGGGCCTTTTTGCCATCGGCCGCATCCTGGCCGCCAGCATGGAGCCGGAGGAGACCTGGAAGGCGATCTTTGAGGCCGTCCGCCAGGTCCTCCCCTACGACGCCCTCGAGGTGTGTCTTTATGATGAGCGGAAGAACCTCTTGCGCTCCGTGCTGGCCGGGACGAGGGAGCGGTTTTGGGCCCCCGAGGAGGTCTATCGGCCCGGCGAAGGGCTGAGCGGCCATATTGCCCAGACCCGTCAGCCGCTCCTGCTGGACGATGTCGCCTTGCGCGAGCGCGTCCGGCCCAAGCGGGAGCGCTTCGCCGGGTTCGAAATTCACAGTTATCTGGGTGTCCCGATGCTTCTGGGGGAGCGGTTGGTCGGCACGCTGGAGGTGAGTTGCGAGGCGTGCGCCGTCTATACGCCCCACCACGCCGAACTGTTGGAGAATATCGCTTCCCAGGCGGCGGTGGCGGTGGAGCGAAGCCGCCTCTTTGAACAACTCTCGCGCCGGATCCAAGAGTCCCATCTACTCTTTGAGGTCAGCCGGGCACTCACCGGCACCTTTGACCTGGAGAGGGCCCTGGACAGGGTGGTTCGGGCCTGTGTGGAGGCAATTTCTGCGGCCGGCCGGGGTGCCCTCTATTTGTTGGACGAGCAGGAGCGTGCCTTGCGCATCCAGGCCGCCGTCGGCTATGAGGAGGCGACCGTCCGAACGGCCCGGTTGGGGGTGGGACAGGGCTATATCGGGCGGGTGGTGCGCTCGGGCCAGGCGGCCCTGGTTCGAGACCTCTATGCCGACCTGCAAGAACCCTCGACCAAAGAGTCCCCGGTGCGCTCGGCGATCTGCGTTCCCTTGCAGGTGCGCGGGCGCACGGTCGGGGCGATCGCCCTGGAGAACCTGAAGCGTTCCGGGGCTTTTTACCCGGAGGACCTGGAGACCCTCTCCGCCTTTGCCGGCCAGGCGGCCGTGGCCATCGAGACGGCCCGCCTCTACGACGAACTGAGTCGACAGGTGGAGCAACTCCGCCAACTGACCGGGCGGGTGTTGGCGGCGACCCGGCAGACCGGGCAACTGGTTCAGGACTCGGCCCAGACGGTCTCTCTGCTGGCCGAGCGCTCCCGTTCGATCGAGCAGTCTGTGGCCCAGGTGGAGCAGTTTGCCGAGCAGACCGACCTCCTGGCCCTGAACGCGGCGATCGAGGCGGCCCGCGCCGGCGAGCACGGACTGGGCTTTGCCGTCGTTGCCGAGGAGGTGCGCCGGTTGGCCGAGTCCTCGGCCCAGGCGGCCGGGGAGATCCGCGCCCTCAGCCGGCAGATTCTCGATGGCATCCAGCAGACCACCGAGCGCATGGAACAGGTGCGGGAGGCGGTGGAGCACACCACCGCCCTGGCCCAAGAGGTGGAGGCCGGCCGGTCCGCCCGGTCGGAGGAGTGAGCGATGGAGATGAGACAGGCGCGCATCCAGTTGATCCTGTTTACCCTCAACCAGATCGAGTTCGCCGTGCCGATTGAGCAGGTCTGGCGGGTGGAACCGGTGGGGGAACAGCCGCTGACCCGCGTTCCCCGCGCCCCCGCATTTCTCGAAGGGGTCATCAATATCCGCGGCCAGGTTGTCCCGGTGATTGACCTGAAGAAGCGCTTTGACTTGCCGGCCGGCGAACGCCCCCCCAGGGCCCGCCTGCTGGTCACCGAGGTGGAGAATCAGCGGGTCGGACTGGTGGTGGACGCGGTCACCGATATCCTCTGGATGCCCACCGAAAAGATCGAGCCGCCGCCCCCGATGGTCGCGCAGATCAGTGGGGTCTATGTTCAGGGGGTGGCCCGGCGGGCCGATGACCGCCCGCTGGTCATTTTGAACCTGCGCGAGGTGCTGAGTGTCCAGGAGCGTGAAGGGTTGGCCGAGGTGGCCGGAACGGTCGAATAGGCCGACCTGACCCCGGTGTAGGAGAGGACGATGAGCGAGCGGGTTATGCTGGTGGACGATACTGCCTTTATGCGGCGGATGCTGCGCGATATCCTGGTCAAGGCTGGCTTTGAGGTCGTCGCCGAGGCCGGAAACGGCCGCGAGGCGGTGGAAAAGTACCGCCAGACCCACCCGGACCTGGTCATCATGGATATCACCATGCCCGAGATGGACGGAATCGCCGCCGTCCGCGAGATCATCGCCGGTGACCCAGAGGCCCGTATCGTCATGTGCAGCGCCCTGGGCCAACAGGAGATGATCCTGGAGTCCCTGGAGGCCGGGGCGCAGGACTTTGTGATGAAGCCCTTTATGCCCCAAAAGGTCCTCGAAACGGTGCGCAAGGTCCTGGGCTTGGCTGAATGAGGGAACTGGACAGTGGTGATTCGACCGGTGGTTGCCCTTGGAAGAGGTTCGTGGTGCCCCCCGGCATCATCTGGCCGAGGGTTCCTCACCCAGAGGTTCCGAGGCGGGGCCACGAGGGGCTTGGTCCACCGGACAAGATTCGCCCGAGTCGAGTGAGGAAACGATGCGCCTGCGTGTGCTGGTTGTGGACGACTCGACCCTGATGCGGCGGCTGATTCGGGACATTCTCGCATCCGACTCCTCGCTGGAGGTCGTCGGAGAGGCCCCGGACGGGCCGGCCGCGCTGCGCCTGATTCACGAACTGCGTCCCGACGTGGTCACGCTGGATATCGAGATGCCCGGCATGTCGGGGATGGAGGTGTTGGGGTATGTCATGAGCGAGGTGCCCACGCCGGTGGTAATGCTGACCGGGTTGCGCGACCCCGACCTGGCGGTGCAGGCCCTGGCACTGGGGGCGGTGGATTTTATCCACAAGCCCTCGGGGACGATCTCGGTGGACCTGTACAAGATTCGGGAAGCGTTGATTGAAAAGGTCAAACTGGCCCCGCTGGCCAACCTGCGGCAGTTGCGCCGGGGGGTGCAACGGGAGGAACGCTGGGCGGTGCCGACCCGGCCGGCTCCTCCGCGGATGTCACCGACCGGTGGGCCGGCCCCGGCCTGGGCCGTGGTCATCGGGGCCTCGACCGGAGGGCCGCCCGCGCTGGAGCAGGTGCTCTCGGCGGGCCTGCTGGACCTGCCGGCCGGCCTGCTCATCGTCCAGCACATGCCTCCCGGATTCACCGCCTCCCTGGCCCGGCGGTTGGACGGCCTCTCCGCCCTGGCCGTTGTCGAGGCCCACGAGCGGATGCCGTTCCTGCCCGGTTGGACCTATATCGCGCCGGGGGGCCATCACCTGGTCGTGGAGCAGGGGGGCTCGCCCGGTGAGGTCATCCTGCGGTTGGACGATTCGCCTCCCCGGGGCACGCTGCGGCCGGCCGTGGATGTGACGATGGCGAGCGTGGCGGCCCTCTTTGGCCCGCATACGATCGGCGTCCTCCTCACCGGCATGGGCCGGGATGGAACGGAGGGCCTGCGGGCGATTCGCCAGGCCGGTGGGCATACGCTCGTTCAGGACCGCGACACCAGCCTGATCTACGGCATGCCCCGGGCGGCCGTCGAGGCCGGCCTGGCCGACCAGGTCCTCCCCCTCGAGGAGATCGGGCCGGCGATCGGCCGCATCATTGCGGAGGCTTAGGCGTGGACATCTCTCAGTACCTGGACATCTTTATCGGCGAGGCCCAGGACCACCTCCAGGAGATGACCCAGACCCTCCTGGCCCTGGAAAAGAACCCCGATGACCTGGCCTCTCTGGATGCCTTTTTCCGCGCTGCCCACACCCTCAAGGGGATGTCGGCCACGATGGGGTTCCCGCAGATGGCCGGCCTGGCCCACGACATGGAAGACCTCCTCGACCTGTTGCGCAAAAAGGAGCGACGCCTGACCCCGGACCTGGCCGACCTGATCTTTCAAGGCGTGGACACCCTGGCCGACCTGCTCCGTTCGATCGTCGCCGGGGAGGGGGAGCGGGTCGAGGTGGCCCCGGTGCGGGAGCAGATTCGGGCGGCCCGGGAGGCGCCCCCGCCCCCTGAGGCGGCCCTACCCCCGCCGGGCCGGCCTCAGGAGGGCTGGGAGGTGCGCGTAACCGTGGCCCCCGACTGCGTGCTCAAGGGGCCTCGTGCCTTTCTCGTGCTGAAGCGGCTGGCCGCGGTCGCCCCCATTGTGGGGGCGGACCCGCCGGAGGAGGCGCTCAAGGCCGGCCAGTACGAACGGCAGTTCTCCCTCTTTTTCACTCCTCAGGCCACCCCCGAACCGTTGAAGGAGGCCGCTGCCTCCGTTTCGGAGGTCGTCGAGGTCGCCGTGCAACCGATCGTGGCCGCCCCTCCGGCCCCCGTTCCCGCCGAGACGCCTCCCCCCGAGACGGCCCGGACCGCTGCGGTTGCGCCGGCCGTTACCCCGCTCGTCCGGGTCAGGGTCTCCCTCCTGGACCAACTCCTGGAGGCAGCGAGCGAACTGGTCATCGCCCGCAGTCATCTGCTCCAATCCCTCCGGCAACAGCCGCTCCCCGACCTTGAAGACGCCGTCGAACTGCTTTCCCGGGCGATGGGGCAACTCCAGGAGGCCGTGCTGGCGATGCGCATGACCCCAGTTGGGCAGGTCTTTAACCGCTTTCCCCGCATGGTGCGCGACCTGGCCCACCGGGAGGGCAAGCAGGTGCAGTTCGAGATGGAAGGGTTGGAGATCGAACTGGACCGCTCCATCCTGGACCAGATTACCGACCCGCTGGTGCACCTATTGCGGAACGCGGTGGACCATGGCGTCGAACCCCCCGAGGAGCGGCAGGCGGCGGGCAAACCGCTGCCGGCCCGAATCGTGCTGCGGGCCCGTCGAGAACGGGACACGGCAATCATCGAAGTCACCGACGACGGCCGGGGGATGGACCCCCAGCGGATAGGCCGCTTGGCCGTTGAGCGAGGGTTGATCACCGCCCAGCAGATGGGCGAGATGAGCAAGGCCGACCTGTTGGAACTGGTCTGCCTGCCGGGCTTTTCCACCAGCACCGAGGTGAGCAGTGTCTCCGGCCGGGGTGTGGGGATGGAGGTGGTCAAGCAGGTGATGGATGCAATCGGCGGGATACTGGAGCTCGAGTCCGAGGTGGGCAGCGGAACCTGCTTCCGCCTCTCCTTCCCCCTGACGATCGCCATCCTCCCGGCCCTGATGGTGCGTGTGGCCGGTGAGACCTTGGCCATGCCAATGACCCACATCGTCCGCACAGTCGAAACGTCGCCGGACCAGGTCCGTCGCCTCCATCGGCAGCCGATTCTCTGGTGGGAAGGACAACCCCTTCCCCTGACCGACCTGGCGGCCCTGTTGGGGCTGGCGCGGGCAGAGGGCCGGCCGGACCGATCGGACGTGCTCTCGGCGGTGGTCATTGAGCGGGACCGGCAGCGCTATGGCCTGATCGTGGACGAGATCTTGGGCAAAGAAGAGATCGTCCTAAAGCCGTTGGAGAGCGTCCTCCAGCAGATCGAGGGGCTGGCCGGAGCGACGATTCGGGGGGCCGGTGAGGTCACCCTTGTCCTGGACCTGCCCGGCCTGGCGCGTCTGCTGGCCCATGGAACGGTGCCCTCCGATGGTCCTGCAGAACAGTTCGGTTGAGTGCCTGTCCAAAAGCCACTGTAGGGTGGGCTTTCTGGCCTGCCCAGACGGCCTGGAAAGACCGTCCTATAGATTTTCGGGATAGGTTCTTCGACGGTTGAACGTTAGGACGGTCCACGTTGAACGTTCAAAGAGAGGGTTTTCTGCTGGTTCATCCATAGGTACTCGGTACGAACTTGCGAAACCGTGTACTTGCCAGTTGAAGGAGGTTTAGAGGTGGAAATTCAAGTCGGCGAAATCTCCGGTGTGCAGGTGGTGCAGGTCACAGGAAGCGTTGACGCCGGCACGGCCGAGCGGTTTGAGCAGGGCCTGCTCCCGGTGGCCCAGAAGGAGGCAGCGAACGTCGTCGTGGACCTGGGTCGGGTCTCCTATATGAGCAGTGCGGGCCTGCGCATCCTCCTAGCGGCGCAAAAGGTGGCCCGCGCCCAGGGAGGCGAGGTGGTCCTGGCGGCCATGCCTCCCAATGTCCAGGAGGTCTTTACGATGGTCGGGTTCGACGCGCTCTTTCGCTCCTTCCCTTCCCTGGAACTGGCCCTACGGGCATTGGGGGCGGCCTGAGCCCATCCGCCCCCTCATTGGGTTGGACGGGCAAGGGGTTCCTGCGGCCTTTCCCAACCGGCGACTATCGGTAGTATACATGAAACCGTTATAGGAGGTACCACATGCTGGAGCGATTGATCCGAGTAGCCCGGGGAGAAGAACCGGCCGATCTGGTTCTGCACAACGCCCGCTTGGTGAACGTCTTTTCCGGCGAGGTGCATCCGGCCGATGTGGCCTTGTATGCCGGCCGTGTTGCCGGAATCGGCGAATATACGGGCCGGGAGGAACTGGACCTGGAGGGCCGGTTCCTCTGCCCTGGTCTGGTTGATGGGCACGTTCATCTGGAGAGCGCGCTGGTCCATCCGGTCGAGTTTGCCCGGGCGGTGCTGCCGCGGGGGACGACCACGGTGATCGCCGACCCTCACGAGATCGCCAATGTCCTGGGGATGGAGGGGATCCGTTACCTCCTGGAGGCGACGGCGGACCTGCCGTTGAACGTCTACCTGATGGTTCCCTCCTGCGTGCCGGCCTCGCCCCTAGAGACCGCCGGGGCAGTGCTGGGGGCCGAGGACCTGGCCGGCCTGCTCCGGGAGGAGCGGGTCCTGGGGATCGGTGAGATGATGAACTTTCCCGGGGTCATCCATCGGGTTCCCGAGGTGCTGGCCAAACTGGCCGTGGCCGGCGACCGGCCGGTGGACGGGCACGCCCCCGGCCTCTCCGGGAAGGACCTCTGCGCCTATATCGCCGCCGGGATCGGCTCCGACCACGAGTGCACCTCCCTGCAGGAGGCGTTGGAGAAACTGCGCCTGGGCATGCACGTGATGATTCGTGAGGGCAGTTCGGCCCGCAACCTGCACGACCTCCTCCCGCTGGTGATGCCGGGAAACTCGGGCTCTTGCTTTTTCGTCACCGACGACCGCCACCCCGCCGACCTTTTGGGCGAGGGGCATATGGATGCGATTCTGCGCAAGTCCCAGCCGCAGGAACTGCTGCCGCCGGTCACCCTGGTGCAGATGGCCACCCTGAACACGGCTCGTTACTTTGGCCTGCGCGACCTGGGCGGTATCGCCCCCGGCTACCGCGCCGACCTGGTCGTGGTGGATGACCTGGAGGCGTTTCAGGTGTGGATGGTGCTGAAGGACGGCCGGCCGGTGGCCCGTGAAGGGGTCCTGCTGGACGACGTCGCCCTGCCCTCTCCCCGGCCGTTGCCCTCCACCTTCCACCTGGCCGACTGGGGCCTGGAGCGATTGGCCATTCCGGCGCAGGGCGAGCGCGTCCGCGTCATCGGCGTCGTCCCCGACCAAATTGTTACCCGGGCGTTGCTGGAGCAAGCCCGCGTGGAGGAGGGTTTTGCCGTCGCCGACCCGGAACGCGACCTGCTCAAGATCGCCGTGGTCGAGCGGCACCATGGCAGCGGCCGAGTGGGGCTGGGGTTTGTGCGGGGGTTTGGCCTGCGCCGGGGGGCGATCGCCTCCTCGGTGGCCCACGACAGCCACAACATCGTCGTCGTCGGGGCGGACGACGCCTCGATGGCCCGGGCGGTGGACGAGGTTGTGCGCATGCGCGGGGGGCAGGTCGTCGCCGCCGGGGAGGAGGTGCTGGCCGCGCTGCCCCTGCCGATCGCCGGCCTGATCTCCGACCGCCCGCTGGAGGAGGTGCGCGCTGGGGTGGAGGCGCTCAACGCCGCCGCCCACGGCCTGGGCTGTCCCCTGGCGGCCCCGCTGATGACGATGGCCTTTATGGCGTTGGTCGTCATCCCCGAACTGAAACTCTCCGACCTGGGGCTGGTAGATGTGGGCAGGTTTGAGGTGGTGCCGCTGTTTGTGGGGTGAGGGGAGGCCGAGGCCGACGCGACCAAACTGTGGCAGGTGTCGCGCTCGTTGGGCTTGAGCATAAGGGCTTGGGAGCCCCTATGCCGATGCTATGCTGGAGAGTTTCAGCCAGGCGCCGGCTGGCCCCGTAGCAGATGGTCCGGGAAAAAGACAATGCTCTCTTTATCCGAACGGGTCGAACTGGACTGTTCCCATTGCGGCCATTCCTTTGTCGCGCAGGCCTGGCGGGTGGTGGACGCCGAGGAACGGCCGGACCTGCGTGAACTGATCCTGCTGGGGCGGCTCAACCTGGTCCGCTGCCCCCACTGCGGCGCTGAGGGGCGCGTCCCGGTGGCCCTGCTCTACCATGACGCCCCCCACGAGGCGATTCTGCTGGCCTTGCCGGCCGGCGGGCCGCTGGACGAGGCCGCCGTCCGCGCCCAGGCCGATCCGCTGGTAGAGCATCTCTACCGTGCCTTTCCCCCTGAAAAGCGCCGGCCCTACATGGTGAACGTGCAGATCGCCGGCAGCATGGCCGGCCTGGCCGCCGAGATTCGCTCCTGGGGTATTGGCATGAGACTGCTATAGGCAAGGTGTATCGTGCCTTGAGGACGCGGCGCAGGATTCATCCGTGGTGCAGGATTTATCCTGCGCCGCCGCAAGACAAATCTTGCGCCACATCGCTGCCGGCCGGTTGTCCCGGCAGGCCCTCAGGGAGTAACCGATGGCACGACCAGCGGCAGGTAGGTGTGAAAGAACTCCTCCGCAACCCAGAGGCGTACCCGCACCTCGGCGCGCTGTCCTTCCCCTTCTATCGCCACCGTCGCGGTGTAGAGCCCTGCAGGGAGGAGGGCAGTCCGGTCGGTGAGGTGCAGGGGGACGCGGGAGGGGGTAATTCCCGCAGGCGAGGCCAGGCGGAGCCAGTCCCGGTCCCAGGTGGCGTGCCAGGCCAGCGGGTTGCCATTCCCCGTCCAGATTTGCAGGTAGGCGTTGGCCGGCAGGCCCTTTTCTTCGCCGGCCGGCAGGACAAAGAGGACCGTCTCCGGGGTCGTGTAGAGCGAGGGGTCCGGTGGGGCCGGCGGCGGTTCTTCCAGGACGATCTCGTCCTGTGCACTCAGGACCGTTCCGTCTCCGTTGCGCAGTTCCAGATAGACCTGCTTGAGGCCGTTCCCTGGCGGGAGGGCCCATGCTTTTGTGGGCTGATAGGGTTCCCAGACGCTCCAGTTCTGGCCGTCGTTGCTCAGCCGCATCTCGGAGGCCCATTCGGCCCCATAGATATACAGGCTTACCAGCGTCCGGGTGGTGGAGTAGGCCTCCCGTTCGATGACGATCGGGTAGGCATCCCAGCGGGCCCCCATGTCCATCGTCCAGTAATGCTGGTAGCCCCAGGTCCCGCCGGGGTAGGTGTCGTTCTCCTCGTGAAAGTGGCCGACGCCGGCCTCGCGCAGGTCCTTGTTCAGCAGGTTCTCCCGGTGGCGGGAACTGTCCATCCAGGCCCGCACAACCTCCTCCGGGGTGGCGTAGCCGGCAGCGATATTCTCGGCCAATACCGTCCAGGTCTCATACCCGGCCGCCTCGATGCGCTCCCACGGCGAGGAGAGGTCGTGGCCCTTGTGCCCGAAAAAGTCGTGCTCGGCCATACTCTGGCTGTGGGCCTGCGCGACCTGCTCCAGGAGGGGTTCCATCTTCAACGGGGGCAGGCGACCGTTTTCCCGGCGGACCCGGTTGATCTCGACGATCAGGGCGTGCTCCGGCCGGTAGGCCGGCAGCGGGGCAGGTTGCCCTGTTTCCGCTCCCGAAAAGAGCGGCCGCAGCAACCCGCCCTCTGGAATGAGCCAGAGGAGCAGGGAGATTACCACGATACCAACGGCTACACGCCAGACGAGAGTGGTGGACATCTCTTTACTCCGGGTCGGCGGCCTACTTGTCTTTTATTCTAACCGATAAGCACGGTTTTTGCAACTCTCGGTTGCAGATTGGGGCCACATCGGGTATAATCGCGCCGACCTGGACCGAGAAAACGGGCCAGAGGAGGTCGCGTTGCGGTACGCCATCTGGACATCGGGATGCCAGATGAACAAGGCCGATTCGGACCGCCTGGCAGCGGCCCTGCAGGCGGCCGGCCACGAGCCGGCCCCGCCGGAGCAGGCCGACCTGATTATCCTGAATACCTGCTCCGTCCGCGCAAAGGCCGAACGGCGGGCGATCGGCAAACTGAACGCCCTCATCGGGCAGAAGCGGCGCAATCCGCGCCTGCGTATCGCCCTGATGGGCTGCATGGTCGGGGTCGAGCCGGCCCCGGACCTGGCGAAACGCTTTCCTATGGTGGATGCCTTTTTCCCGCCTTCGGCGATCACCCAGGTTCTGCAGGCCTTTCCCGGCCCACGCCAGGCCGTGGCCGACGACCTGCTCCACCTCGACCCGGCCCGGCGGCCGGTGAGCGCCTTCCTCCCGATCATCTACGGCTGCAACAACTACTGCACTTACTGCATCGTACCGCTGCGCCGAGGGCGAGAGCAGAGCCGTCCCCTGGAAGAGATCGTCACCGAGGCCCGCTGCATGGCCGAGCAGGGTGTCCGCGAGGTCGTCCTGCTGGGACAGAATGTGGACGCCTACGGGTACGACCTGCCCGGCCGGCCTACTCTGGCCGACCTGCTCCGGGCCGTTCACGCGATTGAGCCGATCTGGCGGATTCGCTTCCTCACCTCCCATCCCAAAGAGATGAGCAGCGACCTGATCGAGACGGTCGCCGCACTGCCCAGGGTCTGCCCGGAGATCAGCCTGCCGGTGCAGGCCGGCCACGACCGCCTCCTGCGTCGTATGGGCCGGCCCTACACCGTGGCCGACTATTGTCGGTTGGTCGAGCAGATTCGCCGCACCATCCCCGAGGTGGCCCTCTCCACCGATGTCATCGTCGGCTTCCCCGGCGAGACGGAGGAGGAGGTCCAGGGCACGCGCCGCCTGCTTGAGGAGGTGCGCTTTGACGTCGTGCACATTGCCGTCTACTCGCCCCGCCCCGGCACGGCCGCTGCTCGCCTGCCTGACGATGTCCCCCCGCCGGTCAAGGAACGGCGCCGGCGCGAACTGGAGTCGCTGTACCAGGCGATCGCCGCCGAGCGCAACGCCCGCTACCAGGGCAGGACGGTTGAGGTGCTGGTAGAGGGCCGGCACAAGGGTCGGTGGCGGGGACGCATCCCCCAGGGCAGCTGGTGCTTTTTCTCAGAGGAAAAGGATATCTATGGACAGATCGTTTCGGTGGAAATAGAGCAGACGAGCCCATGGTCTTTACAGGGACGGCCATGGAGGCAGTTGCAGGAGGAAAGAGAGGAATGACCGTGAGCGAGACTCCGACCCCCAGACCGTACAACCGTCGAGAACTGGAGGAACGGGCCATCCGATTGGCCCTGGAAGGGAACTGGGCCGAGGCCGAGCGCTGCAATCGGCTCCTTTTGGAAAGCGACCCCAACGATGTGGACGCCCTCAACCGGTTGGGCAAGGCCCTCCTGGAGATGGGGCTCTATCAGGATGCCCGGCAGGCCTACAGCCGTGCTCTGGGACTGGACCCCTACAACCGCATTGCCCGCAAGAACCTCCGTCGGCTAGAGTCGCTGATTGAGCAGCAGGCTGCGGCAGGGCCTGCCAGGGTCGAGCGAGAAAAGATCCTGCCGGACCTTTTTATCAGCGAGTCGGGCAAGTCGGCGGTGGTGCCGTTGCGCGGCGTGACCAACCCGCGTCTCCTGGAGCGGCTTTCGCGGGGTGAGGTGGTCCGGCTGGAGGTTGCGCAGGGGACCGTTCTGGTGAAAACCGATGCCGGGGAGACGCTGGGCCGGCTGGACCCCCGGGTGGGTCGCCGGCTGGCCGAGTTTATCGCCGGTGGCAACCTCTACGTCGCCGCAGTCGCCGAGGTACAGCCCGGCGGGGCCAAGATCTTTATCCGGGAGACTTACCGGCATCCCCGGATGAGCGGCCGGACCTCTTTCCCGGCGCTGGAGGTCCCCCAGACCGAGGTCGTCCGCCCCTACGTTCGGGATTGGGGATTGCGCCTGGAGGAAGCCCTCGAAATAGGGATAGACGAGGACGAGGATGAGGAAGAAGAGGAAGAAGAAGAGGAAGGGGAAGAGGAAGAGTACCTGGAAGGAGAGGACCTGGAAGATGTGGATGTCGAGTCGCTGGACGACCTGGAGTTGGGTATGGAAGAGGAGAACGAAGGGGAGACTTGATTGGGAGGGCGGACAAACTCTTCACAGGTTAGTGGGCGCAGTTCCTGCGAGGGGTTCACCTGAACGATGGCCTGGCGATTTCCCTCCTTTCCTTTCTAACGTCCTTCCCGCTTGATCCCCCCAACGCCTCGCCCTGCTTCTCCCAGTCCTCCAGCAGGGGGCAATGCCGCCTTGTTTCCGGAATTAGCAAATCGGCGCGTCAATTTTCGCCAATTCGGTAATTCGGGCCGGTTTTTTTGTGGAAACCGCAAAAATCGACGCTCCTATCTGCCGGTTCCGTAAAAGGACTTGACATCCGGGCCGGCTTGTGGTACACTGAAAGCCAAGCCAAGGAGGAAACGGCCATGCCCGTTCCACTGGATGAAAAGGACCGTCAGATCGTCCACCTCTTGCAGTACGACGGCCGCCTCTCCTTCGCCCAGATCGCCCACCAGGTGGGCCTGAGCGAGGGCGCCGTGCGTTACCGCGTCAAGCAACTGCGTGAGCAGGGCATCCTCCAGATCGTGGCCATCGTGCAGCCGGAGTACCTGGGTCTGGAGGCCGCCGCAATGGTCGGCGTCACCGTCGAGCCGGAACAGATGGACGCCGTGGCCGCAAAGATCGCCCGCTTTCCCGAGGTCAGTTACCTCTTTATGGCCTCGGGCGCCTTTGACCTGTTCGTGGAGGTCTTTTGCCCCGACCACAACGACCTGGTGCACTTTCTCAACGACAAACTCCGCCAGGTCCCCGGCATCCTCCGTACCGAGACCTTTATGATCCTCAAGATGTACAAACTTTCCTATCGCTGGGGCCAGGCTGAGCCCCCCAAGGCCGGCCCGCGCCGGAAAAAGTAGCCCCGGAGGCAGCACACGATGGAGCCCGCTTCCTTCGCTGTCGAACTGGTCCAGGTCAGCAAGCACTTTGGCGAGGTCGTCGCCGTCCGCGACGTCTCCCTCCAGATCCGCGATGGGGAGTTCTTCTCCCTGCTGGGCCCCTCCGGTTGCGGCAAGACCACCACCCTGCGCATGATCGCCGGCTTTGAGACGCCCACCGAGGGCACCATCTATATCCAGGGCCAAGACGTCGGCCATACTCCACCCTTCCGCCGCAGCACCAACATGGTCTTTCAGAACTATGCCCTTTTTCCCCACATGTCGGTCGCCCGCAATATCGCTTTTGGCCTGGAGATGAAAAAGGTCCCTCGCCGCGAAATCCGCCGTCGCGTGGAGGAGGCCCTGGATCTGGTCCGCCTCAGCGGGATGGGCCGGCGCCGGCCGAACCAACTCTCCGGCGGCCAGCAGCAGCGCGTCGCCCTGGCCCGCGCCCTGGTCAACCACCCCGCCGTCCTCCTCCTCGACGAGCCGCTCGGCGCACTCGACCTGAAACTGCGCAGGGAGATGCAACTCGAACTGAAACGCCTCCAGCAGCAGGTCGGCATCACCTTTATCTACGTCACCCACGACCAGGGCGAGGCTCTGACCATGTCCGACCGCATCGCCGTCATGCACCGGGGTGAGGTCCTCCAGGTCGGCAGCCCCATCGAGATCTATGAGCGGCCCAACTGCCGCTTTGTGGCCGACTTTATCGGGGAGAGCAACTTTCTCCAGGGGGTCGTCCAGGAGCGTACCTCCGGTACCATCACCGTGGTCGTCGGCGAGGCCTTGCCCGTCCGGGTCACCGCCGGCCCCACCAGCCCCCTGGCCCAGCAGCCCTACAACGCCCGGGTCGTTCCCGGGGCCGCCGTCACCCTGGCGGTGCGCCCGGAAAAGGTCCGCCTGCTCGCCGAGCCGGACGACACCCTGCCCACCCTCCTTGCCGGCCGGGTGGAGGAGGTCGTCTATGTGGGTACCGAGACCCACTACACCGTTCGCCTGGCCACGGGCGACCTCCTGCTGGTCCACCGGCAGAACGTCCGCTCCGCCACCGACCCGGCCGCCCTGCACCGCCGGGGGGAGACGGTCTACCTGACCTGGCACCCAGAAAGCGCGCTGATCCTGCCGGCCGAGGATGCGCCGGAGGACGAAACAGGAGGGGCGATATGACCGTCCAGGCACGCGCTGCCCCCGTTCGCCGTCCCCGCGCCGAGCAGGCCGTGGCCGGCCTGCTCTTGCTCAACGCCATCGGGGTGGTCCTCTTTGCCAACCTCTGCCCCTTTGCCGTGGCCCTGGGCTGGGTCCGGGGGATGGGCTTTTACAACGCCTGCGCTCTGGCCGTCTTTCGACCGGCCTTTTTCGGGGCAACCGCCCTGGCCGTTGTGGACGCTGCCCTGGCAATCGCCCTTTGGAAGGTGGGGCAACGCCTCCGTCGCTGGGGGCTGCTGCGGGCGGTCCTGGGGGCCCTGGTCTGGGGCACGCTGGTCTTCTTTTTCCCCGGCAACCCGTACGCCCTGATCGAGTTTCTCTTTTCCGTGCTGCTCTTGTTCTTCCTGGGCGGGCTGGTGCTGCGCCTGCTCTTCCCGGGCGGCTTTTGGCTGATCGTCTTTTTCATCGTCCCCTTGCTGATTGTGCTCCTCTACAGTTTCCTCAGCCGGGGGCCCTATGGGCAGGTGGAGTGGACTTGGCACCCGGGCAACTATGCCCGCTTTTTCGACCCGCTCTACCTCTCGATCTTGGGCCGCTCCTTTCGCATTGCCGGCCTGACCACCCTCCTCTGCCTTCTCTTTGGCTACCCGACGGCCTACTTTATCGCTCGGCAGCCGGCCGGCCGGCGCAACGCCCTCCTCCTGCTCCTGATGATCCCCTTCTGGACCAACTTTGTCGTGCGCACCTATGCCTGGAAACTGATCCTCAGCGACCAGGGCTTTCTCAACACCTTCTGGACCGGCGCGCTGCACAACGGCATCGCCTGGCTCAGCACGCACCTGGGGGGCCTCGCGGACCCGCTCGTCCGGGCCACCGCCCAGCCTATCCCCCTCCTCTACACCGAGACCGCCGTGGTCATCGGCCTGGTCTATGGCTGGATTACCGACATGATTCTGCCCTGCTACGCGGCGGTCGAGCGGATTGACTTTTCCCTGGTCGAAGCGGCCAAGGACCTCTACGCCAACGACATCCGTGCCTTCCTGCGGGTCGTGCTTCCCTTGAGCATGCCGGGCATCGTGGCCGGCTCGATCCTGGTCTTTATCCCCTCCCTGGGGGCCTATGTCACGCCGGACCTCCTGGGCGGGGCCAAGACGGTCATGATCGGCAACCTGATTCAGCAGCAGTTCCTCTCGGTGCGTGACTGGCCCTTCGGTTCGGCGATCTCGTTCGTGCTGATGGCCGTGATGCTGGTGGGGACGCTGATCTACTTCCGCGTGGGGGGGCGAACGCTATGAGCGGACGAACGGTTCGACGACGCCGCTGGACCGCCCGGCGCACCATCCGCCTGCTCCTTTCGGCCAACGCCCTCTGGATGTACCTCTTTCTCTACGCCCCCATCCTCCTCCTGGTCATCTTTTCCTTCAACGCCTCCCGCTTTGTCTCGGTCTGGCGGGGCCTGACGTTGGACTGGTACGTGCGCCTCTTCCAGAACGAGGCGATCGGCAAGGCGTTGCGCAACTCGCTCATTGTGGCCCTCTCCTCCACAGCGCTCTCGACCGTCCTGGGGACGATGGTCGCCCTGGTGATGGAGCGCTACGATTTCCGGGGGAGACTCTCCTTCGATGCCTTGCTCTACCTGCCGATCATCATCCCGGACATTGCCATGGCGGTCATGTTGCTCCTCTTTTTCGTCCTGACAAAAATCCCCCTGGGGCTGCACACGATCATCATCTCGCACGTCGCCTTCAACATCTCCTTTGTAGCGGTCGTGGTGCGGGCGCGGCTGGCCGACTTTGACATGACGCTGGAGGAGGCGGCCCAGGACCTCGGGGCGAACGGCTGGCAGACCTTTCGCCGCATCACCCTGCCGCTCTTGATGCCGGGGATTCTGGCCGGCGCGTTGCTCGCCTTTACCCTTTCGATTGATGATTACGTCATCACCTTTTTCACGGCCGGCGTGGGGTCAACGACCCTGCCGCTGCGCATCTATGCGATGGTCAAAATCGGGATCACGCCGGAGGTCAATGCCCTCTCCACGATGATGCTTCTGGCCTCGATGGGACTGGTCGTTCTGTCGTTGCTTTTGCAGAGAGGAGGTGGTCGCAGCATCTATTGAATGGTCGTTTCCCGCTCAAACCTGTAGGGCGGGCTTGCCGGCCCTCAGGAAAATCTCACCTTTGCTTGCGGGCGATGATGGGGGCTGTTTGAGGAAAAAAAGGAGGTTCCGATGCGTAAGGTGATACCGTTTTTGGTGCTTCTGATTCTGCTGGTCGGCTGTGGGCCGACCCTTCCCCCGCCGGCCACACCGGAGCCCACGGTCGCCCCGACCGTGGCCGCGCCGACGGCCGGCCCGACCCCCGAACCGACCCCAGTTCCCCTGGCCGAGGAACTGCACGTCTTTAACTGGGCCGAGTATATCGACCCGGAGATCTATACCGATTTCGAGGCCGAGTTCGGGGTGCATGTCGTCGAGGATACCTTTGCCAGCAATGAGGACCTGCTGGCCAAACTCCAGGCCGGGGCCACCGGCTATGACATCATCGTCCCCTCCGACTATATGGTCGAGATTATGACCGAACTGGACATGCTGGCCCCACTGGACCACGCCAACATCCCCAACCGCAGTAACCTCTACCCCCGCTTCCAGAGCCCGCCCTACGACCCCGACAACACCTACTGCATCCCCTATCAGTGGGGCACGACCGGAATCGGCTACAACAGCGACGAGTTTGAGGAGCCGCCGGACAGTTGGGCCTACCTCTTTGACCCCGATGTCGCCGGCCAATTCGCCGGCAAGATGAGCATGCTCAACGACTCCCGCGAGGCGATCGGGGCCGCCCTCAAGTACCTGGGCTACTCGATCAACAGCACCGACCCCGACCAACTGGAGGAGGCCAAGCAACTCCTGCTCCAGCAGAAGGAGTGGGTCGCCACCTACGACAGCGAGCAGTTCGAGGACCTCCTCATGACCGGCGACACGATTATCGCCCACGGCTGGAGCGGCGACTTTTTCATGGCCGCCGTGGAGGATGAGCGCATCTGGTACGCCATCCCCCAGGAGGGGGCCGTCGTCTGGGCGGACAACCTCTGCATCCCCAAGACCTCGGAGAACAAGTACACCGCCGAACTCTTTATCAACTACCTGCTGCGCCCCGAGGTGGCGGCCAAGATCACCAACTTTACCTGGTACGCCAGCCCGGTCCAGGCGGCGGAGGAGTTTATTGATGCCAAAGTCCTGGAAGAGCCGGCGATCTATCCCCCGCTCGATGTCATGGAGCGGCTGGAGTGGATCGAGGATGTCGGCGAGGCCACGGCCATCTACGACCGCATCTGGACAGAAGTTCGTTCCAAATAGTCTGGGGGTGGGGCCGGGTTGCCGCCCGGCTCCATCTCGCCCTGATGGAGGTGGTTCTGATGGAAATGTGGATCGACGGTCGCCGGACCGACCCTAAAGGCCGTGAGAGGATCCCCGTCCTGGACCCGGCCACCGAGGAGGTGCTGGACCACGTCCCGGCGGGCACGCCGGAAGACCTGGAGGAGGCCGTGCAGGCGGCCCGGAAGGCGTTCCCCGAATGGCGGCGCACCACCGCCGTCGCGCGGGCCAACCTGCTGCACCAGGCCGCCGCCGAGATGCGTCGCCGCTTTGACGACCTGGTGCGGCTGCTCACCCTGGAGGAGGGCAAGCCGCTCCCCGAAAATGAGGAGGAGATTGACTGGGCCATCAACACGCTGGACTATTACGCCGAACTGGGCCGGCACATCCGCGGTCGGGTGATCCCCTCCCCCGACACCGGCCAACTCTCCCTGGTGCTCAAGGAACCCTACGGCGTGGTCGGCTGCATCGTTCCCTGGAACTATCCGATCACACTCCTGATCTGGAAGGTGGCCCCGGCCCTGGCCGCCGGGAACACCGTCGTGATCAAGCCCTCCAGCCTGACCCCGTTGACGACCCTGCGCATGGTCGAATGGGCCTTTGCCCACCTGCCGCCGGGGGTGGTCAACGTCGTCACCGGCAAGGGAAGCACCGTGGGCAACGCCCTGGTCACCCACCCCGACGTGCCGGTGATCGCCTTTACCGGTTCCACCGCCGTGGGGCAGGAGATCGCCCGCCTGACGGCCGGCCAGATGAAGCACCTGCACCTGGAACTGGGCGGCAAGGACCCCTTCGTCCTGGCCGACGATGCCCCCCTGGAGGAGGCGGTCGAGGCGGTGGCCTACGCCGCCCTGATCAATGCCGGCCAGGTCTGCACCTCCACCGAACGGGTCTACGTCCCCCGCCCGATGCTCCCGGCCTTTGCCGAGGCGATGGTGGAGCGGGTGCGCCGACTGCGCCTGGGGCCGGGGCTCGACCCGAACACCGACATCGGCCCGATGATCGGCGAATCGTACCGCGCCCGTGTCGAGGAGCATATCGCCGAGGCCGTGGCCAGGGGGGCACGCCTCCTTACCGGCGGCCGGCGTCCTCCCGACCGGGAGAAGGGCTTTTTCCTGGAGCCGGCCGTCCTGGTGGATGTGGACCATTCTATGCGCATTATGCGCGAGGAAACCTTTGGCCCGACGATTCCGATCATGGCCTACGACACCTTCGAGGAGGCGATCGCCCTGGCCAACGATACCACCTACGGTCTGGGGGCCTGCCTCTACACCTACGACGCCCGCAAGGTGCGCCGCTTCTACGAGGAGGTCCAGGCCGGCTCGATCTGGATCAACGACCCCCTCACCGACAACTATGCCGGCCCCTTTGGCGGGATGAAGATGAGCGGCCTCGGCCGCGAACTGGGCATCGAGGGCCTGGAGGAGTTTTGGCAGACGAAACATGTGCACTGGGATATCGAGGGCGGGCGCAAGCCCTATCACTATCCTTATGGAGGTTGAAGGTTGAAGGTTGAGGGTTGAAGGTTGGAGGTTGAAGGTTGGAGGTTGAAGGTTGAGGAGGGCCAAGCATTCCACCGCCTTTTCCGCGGGCTCGGCGGTAAATCACCAGAGGAGGTCGTATGAAGGTGCTCTGTCTGGGTGGGGCCGGGGCGGTAGCCCGGCACACCACCCGCGATCTGGCCGAGTTTTCCGATTTCGGGGAAATCCTCATCGGCGAGGCCAACGTCGCTGCGGCCGAGAAACTGGCCGCCGAACTCGGTGACCCCCGCCTGCGCGTCCTGCCACTCGACGCCGAGGACGAGCAGGACCTGCTTCGGGCCGTCCGCCAGGCCGACGTCGTCATCAACGGCTTACCCTGGAAGTACGACCTGGCGGTTACCCGCGCCTGCATCGAGGCCGGGGTCAGCGGGCTGGACGTCTCCACCGAGGAGGAACAGTGGGATTATGATCAGGCCGCCCGGCAGAAGGGGATTGTCTTTATCCCCGGCTTGGGGGCCACCCCCGGCATCACCAACATGATGGCCCGGCGGGGCGCGGACCTGATGGAGGAGGTGGACGAAGTGCAGATCTGCTTTGCCGCCTTTCGCTGCGCCGCCCCCTCGATGGGCCTGCTCATCACCCTTCTCTGGGAGTTTGACCCGCAGACTGACACCCGCTTCACCTACCGGGACGGGCAGTTTCACGCCTTTGGCCCCTTTGGCGGGGCCAAACGGGTGCACTTTCCCGGCCCGATCGGCGAGCAGGAGGTCTACGTCATCCCCCACTCGGAGACGCGCACCCTACCCCGCACTCTGGGGGCGCGGGCCGTCTCGGTGCACGGCTGTTTCCCGCCGCACGTCATCCGCATGGTCAAGTCGCTCCTGGAGGCCGGCTTTTACCGGCGCGACCCGATCACCGTCGGTGGCGTCCAGACAACCCCCTTTGACCTGATGCATGAGGTGCTTGTCCAACTGCCCGAGGCCAAAGAGAACCCGCTCTGGGCCTACGGCCTTTTGGTCAGGATCTGGGGAAAAAAGGGGGAACGGCAGGTGCGGGCAACCCTGTGGAACCGCCACCCCCCGCAGGAGGAGTGGGGGGGGCCGGCCGCCTATTACAAGAACATCGCCATCCCCCTGAGCATTGCCGCCCAGATGATCGCCTCCGGCCAGGTGGCCGTCCGGGGGGTCGTGCCGCCGGAGGCGGCCCTGGACCCGCTGCGCTTTTTCCAGGAACTGCGCCGTCGCGGCATCGAGATTCACGAACAGGTCGAGGCCTACCATGTCCACGGATAACCTGCCCTACGGAACGCTGCGCAACTATATCGGCGGGGAGTGGGTGCCTTCTGCGTCGGAGCACCTGCTCGACGTGCACAACCCCGCCACCGGCGAGGTCATCGCCCGCGTGCCCCTCTCCACCACTGAGGAGGTCAACCGGGCCGTCGCCGCGGCCAAAGCGGCCTTTGCCGAGTGGCGCGAGACGCCGCCGATCGTGCGGGCCCGGGCGATGTTCCGCCTCAAGGCGCTGATGGAGGAGCATTTCGAGGAACTGGCCCGCACCGTCACCATTGAGCATGGCAAGATCCTGGACGAGGCCCGCGGGGAGGTGCGCCGGGCGATCGAGAATGTCGAGGTCGCCTGCGGCATCCCCGCGCTGATGATGGGCTACAACGCCGAGGATGTTGCTGTCGGGATTGACGAGACCTGCCTCCTCCAGCCGGTCGGCGTCTTTTGCTGCGTGGCTCCGTTCAACTTTCCGGCGATGGTGCCCTTCTGGTTCCTGCCCTATGCCATCGCCTGCGGCAACACCTACATCGTCAAGCCCTCCGAGGTCTGCCCGATTAGCCAGCACCGCCTGATGGAACTGCTCGACGAACTGGACCTACCCCCCGGTGTGGTCAACCTGGTCAACGGCTCAAAGGAGGTCGTCCAGGCACTGCTCTCTCACCCGGACCTGGCGGGGGTCTCGTTCGTCGGCTCGACGGCGGTGGCGCGGCAGATCTATGCCACCGCTGCGGCGCATGGCAAGCGGGCGCAGTGCCAGGCCGGGGCCAAGAACTGCCTGGTGGTGATGCCTGACGCCGTTCTGGAGCGGACGGTGGCGGCGATCCTCACCTCGGCCTTGGGGAACAGCGGGCAGCGCTGCCTTTCCGGCTCGCTGGTGCTGGCGGTGGGGGAGGTAGCCGGCCGGCTCAAGGAGCGGTTGGTGGCCGAGGCCGGCCGGCTCAAGATCGGCAACGGGCTGGACGAGACGGTACAGATGGGGCCGGTGGTCTCGCGCCGGGCCCTGGAGCGCATTATCGGCCATGTCGAAACGGGGCTGGCCGAGGGCGCCCGCCTGCTCCTGGATGGACGCGGGGTGCGGGTGGAGGGCCACCCGCACGGCTTTTACCTGGGCCCGACGATTCTGGACCGGGTCCGCCCGGAGATGCGCATTGCCCAGGAGGAGATCTTTGGCCCGGTGCTGGGGATTGTCGAGGTGGCCGATTTCGAGGAGGCGCTGGCGGTGATCGAGGCGATCCCCTACGGCAACGCCGCCTCGCTCTTTACCCAGAGCGGCCGGCCGGCCCGCGAGTTCCAGTACCGCGTCCGGGCCGGCAATATCGGCATCAACATCGGCATCGCCGCGCCGGTGGCCTATTTTCCCTTTGCCGGGATGAAGGACTCCTTCTTTGGCGACCTGCATGGCCAGGGCCGCGAGGGGATTCTCTTTTTCACCGATCGCAAGGTGGTGATTACACGGTGGTTCTAGAGGAGAGCGATGCAATTAGGAACCTTTGGCGCGATCCTGCGCTTTGCCTTGCAGATTGAAGAGGAAGCGGCGGCCTTTTACGCCGCCGCAGAGGGCCCGCCGTTCGAACAACTGGCCCGTCAGGCCGAACGACGCCGGGAGCGGTTGGAGCGGGCCCGCCGGGAGGGCGTCCAGGAGATGATCCTGGAGGCGATCTCCGGCCTGGACGACGCCGCTTATGCCCTGCCGGCGGGTGGGGCAGCGGCCGGCCGGCTGGAGCAGGCCCTGGCCCTGGAGGAGCGGGCCGGGCGCTTTTACCGCGCCGCCGCCGAACGCATGCCAATTCGGGGCGTCGCCCGCCTCTTTCGGCGACTGGCCCAAGAACACGCCGATCAGATCGTCTTGTTGCAATCGATTGAACAGGTTGGAGGAACCGATGCGCAACCTTGAGCGGACACGCGAACTGTACCGAAAAGCCCGGACCTACATCCCCTACGGCGTCAACTCGAACTTTCGCTACTGGGGGGATGAAGAGACCCTCATCCTGTCCCGCTCCCAGGGGGCCTACTGCTGGGACGCCGACGGGAACCGCTACCTGGATTACCGCCTGGGCTTTGGGCCGATCATCCTGGGCCACGCCCACCCGGAGGTGTTCGAGCAGGTCGCCCGGCAGATTCGGGAGGGGACCATCTTTGCCGCCACCACGCCGGGCGAGGTCCGCCTGGCCGAGCAGATCTGCCGCATGACCGGGATCGAGAAGGTGCGCCTGTGCAACTCGGGCACCGAGGCGATGATGCACGCCCTGCGCCTGGCCCGCGCCTACACCGGCCGGGAGCGGTTCATCAAGTTCGAGGGGCAGTACCACGGCATGTACGACTATGCCCTCTTTAGCACTGCCGCCACTCCCCTCCTCGCGATGGGCTCTCCCCGCTCGCCGATTCCGGTGCAGATGAGTTCCGGCATTCCCGAGGGCATCCGCCGTTACGTCACCGTGCTCCCCTTCAACGACCCGGAGCGGCTGGAGGAGGTCGTCGAGGCCGAGTGGCCTGACCTGGCGGCGATTATGGTCGAGCCGACCCTGGGCAACTGCGCCGGCATCCTCCCCCAGCCCGGCTTTTTGGAGACGCTCCGCCGCCTCTGCGACCGCTACGGCATTGTGCTCATCTTTGACGAGGTCAAGACCGGCTTCCGTCTGGCCAACGGCGGGGCGCAGGAGTATTTTGGCCTCCGCGCCGACCTGGTCGCCTATGCCAAGGCGATGGGCAACGGGTTTCCCATCGCTGCCTTGGGCGGCAAGGCCGAGGTGATGGACCTGATCGAGCAGGGGGGCATCAGCCACGGCGGCACCTATGTGGGCAACGCCGTGGGGGTGGCCGCGGCCGAGGCCACGCTGAGCATCCTGGAGCGGGAGCCGGTCATCGAGACGATCTTTCGGCGGGGCCGGCAACTGATGGAGGGGATGGATGAAATCCTCACCCGGGCCGGCATCCCCCACCACATGCTCGGCCTGCCCCCGCTCTTTAGTTTCAGCCTGGGGACGACGGAGGAGCCGACCGAGTTCCGCGCCTACAACCGCAGCGATATGGCCCTTTACGAACGGCTGATCATGGCCCTGGTCGAGCGGGGGGTGATGGCCGAGCCGGACGGGCGCGAGCCGTGGTTCCTCTGCTATGCCCATGGAGAGGAAGAGATTGCCACGACGCTGAGCACCTTCGAGGACGTGGTTCGGACGATTACTTTATAGGTTAGGACCCCGGTTGGGACGCGGCATGCCGCTCCTGGTTGGGGCACGGCATGCTGCTCCCAACCGGGAACGCCTCATCCCTACCGATCTCCACAAGGTAAGATGAAGGAGATTCCCATGCGTATCGTCGTTTTGGGTGGCGCCGGCAAGATGGGTTGCATCGCCGTGCAGGACCTGGCGATGGATGAGCGGGTGGAGCGGGTCTGGATTGCCGACCGCGACGACGGCCAGGCCCGCACCGTCGCCGAACTGATCGGCAGTCCCAAGGTCAGGGTTCGCCAGGTGGAGGTGAACGACCGCCGTGCCCTGGCCGAGGTGCTGCGGCAGGGGTCGGTCTGCCTGAACGCCACCGTCTACTACCTGAACCTGCAGGTGATGGAGGCCTGTCTGGAGGCCGGCGTGCACTATACCGACATGGGCGGCCTTTTCCACACCACACGCAAACAGTTGCGTCTGCACGAGCGTTTCCTCCAGGCCGGCCTCTCCGCCGTCCTGGGCATGGGCTCCGCCCCCGGCATCCCCAACCTCCAGGCTCGCTACGCCGCCGACCGGCTGGACACCGTCGAGGCGATCCGCATCTATGACGGGATCAAGCCTCCGCCTCCGGGCGATCTCCGCTTCACCTACGCCGTCCCGACCATCCTGGATGAGTTGACGATGGAGCCGGTCGTCTATCGGGACGGCGAGTTCATCCCCTGCGAGCCGCTGAGCGAGTTCGAGGAGTATTGCTTCACCCCGCCCCTGGGCATTCTGCCGATGCACCTTTCGCTGCACTCGGAGGTGGCCACGCTGCCGCTGACCTTCCGGGAGAAAGGGGTGCGGGAGTGCTTTTTCAAGATCAACTACTGGGGCATGTCCCCGGATGCGGTGGAGAAGGTGCGGGTTCTGGCCGAGTTTGGGCTGGCCGGACGGGAACCGGTGGAGGTGGGGGGGCAGCGGGTGGTTCCCCGGGACCTCCTGACCGCGCTGATGTCGGCCTACGTCCCGCCGATCGACGAGTTCCTGGCCCCGCCGCGGAACCGTCCGCCGGACTGGGTGAAAGAGATCGTCACCGAGGTGCGAGGGGAGAAGGACGGCCGGCCGCTCAGGTATCGCCTGGGCACGCTGACCTGCAAGGGGGCGTTGCCCACCGGGGTGGCCCCTGCGCGGACGGCGATCTGGCTGGCCGAGGGGCGCATCCCGCCGGGGGTACACCCCCCGGAAGCGGTCATTGAGCCCGAGCCCTTTTTCAAGGAACTGGAGAGCCGCGAGATCTATACCCAGGTGGCGGTGCAGCGGTTTCTTTGAACCTGCCTGGGCAAAGTGGTAGGACAACTCATTCGGGAGTTGCCCGAAGGAGTTGTTCCGTTTCGGCTTGTCAATGCGCGACCCTGCTCAACACGGCGATACCAAAGTCGCGTCGGTGTGGCACGAATGGCCAGGGCCCGGCTGCAGGCACGTGACGCGCGCGTGCGCTGGCGCCTTGTCGGGCCGGCTCTACGCGGCACGGGCGCCTCTGCCGGGCCCTCCCCGGCAGAGGCCAATGACTTTGATATGGCCGTGCCTGCTCAAAGAGGCCCGACCGGGGAAATGGGGACGAGGTGATCGGGAATGGGGGGCATCATTCATCGGGATGGGGCAAGATGGGATCGCGCGACAAGTTGACAGAACGGACCTGGTTGGGATACAATGGTTCCCAGAGGGCCGCCGAGAGGCGGGAGAACCCTAACGAGCAAGAGAATCTTGCTCTGCTGCCATAATTTTCCCAATGCGCGGTGGCAGAGGGTAGGGGAAACAAACTGATGTGGTGATTGCTGCAGGCAATGCCCCTCCTAGACAGTTGGACCTTGGACCTGCAAGTAGACGACATCCTCTGGGGGCAAGGGGCCGACCCCCAGCAGGTACGGGCCTCTTTTCCCCACCTGGTGCGCGTCGCCGAAGAGGCGCTGCTGGGTGGCCGGCCGCTCCTCCGGCCGGCCACCCTCCACCGCCGCCTGGCCGTGCGTGAGCAGCGCGGCCACCGGCTGGTGCTGGAGGAGGGCACCGCCCTGGCCGGCCCCTTTGTCGCCCAATTCCTGAGCGGAGTGGACCAGGTCGCGGTCGCCCTGTGCACGATTGGCGGCGACCTGGAGGCCCGGGCCAGGGCCCTGGCCCGGCAGCGGCCGGCCCTGGCGCTGGCCCTGGACGGTCTGGGTTCGGCCGCCGTCGAGGCGCTGGCCGAGCAGGTCTGCGCCCTTCTGAGTCAGGAGGCCGCCGCCGTGGGGCTGGAGACCACGTCCCCCCTGTACCCCGGCATGTCCGGCTGGCCGCTGGAGGAGGGGCAACGCGCCCTCCTCTCCCTCCTGGATGGCGCAACGATCGGGGTGCGGATGCAACCCGGTGGCCTGCTCGTCCCGCTCAAGTCGATCAGCCTGCTGCTGGGCTGGGGAAAAGAGGTGTCGCGTGGGGGAAGTGCCTGCGAGCGCTGCGATCTGCGCGGGCGCTGCCGCTACCGGCGGAACGACCCGTAGGGCAACTTGCCCCACCGTCGCCGGCGGGTTGTGGAAACGGCCATAGGAGGAGGAATGCCCGAAGAGCAGGGGCAAACCTGGCAGGTAGACCTGGAACCGATCGGCCGGCGCACTACCATTCGGGCCGGCCAGGCTCTCCTGGAGGCGGCCCGGTCGGCCGGCGTAGACCTGGTCGCCCTCTGCGGCGGCGTCGGCTCGTGCGAGAGTTGCCGTGTGCGCCTGGTGCGGGGCACCCTCAATCCGCCGACCGCCGCCGAGGAGGCTGCTTTTTCCCCGGAGGAACTTGCCACCGGCCACCGCCTGGCCTGTCAGGCGGTCCCCCAGAGCGATGTCGCCATCGAGGTGCTCCCCGAATCGCTGACCACCCCGCAGCGGCTCCAGATCGAGGGGCAGGCAACCGCCGTCGAGGCCGATCCGGTTGTCGTGCCGCTGGAGGTGCGCCTGGCCCCGCCCTCGGCGGAGGACCTGCGGGCCGACAGCGACCGCCTGCGCGAGGCGCTGGCCGCGGCCGGCTTTTCCGACGCCGAACTTGACCTGACCGTCCTGCGCGGCCTCTCCGGGCGGTTACGGGCGCAGAACTGGGCGGCCCGGCTGGCCCTGCGGCGCAGCGAACCCCGTCCTGAGGTCGTCGCCCTCCTGTCGCCGGCCGCCGGCCCCCTCGGCCTGGCGGTGGACCTGGGCACGACCAAACTGGCCGCCTACCTGGTGGACCTGGAGAGCGGCCGGACGCTGGCTCAGGCCGGCCGGATGAACCCCCAGATCGCCTTTGGCGAGGACGTCATCGCCCGCATCGCCTACGCCAACCGGGGCGAGGCCGAACGGCAGCAACTGCAGGAGCGGCTGGTTGACGCGCTCAACCAGGTCGTCGCCGCTCTCTGCGCCGAGGCCGGGGTCGGGCCGGAGCAGGTTGTGGAGGCGGTGGCTGTGGGCAACACGGTCATGCACCACCTCCTGGCCGGCCTGCCGGTGCAGCAGTTGGGGGTGGCCCCCTACGTCCCTGCCGTGGGGGAGGCGTTGGACCTGCGGGCGTGGGACCTGGGGCTGGCCCTGTCCCCCGGGGCGCGGCTCTACCTGCCGCCGAACATTGCCGGTTACGTGGGAGCGGACCATGTGGCCGTCATCCTGGCGACCGACCTATGGCGGGCCGAGGAGACGACGCTGGCCCTGGACATTGGCACGAACACCGAACTCAGTCTGGCGCTGGCCGGCCGGCTCCTCTGCTGCTCCTGCGCTTCCGGGCCGACCTTTGAGGGGGCGCACATCCACGAGGGTATGCGCGCTGCGCCGGGGGCGATCGAGCGCGTCCAGATCGCCGGGGAGGCGGTGCGCCTCCATACCATCTGGGAACGGCCGCCGGTGGGCCTCTGCGGGTCGGGGGTGCTCGACGCGGTGGCGCAGATGTACCAGGCCGGCATCCTGGAGCGGAGCGGCAACATGCGGGAGCACCCCCGTGTGCGCCCCGGCCCGGACGGACAGGCCGAGTTTCTCCTGGTCCCGGCAACAGGGAGTGGTCACGGGCACGACATTGTGGTCACCCGGCGGGATGTGAACGAGGTGCAACTGGCCAAGGGGGCAATTCGGGCGGGGATCGAGGTCCTGCTGGCCGAGGCGGGCATTTCTGCGGAGGATGTCGGGCGGGTAGTGCTGGCGGGGGCCTTTGGCACCTACCTGGCGGTGGAGAGCGCGCTGGCGATCGGCCTGTTGCCGCCGTTGCCCCGTGCCCGCATCGAGCAGGTGGGCAATGCGGCCGGCGTGGGGGCTCGGCAGATGCTCCTCTCGCGGGCGCGCCGCCGTCTGGCCGACCGGGTGCGTCGGCAGATGGCCTACATCGAACTGAGCACCCATCCGGCCTTTACCGAGACCTTTATGCGGGCGGTGCTGCTGGGGTAGGCCGGCCAGCAGCCACCGGGCGGCCGGGAAAAGCTGATATGGACCCTGCGTCCATGCTTCGGCAGTCCAAAAGGGAAGGAGTAGGGGCGCGGCAACGCCGTGCCCCTACTCCTTCCCTTTCGGCCTTACTGAACGACTTTGATATGGCCCTGGGTCATCCTCAAGTCACAAACCGGGAGCGTGACATTTGTCGGAGGCTCGGTCCCCGTATAGTTGCGTTCCGGCAGCCAGATGCCATAGGGGTTTATCGCCAAGGCGCCAAGGACGCCCAGGGCCTTGACCGCCAAGGCGCCAAGGAGGCCCAGGGGTTTTCCCCTTTCACCAAGACGCCAAGGACGCCCAGGGGTTTTCTCCTTTCACCGCCAAGGCGCCAAGGAGGCCCAGAGAGTCATCGGCTTTTTCTTGACCGACGCCATCAGATGGTGCCGGTCTTTTACCACGACCGGCCCGGAAGAAGCGACGCCGGCGGCCGGTGCCGGTCTTCCAAGACCATTGTTGCACGGGCCGGAGAGTCGTGATAAGATAAGGGTGAGCGACCTTACGGAAAACGGCCCGGCGATCGGGTATGCTAACTTGTTGATCGGGCAAAGGTGGAAACGATGGCGGTAAAAAAAGTTCTCCAGGCAACAGAACCACGGGGCCGGGCGATCTTGCGGCGCCGCTCGAAAAGGGTGCGCCTTTTTGACCAGGACCTGCGTCGCCTGGTGGACGATATGCTGGAGACGATGCGGGCGAACCACGGCGTGGGGCTGGCGGCCCCCCAGGTGGGGGTACTCCAGCGTGTCGTCGTGGTCGAGTTGCCCGCGGAGAAGGATGGGGAGGAGGGAGAAGGCCGGCCGCCGGCCCGCTTTGTCCTGTGCAATCCCGCGGTCACGCGCCACTCGGAGGAGCAGGAGGTCGGCGAGGAGGGCTGCCTGAGCCTGGCCGGCCTGTACGGCGATGTCCCCCGCTTTCGGGAGGTGGAGGTGCGCTATCAGGACCTCCAGGGCCGGCGGAAGCGCCTTCAGGCGGAGGGGTTCCTGGCCCGCGTCCTGCAGCACGAACTCGACCACCTGGAGGGGGTGCTCTTTACCGACCGGGTGGAGGACCCCACGACGTTGCGCCTTCTGACCGAGGAGGGCGAGAGGCCGATTCCCCTGGAGGAGGTGCTGGGGGCCGGCGAGGCCGGCCGGCGCGCGCTTGCTTGACAAATCCCTTTGGTGATGGTAGAATAGATCTAGCCTGCGGGAGTAGCTCAGTTGGTAGAGCCCCTGCTTCCCAAGCAGGCTGTCGCGGGTTCGAGTCCCGTCTCCCGCTCTGTCCGGCACAGATGTGCCGGACACCTTTTTTGCCCTTGACATTCTCCCCTCTTTGTGCTATACTTAGTGTACGATGTACACCTATTAGGGCCTGGAGGACGACGATGGACGCAGAACAGACCTACGACCCCTCTCTCTACGAGCGACCCTCGGTGACGGTGGATGTGGTCATCTTTACCCTGATCGAGGGCAAACTGCACGTCCTCCTGATCAGGCGCGGTGCGTGGCCCTTTGCCGGCATGTGGGCCTTGCCCGGTGGCTTTATCCAGATGGACGAGTCGTTGGAAGAGGCCGCCCGGCGGGAACTGTACGAGGAGACGGGGGTGGAAGACGTCTACCTAGAACAACTCTACACCTTTGGTGACCCCGACCGGGACCCGCGCACCCGCGTCATCACGGTGACCTACTTTGCCCTGGTCCCGGCCGACCGCCTCTTCCCACGGGCCGCCAGCGACGCTGCGGAGGTGGGCTGGTTCCCGGCCTACGCCCCCCCACCGCTGGCCTTTGACCACAAGGGGATTCTCGACTATGCCATCATCCGGCTGCGCTACAAACTCGAATACACCGCGCTGGCCTTTGAGATGCTCCCGGAAGAGTTTACCCTGACCGAACTCCAGGAGGCCTATGAGCATATCCTGAACGAGCGGTTGGACAAGCGCAACTTTCGGCGGAAGGTCTTGGGGGCGGATATTCTGGAGGAGACCAGCCGCTGCCGCGAAGGCGGACATCGGCCGGCCCGCCTCTACCGTTTCCGCGATGACGCCGTGGCCGAGGTCAAGGCGCGACGGCTTTTTCCTTGAAAATACCCTGGAGGTAGCGATGAACCGTCTGTCTTGGGAACAGGTGCAGCCCTTTTGGGAAGCGATTGAAACCTGGTATCAGGGCCTCCCAACCGTCCGGTTGGAGGAGGTCGTTCAGGACCCCGACCGCGTGGCCCTGTTCTGCGTGGACCTGACCAACGCCTTTGCCTATGAGGGTACCCTGGCCAGCCCGCGGGTGACCGCCCTGGTTCCCCCGATCGTCAACCTCTTTCAGCGGGCCTATGCCCTGGGGGTGCGCCATTTCCTCCTCCCCCAGGACACCCACGACCCGGATGCGGTCGAGTTTGGGGCCTTTGCCCCCCATGCCGTGGCCGGCACGTCCGAGGCGGAGATGGTTCCGGAACTCCGGGCGTTGCCCTTTGCCGACCGGTTCGAGGTTTTTCCCAAAAACTCGATCAACTCCTTTGTTGAAACCGACCTGGGGGCCTGGATGGAGGACCATCCTCAGGTGGACACCTGCATCGTGGTCGGCGACTGCACCGACCTGTGCGTCTATCAACTGGCCATGCACCTGCGGGTGCAGGCCAACGCCAGGGGGTTGCAACGGCGGGTCATCGTCCCGGCCGACGCGGTGGACACCTACCACCTCTCGGTGGAGACGGCCCGCACCCTGGGGATTCTGCCCCATCACGGCGACCTGCTGCATCGAATCTTTTTGTACCACATGGCGTTGAACGGTATCGAGGTGGTGGCGACATTGTCGTGAACGACTCGGTGGTGGTGGCCCGCAGGGCAATTTACCCTACGGGGGCGCAGGATTCATCCTGCCCCACGCCTTTTTGCCCTACGGACGAGGGATACCGATGATCGAACTGGACGAACTTCTACAGGCGACCGGCGGGCAGTTGGTCGAGGCGGGGAGTGCCCGTTCCTTCACCGGGTTCTGTCAGGACACCCGTCTGCTCCACCCGGGCGAACTCTTTGTCGCCATCCCCACGCCCTTTGGGGACGGTCACGACTATATCGAGGCCGCCGTTCGGGGAGGAGCGGCCGGCCTTCTCTGCCAGAGGCTGGACGGTGGAGCCCCGCCGGGCGTCACCACGCTGCTCGTCCCCGACGTCCGCCGGGCGTTGCTGGACTGGGCCGCCCACATCCTTCGCCGTCGCGCCCCGCAGGTCGTCGCCGTGAGCGGCAGCGTGGGCAAGACGAGCACCAAGGAGGCGATTGCCGCCGTCCTGGGGTCGCGCTTTCCCACCTTCCGCAGCGCGGGCAACCACAATGATCTACTGGGCCTGCCGCTGACGCTGGGCCACCTGCGGCCGGAGCAGCGTCTGGCCGTCCTGGAGATGGCCGGGGACCGCTTTGGCGAGATCGCCGCGCTGGCGCGGATGGCCCCGCCCCATGTGGCCGTGCTCACGCGCATCTGCGAGGCCCACCTGGAGTACCTGGGTTCGCTGGAGGCGATTGCGCGGGAGCATGGGGACCTGCTGGAGGCGCTGCCGCCGGAGGGCGGGGCCGTGCTCAACGCCGATGACCCCCTTGTGCTGGACCTGGCCGGCCGCACCCGTGCCCGCGTGCTCACCTTTGGGCAGGGCCCCGCCGCCGACCTGCGCTTCGAGGTCGTCTCGTTCGACTGGGCGGGCAGCGACCTCCGCCTCTACCGGGGGAAGGAACACTGTGGGGTGCGGGTGTCCCTGTTGGGCTGGCCGGCCGGCTATATCGTCGCCGCCGCCGCCGCCGTGGCCGGCATCTATGGCCTGACGTTGCAAGAGAGCGCGGCCGCTCTCTCCACGATGGCCCCCCTGCCCGGCCGGTTGCGCCCCCTGCGTGGCTTTCAGGGGTTGCGCCTGCTGGACGACACCTACAGCGCGATTCCCACCTCCGCGCTGGCCGCCCTGGATACGCTGGCCGGCCTGCCGGCCGGCCGGCGGGTGGCCGTGCTGGGCGACATGCACGGCCTGGGCGACTATGAGGCCGAGGGGCTGCGCCGGGTCGGCCGGCGCGCCGCCGAGGTGCTGGACCGCCTGGTCACCTGCGGCGACCAGGCGGCGCACATTGCCGAGGCGGCCCGCGAGGCCGGCCTGGGGGAGGTCCACGTTACCTACACCCCGGAGGATGCCGCCGGCCGGGCCCGCGAGGGGCTGCGGGCCGGCGATGCCGTGCTGGTCAAGGGCGACCCCTCGGCGCGGTTGGAGCGGGTTGCGGAGCGCTTCCTGGCCGACCCCGCCGAGGCCCAGGACTTGCTGGTGCGGCAGGAGGCCCCCTGGCGGCAGCGACGCCACATCTCGCTGGAGCGGCCCACCTGGGTGGAACTGGACCTGGAGGCGATCGCCCGGAACTGCGAGCGGCTGGTCGAACTGGCCGGCGAGGCCGAGGTGATGGTCGTAATCAAGGCCGATGCCTACGGCCACGGGGCGGTGCGCATCGCCCATACTGTCCTGGCCCACGGGGCCCGCTGCCTGGGGGTGGCCTGCCTGAGCGAAGCGGTGTCGCTGCGACAGGCCGGGATCGAGGCCCCCATCCTGGTCCTGGGGTACCTGCCGCCCTGGCAGGCCCGGCCGGCCCTGCTCCACCGGGTCACCTGTGTTGTCTTTTCCGAGGAGATGGCCCGGTCCCTCTCGGCAGCGGCCTGCGACCTGCGTACCACCGCCCGCCTTCACCTGAAAGTGGATACCGGTATGGGCCGGCTGGGGCTCTTTCCCCAAGAGGTCCTGCCCTTCCTCCGGCGGGTGGGGAACCTGCCGGGCCTCTTCTGGGAGGGTATCCTGACCCACCTCGCGGTCGCCGACGACCCGGCCGAGGACGCCTACACCGAGGCGCAACTGGCCCGCTTTCAGGCCCTGTTGGACGAACTGGCCCAGGCGGGATACACCTTCCCCCTCGTCCACGCGGCCAATTCGGCGGCCCTCTTGCGCTTCCCCCAGGCCCGTTTGACCCTGGTCCGCCCGGGAATCTCCCTCTACGGGCTGGCCCCCTCGGCGCAGACCCCACTGCCGGAGGGGTTTCGGCCGGCCCTGCGCTTCAAGACGGTCGTCGCCCAGGTCAAGACCTTTCCCCCGGGCAGTTCGATCAGTTATGGCCGCAGCTACCGCACCGCCGGGGAGGAGCGCATCGCCGTCCTGCCGGTGGGCTATGCTGACGGCTTTCGCCGGGGGCCCAGGCATTGGGGGGAGGTGCTCATCCGGGGGCAGCGTGCCCCGATTGTGGGGCGGGTCTGCATGGACTATACGATGGTCAACGTCAGCCATATCGCCGGGGTGCGGCCGGGGGATGAGGTCGTCCTGGTCGGCCGGCAGGGCGATGAGGAGATTACCGTAGAGGAGGTGGCCGAACGGCTGGGCACGATCAACTATGAGGTCGTCTCCCAGATTCTGGCCCGGGTGCCGAGACTGGTTTGAGAGGTGCTGCGATGAGCGATACGCGACGCGGGGGTTTGCTTTCCCGTCGGGGGAGTGGTCAGGCGCCGAGCCGCCTGGTGCAGCGGGTGGCGGGGAGGCCGGAGGCAGGGCCGGCCGGCGAGCCCCCTCCCGAGGAAGAGGGGAAAAAGAGGAAAAGGATCTGGTGGATCGTCGGGCTGGTCGGGGGTGGGGTGCTGGTGCTGGGGGTGGTCCTCCTGCTCCTGCTCGGCAAGCCCGGCGATGGAGGGCCGGAAGGCAGGGCTACCGAGACCCCGGCCGCCGGGACCCCGGCCGGCACGGCCCTGCCCGTTGCCCCGGGGCAGTTCTTCTTCCTCCCGCCCCAGGAACACCCCCAGAGCGGCTGGGAACTCTTTCGTCCCCTCCTAGGGGATGTGAACGGCGACGGCCGCGCCGAGATCATCTGGAACATGACCGCCGAGGTCAACCTGATCTATGTGGGCCTGGCCCAGGCCGACGGCTCGTTCGACCTTCTCCCCGTGCAGGAACGCAGCGAGCGCTACTGGAGCGGCTTCAAGACGCTGCTCGGGGATCTGAACGGGGATGGGCGCGGCGACCTGATCTGGAACGAGACGACCGAACACAACCGCACCTACGTCGGATTGGGGCGGGAGGATGGCACCTTTGACCTGCTTCCCTTCCAGGACCGCGAGGAACGCTACTGGAGCGGCTTTCAGACCTTTGTCGGGGATGTGAACGGGGATGGGCGCGGCGACCTGATCTGGAACGAGACGACCGAGCACAACCGCACCTACGTCGGGTTGGGGCGGGAGGATGGCACCCTGGCCTTTCTTCCTTTTCAGGACCGGGCAGAACAGGGCTGGAAGGGGTTTCGGACGCTGGTGGGGGATGTGAACGGCGACGGCCGCAGCGACCTGATCTGGAACGGACTCGCCGGCCGCAACCGCGTCTATACCGCTCTGGGGCAAAAGGATGGCACCTTTGTCCTTCTGCCGGCCCAGGACCACCCCAGGGAGGAAGGCTGGGAGGGGTTCCGGGTGCTGGTCGGGGAGGTGAATGGTGACGGCCGCAGCGACCTGGTCTGGAACCTGACGGCGCAGACGAACCGCCTCTACGTCGCGCTGGGGCAGGAGGACGGCACCTTTACCTTTCAGGAGGAGGGGCAGGAGCGCACTGAGGTCGGCTGGGGCGGCTTTCAGACGCTGGTGGGGGATGTGAACGGTGACGGCCGTAGCGACCTGGTCTGGAACGAACTCGCCGGCCACAACCGCATCTACGTCGGGTTGGGCCAGGAGGAGGGCACCTTTACCTTCCTCCCGGTGCAGGACCATACCGAGACGGACTGGGAGGGCTTTCGAACCCTGCTGGGAGATGTGAACGGCGACGGTCGGGATGACCTGGTCTGGAATCGCCTGCAGGCGGAGAACCGCATCTATGTGGGGTTGGCCGGTGAGTGAGACCGACCGTGCGCTCAGGCCGTAGGGGCGTTGCTGCGAGGCTCGTTCGTGTTCTCCTTGGCGCCGCCTTGGCGCCGGCGAATCGCCTCCAGCCGTCTGCGGATAACCTGCTCGTAGCCCTGGTCGGAGGGATGGAACCAGTCTCCTTGGACCCCGTCCGGGAGGTACTGCTGTTCGACCCAGTGGTCGGGATAGTCGTGGGGGTATTTGTAGTCCTTGCCGTGGCCGAGGGCGGCGCCGTCGCGGCTGGAGTCGCGGAGGTGCAGGGGAACGGGACCGGCCCCCTGCTCCTCGATCTCGGCCCGGGCCTTCCAGTAGGCCCCGACGCTGTTCGATTTGGGAGCGGTGGCCAGGTAGAGGGTGGCCATGGCCAGGTGGTACTGTGCCTCCGGCAGCCCGCACCACTCCATCGCCTGGGCGCAGGCCGAGACGACGACGACCGCCTGAGGATCGGCCAGGCCGACATCCTCGGCGGCCAGGATGAGGAGCCGGCGCATAATGAAGCGGATATCCTCGCCGGCATAGAGCATCTTGGCCAGCCAGTAGAGGGCGGCGTCGGGGTCAGAGCCGCGGACGCTCTTGATCAAGGCCGAGATGGTGTCATAGTGTTCGTCGGCGGAGCGATCGTAGCGCAGGGCGCGGCGCTGAATCGAGTCCTGGGCCACCTCCAGGTCGATGTAGGTGCAGCCGTCCTCGGCCGGTGGGGTGGACTCGACGGCCAGTTCCAGGGCGTTGAGGGCGGAGCGGGCATCCCCGCCGGCCACGCGGGCCAGGTGCGCCAGGGCCTCCTCGGTGATGGCGACCCGGCGGTTGCCATAGCCGCGCTCCGGGTCGCTCAGGGCGCGGCGCAGGAGGGGCAGCAGGTCTTGTTCGGAGAGGGGGTAGAGTTGAAAGATGCGGGCCCGGGAGACGAGCGGCGAGATGACCTCAAAGTAGGGGTTCTCGGTGGTTGAGCCGATCAGGACGATCGTGCCGTCCTCCACGTGGGGCAGCAGGGCGTCCTGCTGGGCCCTGTTCCAGCGGTGGATTTCGTCAATCAGGACGATGGTGCGCCGGCCGTAGAGATGGCGCCGCTCCCGGGCCTGGTCCACCAGCCGGCGCAGGTCGTCCTTGCCGGCCAAGACCGCACTGAGCGTCTCAAAGTGGCTCTGGGTGCGGTCGGCGATAATCTGGGCCAGGGTCGTTTTGCCCGTGCCGGGCGGTCCCCAGAGGATGATCGAGGAAAAGAGGCGGTCGGCCTCGATCGCCCGGCGGAGGAGTTTGCCCGGCCCGACGATATGTTCCTGCCCGACAAACTCCTCCAGGGTGCGCGGGCGCATGCGGGCGGCCAGGGGGGCCTCCCGTTCGATCTGCTCCTTCCGCGCCGCGGCAAAAAGGTCCATCGCGTCAATCCCACATCTCTTGCAGATATTTGCGGCCGGCCCGGAGTGCCTGCCGCTCCAGAAAGCGTTTCATCGTCGGCCAGGGGGTGCGGTCAATCATCCTGGGCATGGGCAGGGCCTCGGCCTCGAAGTAGGCCAGGGCGCGAACCGCGCTGCTGGCAAAGGCCCGCACGCGGACATGTCTCACCGCGGCCACCTCGAAAAGGCGTTCCGGCGGCACCTTTTGCAGGATGCAGTACAGGCCTATCAGGTCCTTGCGCGTGCCCCGTCCGATACTCGCAGCCAGTTTCATCGCCCCAATCTCCGCGATGGTGGCAACGGGCCCACCCTGGATCGGGATGGGCCGTTCGCCCAGGGGGTCCAGGTGCAGGCGGAAGAAACCGATGCCCACCCCGCGCCAGGTGGCGGCGAACGTTCCGTCCTGGTCGTAGAGGGTGGACAGGGTTGGGTCTTGCCGCGTCTCACGCAGGAGCGCACGTGTGGCCGCTCCGACGCTCTCCGGATCGGGCGAGAAAAGGCCCAGGTCCACGGAAAAGCGGTGTCCCAGGTGCAGGGCCAGCCCGGTGCCGCCGGCCAGGTAGAACTGGTGGATAATGGGCAGACGGGCCAACAAATCGAACGCCTGGCGGGTTTCCTCGGTGAGGGCCTGCCATTGGGGGAGAAAGGTTACCTGTCCCATATGGTTCCTCTGTCTGTTGGAAATGGGGAACGCTTCCATTGCCGGACCCTCAACAGTTTGCGCCAGTAGTTGAAGGTGACCGGGGAGAGGAGCCGTTCCCCTCGTTCCCGGATCAAGGCGGTGATCCGTTGGCGGCCGTAGGTGTGAAAGAGCCGGCGAATTTCCTCCCAGGTGCCGTATTCCGGCGTGCGCTGGATGACCAGGTTGGCAACGCGCTCCAGGTCGAGCAGGTCCGGGTCGTATTCCTGCAAGTGCACCCTTAGGCCGGCCGGAATCTTGTTCATCGCAAACCCGCCAGGGGCGGACCTTGACCACTTTTTTTCAGTATAACACAGGGAGCAGGGAAAGGCAACCGTTTGTTGTCCCTGTAAAGTATGCCAGGTCATTGACCTGCCTCCCGGAAATAGGTATAATGGCTGTGGAGTGTCACAGGTCGGGTTCAACGGTCCCCAGAGGTGCTGCCTGACCGGCGAACGAACGGGGATCTTGCCCAGAAAGGAGGATGGATGACGGTTGTAGACGAATTTACCTTCAAGGTCGGGGGGGAGGCCGGCCAGGGTGTCGAGTCGAGCGGGGCCGGCTTTAGCCTTGCCCTGGCCCGGGGCGGCTGGCACATCTTTGGCCTGCCCGACTATCACTCCCGCATCCGCGGCGGGCACAACTTTTTCCAGATCACGATCGCCGGCCGGCCGCTTTGGTCCCACTCCGGCCTGCGCACCCACCTCCTCCTGGCCCTCACCGAGGAGGCGGTCGTCCAGCACCGCGACGAGATTCTCCCCGGCGGCGGCGTCCTCTATGACGAGACGCTCCCGGTGGAGCAAGAGGCGATCACGGCGCAGGGGGCGTACCCCTTCCCGGTACCGTTGGGGCAGATCGCCCGTGAGGTGGGCGGCTCCGAGGTCATGACCAACACCGCTGCCCTGGGCGCGGCGGCCGGCCTGCTCGGCCTGGACCCCGCGCCAATGCTCAGCGTGATCCGGGACAATTTCAGCAAAAAGGGGGAGGCGGTGGTCGAGGGGAACCGCCAGGTCTTGCTCGCCGCCGCCGAGTACGCCCAACGCTACCGCGAGCAGTTTGCCTGGGAGGTTCGTCCCCACGACCTGCCGCCGCGCATGGTTCTGCACGGCAACCAGGCTTTTGCCATGGGCGCGCTCCTGGGTGGCTGCCGCTTCGTCTCGGCCTACCCGATGACGCCGGGGAGCCCCGTCCTGGAGTGGATGGTGGCCCACGCCGAACGCTACGGCGTGGTCACGGTGCAGGTGGAGGACGAGATTGCCGCCATCTGTATGGCGATCGGGGCGGGGGAGGCCGGCGTGCGGGCGATGGCTCCCACCTCCGGCGGGGGCTTTTCCCTGATGGTCGAGGCGCTGGGACTGGCCGGCATGACCGAGACGCCGGTCGTCATCTATGAGGCCCAGCGGCCCGGCCCCTCCACCGGCATGGCCACCCGTACCGAGCAGGGCGACCTCCTCTTCGTGCTGCGGGCCTCGCAGGGGGAGTTTCCCCGCATCGTCCTGGCCCCCGGCACGATCGAGCAGTCCTTTGAGGCCGGCTGGCGGGCCTTTAACCTGGCCGAACGCTACCAGTGCCCTGTGATTGTCCTCTCGGAGCACTTTGTGGCTACCTCGCTGCGCGACGTGCCCCCGGACGCCTTTGGTTTTGACCGGGTGCGGATTGACCGGGGTAAACTCCTCGGCCCGGACGACCTGGAAGCCTTGGAGGGGCCGTACCTGCGCCACGCCTTTACCGAGGATGGCATCTCTCCCCGCGCCTTCCATGGTCATCCACGCTCGGTCTATAGCACCGCCAGCGACGAGCACGACGAGCGCGGCCACATCACCGAGGAGGCGGTCAACCGCCGCCGGCAGATGGAAAAGCGCATGCGCAAACTAGAGACGGCCCGCACCGAACTGCGTCCCCCTGAACGATACGGCCCGGAGAAGGCCGAGGTCACGTTGGTCGGCTGGGGGGCCACCTACGGCCCCCTCCGCGGGACGGTGGACCGGCTCAACGCCGCCGGGACCTCAGCCAACATGCTCCACTTTGTGGATATCTGGCCCTTCCCCACCGCGGCGACGGCCGCCTTTTTGGAAAAGGCCAACCGCGTCGTTGCCGTGGAGGGGAACTATTCTGGGCAACTGGCCGACCTGATCGCAATCTACACCGGCAGGCTTGTCCGCGAACGCGTCCTGCGCTACGACGGCCGGCCGCTCAACCCCGACTGGATTCTTGCCAAACTCGAGGAGGTGCTCTGATGGGCAAGGTCAGCGATTACGCCAGCGACCATCGCCCCACTTGGTGCTCCGGTTGCGGCAACCATGGCATCTGGAACGCCCTCAAACTGGCCTTAGCCCAACTGGACATCCCCCCGCACCGGGTCATGCTCGTCTCCGGCATCGGCTGCGGCAGCAAACTGCCCGACTATACCTACGCCAACGGCTATATGAGCCTGCACGGGCGCACCGTCCCTGTGGCTACCGGCTACCGCCTGGCCAACCACGAGATGACCGTCATCTGCACCCACGGCGACGGCGACGCCTACGCCGAGGGGCTGAGCCACATGCTCCACGCCGCCCGGCGCAATATCGGCATCGTGGATATCGTCCAGGACAACCGCATCTACGGCCTGACCAAGGGCCAGTTCTCCCCTACCAGCCCGCGGGGCAAGGTCACCAAGACCTCCCCCTGGGGTACGATCGCCCTGGGGGTCAACCCGCTGGCGCTGGCCCTGGCCGCCGGGGCCACCTTCGTCTCCCGCGCCTGGTCCGGTGACGTCCCCCACCTGCGCGATGTCATCGTGCAGGCGATTCAGCACCGCGGGTACGCTCTGGTGGACGTGCTCCAGCCCTGTGTCACCTTTAACCGGAGCGAATCGTTCGACTTTTACCGTCCCCGCGTCTACAAGGTCGAGGAGGAGGGCTACGACCCCACCGACCGCCTGGCCGCCTTTCAAAAGGCCCAGGAGTGGGGCGAGCGCATCCCCATCGGCGTCATCTACCGCCATGAGGACCGCCCGCCCTTTGAAGAGATGCTGCCGGCCCTGCAGACCGGAGCGCTGATGGAACAACCGCTTCCCGAGTGGACCGAGGAGGGCATTCAGGAACTGATCGCAGAGTACCTTTAGTACAGTTGAACGGTAGAACGTTCCACGTTGAACGTTCAAAGGGCAGTAGTGATGCTTCTTCCTTCGTCGCTCCTACAGTTGAACGGTAGAACGTTCCACGTTGAACGTTCAAAAGAGAAGCAGTTTTTCTGCTGGTTCATCCATGGGTACGCGGTACGAACTTGCGAAACCGCGTATTTAGGAGCCGATCCCGTGGGGTAGCCTTTCCAGGCCGTCCCGGCGGGCTGAAAAGGCCGCCCTCCGGTGGGTTGCGGATAGGCACTAAATTAGAAGGAGGTGTCTCATGACGTTAGGCGAACATTTCAAGAGTGCGGACTGGAAGGCCGAAAAGCACGTTCCCGTGATCGAGGCCCCTTCCGAGGTCAAGGTCGGGGAACGCTTTACCGTCCGGGTGACGATCGGCAAGGAGATCGGCCACCCCAACACCACGGAGCACCACATCCGTTGGGTGAACGTCTATTTCCACCCCGAGGGGGGCAAGTTCACCTACCATGTGGGGAACTTTGAGTTCGCCGCCCACGGGGAGGCGGTTTCCGGGCCGAACACCGGACCGGTCTATACCCACCACGAGGTGACCTTTTCGATGACGCTGAACGAGTCAGGCACCCTCTACGCCCTGGCCTTTTGCAACATCCACGGCCTCTGGGAGTATGCCCACGGGATTCGGGTAACCGAGTAGGTGGCCGGCCGGCAAGGGGTTGGGGGGCCGGGGAGGGCCCCGGTCCCCCCAAAAAAACAAAGGAGTGTACCATGGACAATGAGGTCGCATTGCTACAGGCCGCTGCCCGCGATGAGCACGCCGCCGTCATCCAGTACCTGCGCCACGCCTACATGATCGGTGAGGGCGAGGAGGCCTGCGGGATCGAGGCCACCGCCCGTGAGGAGATGCGCCACTTTTGGGTCCTCTCGCGCTGGATCGTCCGCCTGGGCGGCGAACCAACGATCGAGCGGGGCTTTTTGGACCTGGAGGGGCATTCCCCGGCCGTCTGGATGGAGCGTGACGTGCAGGCAGAGGAGCGGGCCATCGCCATGTACCGGGAGATTTTGGCAAAGGTCGGCGACCCTGCCCTGCGGGCCGACATTGCCCGCATCCTCTCCGACGAAGAGGCCCACCACGGCGAGTTTGCCCACCTGGCGGACAAGTTCCGCCAGCAGGCAGAGATGGCCGCGGCGGAGGAGGCGGCCGCCCCGGCGGAGGAGCCGGCCCCCTCGCCCGACGAGGTCGAGGCCCTGGCCTGGGGTGTGAGCCACGAGTACGCCGCCATCCTGCAGTACCTCCTGCAGTCGTTCCTCATCCGCGATGAGGAGGTCTCGCGCCAACTGGAACTGCAGGCGATCAACGAGATGCAGCATATGGGCTGGCTGGCCGAGGGGTTGGTCGAGCGGGGCCGAGAGATGCCCCTGGAGCCCCACGCGGTGGAGCGCGGCCGGCACCCCGCCGACATGTTGCATGGTGGCGTCGCCCTGGAGCGCGGCACGACCGACCGCTACGACGAGTTTATCCAGAGGTTGCCAGGGTCGGACCTGGTCGAACTGCTGGAGCGCATTCGGGAGCACGAGATCTATCATGAGGACCTTTTCCGCCGCCTGTTGGGCCGGTTGGAGCGGCTGGCCCCGCCGGGCTGGACGGTAGGCAGTTTGAAAAAAGAGGAGTGAGCGACGATGGAACAGATTCTGTTGCGTCAGGATGCCCCACTGAGCCTGGAACAGTGGGAGTTGGTGGATAGAACCGTGCAGCGGGTGGCCGGCCGCATCCTGGTCGGCCGGAAGTTCCTGACCCTTTACGGGCCGGTGGGGTTTGGGGCTTACACCGTCCCGCTGTACACCTACCAGGTCGAGGAAGGGGAACCGGTACGGGCGCAGATGACCCGTCAGGTTCCTCTGACCCTGATTCAGAACGACTTTATCGTCACCGCCCAGGAACTGGCCCTCTTTAACACCGGTCAGCCCTTCGACATCGCCCCGGTCGCGGCGGCGGCCTCCTTCTGCGCCTACGCCGAGGACGGCCTGATCTTCCAGGGGCTCCTGGAGGCCGATGGTCCCACGGCAACGTTGAACGACTGGTCGCAGGAGGGGCAGGGGTTGGCCGATGTTGCCCAGGCGGTCGCCGCACTGGCCGCGCAGGGGGTCTATGGGCCCTACGTCGTGGTGATGCACCCGCTGCGCTATGCCGGATTGCAGCGCGTGGCCGGCCGGCAGGGCCTCCTGGAGGTGGAACTGGTGGCCAGGGTCGTCGAGGGCGGCCTCTACCAGACCCCCGCCATCCCCGAGGACCGGGTGCTCCTCCTCTCCGCCGACCCGCGCTACCTGGACCTGGCGGTGGGGCAGGACCTGGTGACCGCCTTTGTCGAGACGGCCGACATGGAGCACCGCTTCCGGGTGCTGGAGAAGGTGGCCCTGCGGGTCAAGGAGGCGCGGGGAATCTGCCGGCTGGAACCGGCGTAGGAAGACCCAGACCAAAGCCCGGCATTTGCCCTCCGCCGCCGACCGGGGCTCTTGGGCCGGCCATGCCCACCCCGCATGCCGCGTGCCACCACGTCGCAAATGCCGGGCCAAGTCACCTTGACCCCACCCGGCCGTGTGCTACAATGGAAGTGCAGGCTGTCCTTCTCGGCACGGTCAGGACAAGGGGATCGGGTGGTGTCGTAGAATCATCTCGCATTTCTGTGTAAGGTCTGTACCAATCGCGAG
>FWWM01002126.1_pt1 | contig 49412 bp, 50 predicted proteins | sample 2228351 | NCBI WGS metagenome assembly FWWM01 (sample SAMEA103939774, study PRJEB20133) | metagenome | reverse complement strand
GGTCCAGGGCGTCCCGCAGGCCGTCCCCGAACAGGTTGAACCCCAGCACGGTGAGCACGATGGCAAGCCCCGGGAACACCAGGGTGTGGGGCGCGAGCTGGATGTACTGACGGGCGGTGGACAGCATGGCGCCCCACTCCGCGGTGGGCTGCTGCACGCCCAGCCCCAAGAAGCCCAGCGCCGCGGCGGACAGGATCGCGCTGGCCACCTGCAGGGTGGTCTGGACGATGAGCACGGCCAGGGTGTTGGGAAGGACGTGGCGGAAGAGGATCCGGAGGTTGCCCGCACCCAGGGCCCGGGCGGCGTCCACGAACTCCTGCTCCTTCAGGGACAGGACCTGCCCGCGGACGAGCCTGGTGTACGTGGGCACGGACACGATCCCCACCGCCACCATGACGTTCACCAGCCCCACCCCCAGGATGGTGACCAGGAGGATGGCCAGTACCGTGCTGGGGAAGGCCAGCAGCACGTCCACCCCCCGCTGGACCCACAGGTCGAACCGGCCGCCGAAGTACCCGGAGGTGAGGCCCAGGGGCACACCCAGCAGGACGCCGATGGCCACGGAGATGGTACCGATGACCATGGACAGCCGGGCCCCGTACAGGACGCGGCTGAGCAGGTCGCGGCCGAGCTCGTCCGTGCCGAAGGGGTGTCGGAGTGTGGGAGGCTTCAGGCTGTTCTCCAGGTCGGACGCGTAGGGGTCGTAGGGTGCCAGCCAGGGCGCCAGCAGGCCGCACAACCCGAACACCACCAGCAGGCCCAGCCCCAGGACCGCGGACCGGCTGCGCCGCAGGCGGCGCCACACCAGCACCCCCGCGGACAGGGCTCCGCCGGCAGGGCCCGCGGGCGGTGCGGCGGCGGCGGGCGCGGCCAGGGACGAAGGGCGGGGTGTCTCACTCATACCGGATCCGCGGGTCCAGCAGGCCGTACAGGACGTCCACGGCCACGTTGAGGACCACGAAGGTGGTGGCGATGAGGAGGGTGGTGCCCTGGATGACGGGGTAGTCGCGGGCCAGCACCGCCTCCACGAGGAGCCGGCCGATCCCCGGCCACGCGAACACCGTCTCCGTGAGGACCGCTCCGGACAGCAGCGTGCCCAGCTGCAGGCCGAGGATGGTGACCACGGGGATGAGGGCGTTGCGGAGGGCGTGGCGGTTGACCACCACACGTTCTGCCAGCCCCTTGGCGCGGGCGGTGCGGACGTAGTCCTGGCCCAACACCTCCAGCATGGCGGACCGGGTCATGCGGGCCACGATGGCCGCGGAGGCGGTGCCCAGGGTGACGGAGGGGAGGACCAGGTGCCGCCAGGTCTCGTGGCCGAAGACCGGGAACCACGCCAGGCGCACGGAGAACACGAGGATCAGGTTCAACCCGAGCCAGAACACCGGCATGGACACGCCCACCAGGGCTGCCGCCATCACCGCGGTGTCCGTCCAGCTCTGCCGGCGGGTGGCCGCGAGGATCCCCGCGGGGATACCGATGAGGGAGGCCACCAGCATGCTGGCGAGGGCGAGGCGGACGGTGCGGGGGAACCGCTGGCCGAGCTCCTCGACCACGGGCACCCCGTTGAAGAGGGACCGGCCCAGGTCCCCGCGGAGTGCGTTGCGGAGGAAGTACAGGTACTGCACCGGGAGGGGCTGGTCCAGTCCCAGGGACTGGCGGATCTCCGCGACCACTTCCTGGGTGGCCGCCTGCCCGGCCATGAGCTGGGCCGGGTCCCCGGGGATCAGGCGGATGGCGGCGAACACCACCACCGAGACCCCCAGCAGGACAGGGAGCGCGAGCACGAGCCGCTTGGCCACGTAGCGCCACACGGTCCTCCACCCGCCCTATGGTAACCGGAGGCGAAGAAGGGGCGGGGCCGGCAAGCCGGCCCCGCCCCACAGGGAGCCCGCCCGCTAGCGCCGCAGCCAGGCGCGGTGCGCCAGGACCCGCTCCGTGGGGTGCACCACGAGGTCCTGGACCTCGCGCCGGACCCCGGTGACCTGGGACTCGCTGTGGAGGAACATCCACGGCGCGTCGCGCCAGATGAGCTCCATGGCGCGGCGGTAGGTGGCCGCCCGGCGCGCGGGGTCGGCGAGGGCGCGGGCTTCCTCCAGCAGCCGGTCCACCTCCGGGTTGCGGTAGAAGAACCGGTTGAAGCCGGCAGGTGCCCACTGGCTGCTGTGGAAGAGGCTGAACAGGCCGTAGTCCGCGTCCCCGGTGACCGTGCCCCACCCCAGCATGAACATCTCCACCGGGGTGCGGTCCACGGGCTGGTTGGTGAAGCTCAAGTAGGCGGCCCACTCCATGGTCTGCAGCCGCGCGGTAATCCCCGCCGCGCGCAGCTGGGCCTGGACGGCGGCGGCCACCGCGGCGTCCTGCACGTACCGGCCGGTGGGGTGCAGGAGGGTGACGGTGAGGCCGCCCGCGTGGCCGGCCTCCGCCAGCAGCTGCCGCGCCCGGTTCACGTCGTACGGCCAGCCCCCGGGCTGGACCGCGCTGTAGCCCACGATGCCGGGGGAGATGGGCGCGTCCGACACCCGCGCGGCTCCGCCCAGGACGGTCTGGACGATGGCCCGCTTGTTCACCGCGTAGTTGAAGGCCTGGCGGACCCGCGGGTCGGTGAAGGGTGCTTTCTGGTTGTTGAAGGCGATGTAGATGGTCCGCACGCTGCTGGTCCGGTCGATGCGCAGCGCCCGGTTGAGCGCCAGGCGTGTGGTCTCCCGCGGCGGCACCCGCACGGCCACGTGGACCTGGCCGCCCTCCAGGGCCAACACCCGGGCACCGTCCTCCGGGATGGCCCGCCACACCACCTGGTCCAGGAGGGGCTTGTGGGGACCCCAGTAGTCCGGGTTGCGCTCCAGCACGATGCGGTCCCCGCGGACCCACTCGCGGAAGCGGAAGGGCCCGGTGCCCACCGGCTGCCTCCCGTACGGCTCCCCCGTGGGGGGCCGCATGCCGCCCGCCCGCTGGACCGCGGTGGGGCTGTGGATGGCCAGGAAGTCGTGGGTCAGGTGCGCCAGCAGGGGCACAAAGGGACGCCGGAGGTTCAACCGCACGGTGTACGTGTCCACCGCGTCCACGCTGGCCACCTCTCCCAGGAGGATGGCCCGGAACGGCGCCCGGTTCTCCGGGTTCAGGATGAAGTCGAAGTTCCACTTGACGGCCGCCGCGTCGAAGGGCGTGCCGTCGTGGAACCGGATCCCGCGGCGCAGCGGGATGGTCATGGTCCGGCCGTCCGCGGACACCTGTGGGAGACGTTCTGCCAGAAGGGGCTCGATCCGCCCTTCCGGCGTGAGCTCGTAGAGGGTTTCCGCGATGTGGGAGATCACCTCTGCGTCGGGGGAGGCGGAAGCGTAGGGGCTCAGGGTCACGGAGTCCACACCCCGCCCGATGATGAGGGTCCCCCCGGGCTGGGGCGCGGGTGTGGCGGGACCGCTGGCGGCGGGTAGCGACAGGGCGGCCACCACCGCCGCCACCACCAGCGCGAGCGCGACTCTCGACACGGGCATCCCCCCTTGTGCCTGTTTGGAGGGGGACTTCGTCCCCGGGGCGTGTCCTTCCTGCCACCCGGGCGTCCAGGGGGTTGACGCCCCGGGTCGGGGGCGGGTAGTTTGAAATTGAAAATGAGTTTCAATATTGTCTCCGCCATCCTGCAGGCGTGGCGCGCCCGCGGCCGCCGGCTCACGGCGCCCCGGCGCGCGGTGCTGGCGGCGCTGGCCCGGGTGGGCTGCCGGGCGGACGTGCAGACGGTCTACCGGCTGGCCAGGCGGCTGTACCCGCGGACGGGGCTGGTGACGGTGTACCGGACCCTGGAGCTGCTGGTCCAGGAGGGCTGGGCGGAACGGTGGGAGGACGGAGGTATAGCCCGCTACGAGCTGGCGCAGCCGCACCACCACCACCTGGTGTGCGTGCGGTGTGGATTCGTGGCCCGGTGGGACCGCTGCCCGGTCCCCGTCCGGCGCGGGACCAAGGTCAAGGGCGGATTCCTGGTGACCGGCCACCGGTTGGAGCTGCTGGGGTACTGCAGGCGCTGTCGGGAGGTCCGGCGGTGAGGCAGGTGGTTGCGCTCCTCGCGCTCGCGGTGGCCGCGGGCTGTGCGGCACGAAGCCCGCAGTCGAAGGTGGAGGTGGTGGCTTCCTTTTACCCGCTGTACGAGTTCGCGGGGGAGGTGGGCGGGGGCCGGGTAGAAATCCGACAGCTGGTGCCGCCCGGGGTCTCCCCGCACGACTACGAGCTCAAGCCCAGCGACGTGGCGGCGGTCCAGGGGGCGAGGGTGTTCCTGTACAACGGCGCGGGGCTGGAGCCGTGGGCGGCACGACTGGCGGAGGAGCTGCCACAGGAGGCGGTGCGCGTGGAAGCCACGCGCGGCCTCCCGCTGGTGCCGCGGCAGGAGGACCACGACCACGGGCAGGACCCGACGCACCGGGAACAGCTGGACCCACACGTCTGGTTGGACCCGGTCCTGGCCCAGGCCATGGTGGACCACGTGGCGGAGGGTCTGGCGCGCGCGGACCCCGAAGGCGCGGCCGTCTACCGGGAGCGGGCGGACCGCCTGAAGTCGCGGCTTCAGGACCTGCACGTGCGCTACCGGGAGACCCTGCGCCGGTGCCGGAGTCGGCTGCTGCTCACCTCCCACGCCGCCTTCGGGTACCTCGCCCGCCGCTACGGGCTGCGCCTGGAGTCGGTGGCGGGCCTCAGCCACGAGGCGGAACCCTCCCCGCGGCGGCTGCGGGAGCTGGTGGAGCTGGGCCGGAGGGAGGGGGTACGGGCCGTGTTCGCGGAGACCCTGGTGGGGACGCGCGCCGTGGAGGCCCTGGCACGGGAGCTGGGAGCAAGGGTGCTCGTGCTGGACCCCCTGGAGGGCCTCTCGGAAGGGGACCTGCGCCAGGGGAAGGGGTACTTCTCCGGGATGGAGGAGAACCTGCGGCAGCTGGCGGAGGGACTGGACTGCGGATGACATGCGGAACCCCCGGACGCGTGCGCGGTCGCCACGGTGCGGAGGGGAGAGGGGTCCCGCGGTAGAATGAGGGACGACCTCAGGGAGCCCGTCGGGGAGGCCGCGGTGGGAGCCGTGGTGGCGGAGCTGGCGCACGTGTGCGTGGACTTCGACGGCGAGCGTGTGCTGGACCGCGTGGACCTGCGCGTGCGGCGCGGCGACTTCCTGGGCGTCATCGGCCCCAACGGGGCGGGCAAGACCACGCTCCTCCGCGTGCTCCTCGGGCTCGTACGGCCCAGCTGCGGCCACGTGCGCCTGTTCGGGCAGGACGTGCGGCAGTTCCGGGACTGGCACCGGGTGGGCTACGTGCCGCAGAAGGCGGTGGCGTTCGAGACCCGCTTCCCGGCCACCGTGTGGGAGGTGGTCCTCAGCGGCCGGGCAGGACGCGCGGGGCTGGGCCGGAGGTTTGCGGGCCGGGACTACGCGGCGGCGGAGTCCGCCCTGCGCACCGCGGGGCTGTGGGAGGTGCGGGACCGGCTGGTGGGGAGACTGTCGGGCGGGCAGCAGCAACGGGTGTTCCTGGCCCGGGCGCTGGCCAACGAACCGGACCTGCTGCTTCTGGACGAGCCCATGGTGGGCGTGGACCCGGAAGGGGAGGAACGGTTCTACGGGCTGCTCCGGGCGGCGAACCGCGAGCGGGGGACCACCGTGGTGCTGGTCTCCCACGACGTGACCGCGGTGGCCCGGGAGGTATCTCAGCTGGCATGTCTGAACCGGACCCTGGTGTTCCACGGCCCGCCGGAGGAGGCCCTCCAGGGGGACGCCCTGGACCGCCTGTACGGGACGGGCAGGTTCGTGGTGGCGCACCGACACTGAGCGTGGCGGAGTTCTTCCAGTACGGGTTCATGCACCGGGCGCTTGCAGCCGGCCTGCTGTTGGCGCTGGCGGCGCCGTCCGTGGGCGTGTTCCTCGTGCTGCGGCGGCTGAGCCCCATGGCGGACACCCTGGCGCACGTGGCGCTGGCGGGCGTGGGGGCCGCGATGCTGTTGGGCGTCTCGCCGGCCTTGGGCGCGTTGGTGCTGACCGTGGTGGGGGCCCTGGGGGTGGAGCGGCTGCGTGCGTCCGGCCAGCTGTTCGGGGAGGCAGCCCTGGCGCTGTTCCTCAGCGGGGGGCTGGCGGTGGCGCTGGTGTTGCTGAGCCTGGCCCGGGGGGTCAACGCGGACCTGCTGGCCTACCTGTTTGGGGCCGTGGTGGCCGTGCGGCCCGAGGAGCTGGTGTGGATGGCGGCTCTGGCGCTGGCGGTGGTGGGCAGCGTGGTGCTCTTCTACAAGGACCTGTTCGCCCTGACCTTCGACGAGGAGGCCGCGCGCGTACAGGGCGTGCCTGTGGACGCCCTCAACCTCCTGCTCACCGTGCTGGTGGCGGTAACCGTGGTGGTGGGGATGCGGGTGGTGGGGATCCTGCTCACCGGTGCCCTGTTGGTGGTCCCCGCGCTCACGGCCCTGCGCCTGGCGCGCAGCTTCCGCGCGGCCCTGGGGTTGGCGGTGGGGTTTGCCGCGTTTGCGGTGGTGGCGGGCCTGGCCGCCAGCTTCCACCTGGACGTGGCTCCCAGCGGCGCGGTGGTGCTGGTGGGGTTGTTCCTGTTCGCTGTGAGCACGTGGCTGTCCCGGTGGAGGCGGTGACCTCAGGCTGCCGCAGCCCGCGGACGGTGCACACCGTGGGCCACTCCACGCGGACGCTGGCGGCCTTCGGGGACCTGCTCCGGGCGCACGCCATCCAGGTGTTGGTGGACGTACGCCGGTGGCCCACCTCCCGGAGGTCGCCTCACTTCCGCCGGGAGGAGCTGGACCGGCACTTGGGGGCGTGGGGGATCCGCTACGTGTGGCGGGGGGACCTGGGCGGCTACCGGAAGCCGGACCCCCGCTCCCCCAACACCGGCTGGCGGGCGGGCGCCTTCCGCGCGTACGCGGACTTCATGCTCACGGAGGAGTTCCAGCGCATCCTGGAAGAACTGGAAGCACTCGCGGCTTCGTGGCGCGCCGTCCTCATGTGCGCGGAGGCCACCCCGTGGCGGTGTCACCGGCAGCTGCTGGCGGACGCGCTCCTCGTGCGGGGATGGGAGGTGCGCCACATCACCGACCGCGGTTGCTCCCCCCACCGCCTCACCCCCTTCGCCCGGGTGGAGGGGACCCGCATCGTGTACCCCGCGAGCCGCGGCGGTTAGCTCCACCTGCCGGGGATCTGCACCCCGCAAGCAGGACACACCCCTCCGGTGGCTGCCAGGTGGTTGGCCAGCACCGCAAAGCCCCGGCGCTCCACCAGCAGGGCGCCGCAGCCGTGGCAGTACGTGTTCTCGTACGGCCCCACCTGTCCGGGCAGGTTGCCCGCGTACACGTAGCGCAGGCCCGCCTCCTGCCCGATGCGGGCAGCCCGGAGCAGGGTCTCCCGAGGGGTGTTGGGGGTCTCCGTCATCCGGTAGTCGCTGTGGAAGGCGGTCACGTGCCAGGGCAGGAGGGGCGAGATGCCCGCCAAAAACTGCGCTGCCTCCCGGAGCTCCGCGTGGTCGTCGTTGAAGCCCGGCACCACCAGGGTGACCACCTCCACCCAGAACCCCCGCTCCCACGCCCACCGGATGGTGTTCAGCACCGTCTCCAGCCTGCCGCCCAGGACGCGGTAGGTCCGGTCCCGCATGGACTTCAGGTCCACCTTGTACAGGTCCACGTAGGGCCGGATGTAGTCGAGCACCTCCGGGGTGGCGTTCCCGTTGGACACGTAGCCGCCCACCAGCCCGTACTGGCGGCCCTCCCGGAACAGCGCCACCGCCCACTCGCTGGTGATGAGGGGCTCGTTGTAGGTGCTCACCAGGACCCGCGCGCGGGACCGCAGGGCGAGCTGGACGAACTCCTCCGGCGTGGTGGGGGTGAAGTCCGCGAGGCGGGTGGCCACGGGGTCCCGCAGGGTCTGGCTCAGCTGCCAGTTCTGGCAGTACGGGCAGCTCAGGTCGCACCCCAGCATCCCGAAGCTCAGCGTCCGCGAGCCCGGGTACGCGTGGAAGAAGGGCTTCTTCTCGATGGGGTCCAGCTGCAGGGCACCCACGTACCCCCACGGCACGTACAGCTTGCCTCCGCGGTTGAACCGGACCCTGCAGATCCCCGCGAGTCCTTCGAACACCACGCACCGGTGGCCGCAGGCGAAGCACTCCACCTTCCCGCCGTCCAGAGCCCGGTACAGCTCGCCCTCCCGGGTCCACTCCGCCAGCACGCGGGCGAGGGGGGTGCGTTGCGCCTCCCGCACGCTGAGCCGCCGGTACGCTTCCGTCTCCACCGCAGCTCCCGACTCCCCTGTAGGGGGTGCTGGCCACCCGCCCTGAGGGCGTTACGACCGGTTGGCGGCGCGCAGCCGCAGCTCCACCGTGGCCTTCACCAGGTCCTCTGCCACGAAGAACAGGAACCGCGGGACTGGCATGCCGTAGTCGGACATGCGCAGCTCGAACTCCGCGCGGCCGCGGAAGCCGTCCGGGAGCGGCGTGACCTGGGCCGGGCTGGACACCGGCCTGCTCACGCCCCGCAGGGTCAGCCGCCCGTGGACCACGGCGGGGAAGGTGCCCACCACCCGCGCGGCGTCGGTGGTGACCGTCCCCCGGAAGGTGACGGTGGGGTACTGGTCCGTCAGCAGCTGGTCGCGGTGCATCTGGCCGTCCCGCAGGGCCAGCCCGGTGGTCACGGAGCGCGCCACCACGGTGAGTTCCAGGTCCGCCACGAAGCTGCGCTCCCCCGTCTGGCGGACCACCGCCGTCCCCTCAAACTGCTGAGCCCGCACCCAGAACCCGCCCACGTTGTCGCGGATGAATAGCTCCACCCGCGACTCCTCCGGCACGACCACGAAGCGGCCGGTGGCCAGCAGCTGGGCGCGGCCCGCGGAGGCCACCAGCAGGGCCACGGCCACCGCCGCGGCCCACGGGCGCCACCAGCGCGGCCTCGGACTCAGCCGGTGCGGGTCGGGGGCGTGCTGCTCCATCACAGAGTACAGGGTAGCAGCGGCATGCCTCCCTGTCAGGGGCCCGTGCGTGGGAGGCGCTGCCGGGTGACCACCGCGCCACCTGCGTCCGGGGCGCAGTCCGTGGGTTGGAACACCAGCGGGAAGTTCGGGTCGCTGTCGTTGCCCGCCAGGACCACCAGGTGCGCCACCAGGTCGTCCCCGCCCAGGGACGGGCGGCCCACGCGGACCGTCAGGACGTTGCTGGACCCGCCCGAGACGGAGGGGGAGGCTACGCCCCGGGGCACGCCGCCCGCGTCGTACACCGTGTACCGGCCGGCGCCGTCCCTGTGGGTCATGGCCACGTAGAAGTCCACGCCCACGGGACCCACGACCGTGGTGGGACACGCGGAACGGTTGCCCGTGGCGGGGTTCTGGTCTGTGTCCAGCTCCAAGACGCCCGACAGCTGCAAGCCCGTCGCCCGGCCGCCAGGCGGGGGCAGGAACACGCCCTGGGCGAAGGTGAGCTCCACCGCGAGGTCCTCCCAGGTCCGCACTGTCCGGACCTGGGTGACGTCGTAGTTCGTCCCGCTGGTGCCGAAGGCGTCGCCCTGTGGGTCGCGGAAGGTGCTGGTGACCGCCCCGGGCTCGGCGCCCGGCAGGCTGCCCCCGCAGCCCACAAGCCACGCGGCGCACAGGGCGAGGGCCACCATCCGTCCGGACATGTCCGGCCTCCCTGGGTCCGTCGTCCAAAACGGATCACGCAGGGAGGCCGGCTCAGGTTCCCTGACCGGGCGGGCGTGGCCCCAAGGCCCCTCCGCACGGCCGGTGAGGGGGTCGGTCCTGCGGTGTCCTTCAGGGGTCTCCCACAGTGTCGCACGCCACCGCGCCCCTGTGGGGCTCGGTGCCCTTCCCCCGCACGTAGCCCGGGTCAACGGGCCCCGCGCACCACCAGGGCCACAGGGCAGCTGCGGGCGCGGGCCACCTCCAGCTGCAGCGCGGCACCCTCGGGGGCCAGGTCCCGCAGGACGAGTACCCGGCCGGCCACGTGGAGCGTTTGCTGCGCGAGGGCGCTGACCCGTACCACCAGGCGGCCCAGCCGCCGGGGTGGGGTGGTGGTTTCGAACCACGTGCCGCGCCGCCGGAAGCCCTCCGACGGCAGCCCCCAGCCGGACGACCGGAACCGCATGCCGTCGAGCCACAGGTTGCCGTCGGGGCCCGCCCGATAGTGTTCCACCACCGGCGTGCGCTCTACCGAGTGCAGGTAGTGCAACTCGAACCGGCGGTCCGCGGCGAGACAGAGGGAGACCCGCAGGCCCGCCCCCCAGGTGGCGGCCACCATGCACAGGACCAACCCGAGCCTCGGTCCTGTGCCCACCGCGGCTACCGGCGCCCTGGTGGGAGCCCTACAGGGTAAGGCCGGAACCGCACCCGCGCTCCCACGCCGATCCCGTGCCGGGTGAAAAACCCCTGGTTCACCTCCAGGGCGTACTGGGCCTCTTGTCGGGACACGTAAATGGGAATCTCCCCGCCGGGCTGCGGTGGGTCCATGTGCTGGATGTCCACCACGCGCCAGGAGGGGTCGATGAAGGCGACGGACAGCGGGATCCAGGTGTTCTTCATCCAGAAGGCCAGCCGCTGGGGGGACTCGAACACGAACAGCATGCCCGCGTATTCGGGAAGCCAGCTGCGGTACATGAGGCCGCGGGCCCGTGTCTGGGGGGTGTCTGCCACCTCCACCTCCAGGGTCACCCGCCGCGCGCCGTCCAACAGAGTCACAGTCCCCCGCTTGAGTGGCGCGGCCGCCTGCGAGGCGGAAGCGAATACCAAAAAGCTGGCGAGGACGGCTACCGCGCGCAACCGGCTCCTCCGCAACGCAGACGTTCTTTCCGGCGCACCGCCAGCCCTCCGGGCGGACGGCTTACCCCGATTGTACCCACCCGTCGGGCAGTTCCGTGGGGAAGGCCTGCACCTGCAGGAGGCGTGTCCCCCGCAGGACCCACAGCTCCAGGGGCTGGCCCGGGGGGTGCTGGCCCACGGCCAGCTGGAGGTCCTCCGGGCCGTGCACGGCCCTGCCACCTGCCCGGACCACCACGTCGCCCGCCCTTAGCCCGGCCCGGTCCGCGGCCGCCCCGGGTTCCACGTGCACCAACCGCGCGGCGTGAGTGGACTCCAGCCCGTGTGCCACCGCCGCCCGGCGGTCCACCACCACCGGCTCTGCCGCCACGCCCAGGTACGCACGTCGCACGCGGCCGTGCAGGAGCAGCTCCGACGCCACCCACCGCGCGGTGTTCACGGGGATGGCAAAACACAGCCCCTGTGCGCCCGCGATGACCGCGGTGTTGATCCCCACCACACGGCCCCAGGCGTCCACCAGGGGCCCGCCGGAGTTGCCGGGGTTTAAGGCGGCGTCCGTCTGGATCACGTTCTCGATCAGGCGGCCCGTCTGGCTGTACAGGGTCCGGCCCAGGGCGCTTACGACCCCGGCGGTGACCGTGGTGGAAAAGCCCAGCGGGTTGCCGATGGCCACCACCAGCTGGCCCACCCGCAGCCGGGCAGAGTCGCCCAGCTCCGCGGCCGGCAGCCCGTCTACGGGGACGCGGAGGAGCGCCAGGTCCGTGTGGGGGTCCTCCCCCACCCGTAGGGCGGCCAACATCCGGCCGTCCTGCAGGCCCACCTCCACCTGGCGGGTGCCCTGGACCACGTGGTGGTTCGTGAGCACGTACCCGTCGGGCGTGATCACCACCCCGCTGCCCGTACCGTGCCGCGGGCGACCGCCGCCGCGGGAGGGCCCCACGCGGACCACCGCGGGCCCGGCCCGCTCCACGGCCCGGACCACCGCCTGGGAGTACGCGTCCAGCGGCTCCTCCTGGAAAGGGCTCTGTCCCTCCGCCACGCCCGCTGGAACGTCCGGTTCTTCAGGTCTATTCCGCGGGGTGCGGGGGGAGCGGAGACCTCGGCCGCGAATACCTTCTGTATGAGCGAGCTACGGGAAGTCCAGGTACGGGACCACGTGTGGGTGTGGAGCTTCGAGGGCGACGGCCCGTCCGCCGCCTACGGGGCGAACTGCGTGGCGGTGGCGGCGGACGCGGGGGTGCTGTTGGTGGACACCCTGCTGTCGCCCTGGCACGCACGGCGCGTGGAGCAGGCGTTGCGGCAGAAAACGGACCGGCCGGTCCGGCTGGTGCTGCTGACGCACTCCCACGCGGACCACACGTGGGGTGCGGTGCACTTCGTCCGGCAGGGGGCGCTGCTGGTGTCTCACCGGGCGTGCCGGGAGCGCATGGCCGCAGACCACCCCGGCCAGCTGGCGGCCCGCCGGGCGCAGCCGGAGGCCGCGGAGCTGCTGGGGGAGGTGGTGCTGGTGTTGCCCTCCGTGACCTTCGACGAGGGGGTCGGGCTGCACCTGGGCGTGGAGGTGGAGGTGTGGCACCCCGGCCACGGTCACAGCCCCGGTGACGCCTTCGTGTACCTGCCAGACGATGGGGTGGCCATCTGCGGGGATTTGGTGTTTCACGGGTTCCACTTCAACTACCAGGACGCGGACCTGCAAGGCGCCCGGCGCGGGCTGGAGGCCCTGCGGTCCCTGGACGCGGAGGTGTTCGTGCCCGGGCACGGAGCACCCGGCGGGCCGGAACTCCTGCGGGCGCAGGCGGCCTACCACGACGCGGTGGAGGAGGTGGTGCGGCAGGCGATGAGCGCGGGCAAGGGGGAGGCGGAGGTGACCGCGGAGCTGCGGGCCCGCTTCCCCGGCTACCGGCTGGAGTCCGCCCTGCCCGTCACGTACACCCGGGTCCGGGAGCAGCTGCGCGCGGGACGGGGAGGGCGCCTGTGAGGCTGGTGTGCGACCTGCACGTGCACTCCAAGTACAGCCGGGCCACCAGCCGGGACATGGACGTGGAGAACCTGAGCCTTTGGGCCCGGCGCAAGGGGATCCACGTGGTGGGCACGGGGGACTTCACCCACCCGGTGTGGCGGAGGGAGCTGCGGGCCAAGCTGGAGCCCGCGGAGCCCGGCCTGTACCGGTTCGGCGAGACCCGGTTTGTGCTCACCGCGGAGGTCAGCAACGTGTACCCGCAGGACGGCAAGCTGCGCAAAGTCCACAGCCTTCTGTTGAGCCCGTCCTTCGAGGTGTGCGAGCGGATCGCGGCGGTGCTGGGGCGGTTCGGCAACCTCCTGGCAGACGGCCGCCCCACCCTCACCATCTCGTGCGCGAAGCTGGTGGAGTACGTGATGGAGATCTCGCCGGACTGCATGGTGATCCCCGCCCACGCGTGGACCCCGTGGTTTTCCGTGTTCGGCTCCCAGTCCGGGTTCGACGACCTGGCGAGCTGCTTTGGGGACCAGCTGCCCCACGTGCGGGCGGTCGAGACGGGCCTCAGCAGCGACCCGCCCATGAACTGGCGGTGCAGCTTTTTGGACCCCGTCACCCTGGTGTCCTTCAGCGACGCCCACTCGCCGTCCAAGCTGGGCCGGGAGGCCACGGTGCTGGACTGCGAGCGGTCCTACCCGTCCCTGGTGGACGCCCTGCGGAGGGGCCGGGTGGCGTACACCATCGAGTTCTTCCCGGAGGAGGGGAAGTACCACTACGACGGGCACCGGGCGTGCGGGGTGCGGTGGCCCCCGCGGGAGACCCGTGCGCACGGGGGCCGGTGCCCCCGGTGCGGCCGGCCGGTGACGGTGGGGGTCCTGCACCGGGTGGACTCGCTGGCGGACCGGGAGGAAGGCGTGCGGCCTCCGGGCCGGCCAGGCTACCGGAACCTCATCCCCCTGGAGGAGGTGCTGGCCGAGGCCTTCGGGCAGGGGGTGGCCACCCAGCGGGTACGGGACGAGTACCTGAAGCTTGTCGGCCGGTTCGGGGACGAGCTGCGGGTGCTGGAGGAGGTGCCCCTGGAGGAGCTGCAGCGCGCCACAGACCCCCGGGTGGTGGAGGGCTTGCGGCGGATGCGGCAGGGCCAGGTGTACATCGAGCCCGGCTACGACGGCGAGTTCGGCAGGATCCACCTGTTCGCGGACAGTCCCCCGGAGGCTTCCCCACAGGGGCTGGAGGCGGCGCAGACGAGCCTGTTCTGAGCTCCATGGCCGCAGCCACCCCGCGCGTGGTGCTGCGGCGCGGCCGAGACCGCCGGCTGCGCTCCGGACACCTGTGGGTGTACGAGGGGGAGATCGAGGAGGTCCGGGGACAACCGACCCCCGGGGGCGTGGTGGACGTTTGGTCCTGGCGGCAGGAGCTGCTGGGCCGGGGGCTGTACAGCCCGCAGTCCGCCATCCGGGTGCGGCTGGTCACCGACCGGGACGAGCCGGTGGACGCGGCGCTGTTCGAGCGCCGGCTGCGGGAGGCCCTGCGGCTGCGGCAGCTGGTGGTGTCCGGGACCACCGCCTACCGTCTGGTGCACGGGGAGGGGGACCTGCTGCCGGGTCTGGTGGTGGACCGGTACAACGACCTGTTGGTGATGCAGACCCTCACCGTGGGCATGGACGCGCGCAAGGAGCTGCTGGCAGATCTGTTGCTGGCCCTGACCGGCGCGCGGGCCGTGTACCTGCGCAACGACCCCCACACCCGGGAGCTGGAGGGACTGCCGAGGCACCAGGGGTTCCTGCGGGGCCAGGAAGACCTGCGCCAGGAGGTGCAGGAGGGAGCTGCCCGGTTCGTGGTGGACGTGGAACGGGGGCAGAAGACGGGCTGGTTCTGCGACCAGCGGGAGAACCGGCTTGCCGTGGCGGGCCTGGCCGCCGGGGGCGAGGCGTTGGAGGTGTTCTGCTACACGGGGGCCTTCGGGGTCCACGCGGCGCTTGCGGGCGCGCGGTCGGTGCTGGGGATCGAGGTGAGCGAGGAGGCGGTGGAGCTGGCCAAGGAAAACGCCCGGCGGAACGGCGTCCTGGGCCGGTGCGCGTACCGGGTGGCCAACGCGTTCGACGAGCTGCGCCACCTGACCCGGGAAGGCCGGCAGTTCGACTGGGTGGTGCTGGACCCCCCGGCCTTCGCGCGGCGGAAGGAGGCGGTCTCCCGCGCCCTGTCGGGGTACCGGGACGTCAACCTGTGGGCCCTGAAGCTCCTGCGGCCTGGAGGGTTCCTGGTGACCTGCTCGTGCTCGTACCACGTGGACGAGGCGGCCCTGTGGGGGGTGGTCCAGGACGCGGCGCAGGACGCGGGCCGGCGGCTGCGGCTGGTGGAGCTGCGGTCTCAGGCCAGGGACCACCCCGCCTTGGGGGGCATGCCGGAGACGCGCTACCTGAAGTGCTTCGTCCTGCAGGCGGTGGCCTAGGGGCGGGCTGGCGGGTCGGGCGGCGGGCGGGTAGAATACGGGTGACGGCGGACGTGGGAGTCCGAGCGGGAGCGCTGCAGCAGGCGGCCGAAGGGAGGGCGAGTTGCCCTCCCTTCGTTTCTTAGGAGGAGGGGAGAAACGTTGACGACGGTGCGGACCTACGGAGGGGCCTGGCACGAGCAGGAGCGGGCGCACCCGTCCGAACGGGTGAGGGCGTTGGCCCCGCGGCAGATCAGCATCGCGGACGACCTGGAGCTGCTGCTGGCGGTGCTGCCGCCGCACATCCGGGAGGCGGTGGAGCGCCTGGAGCGGCGGGACACCCTCCTGGAGGTGGTCATGGACCTGGGCCGGGTGCCGGAAGCCCGGTTCCCCGAGGGGACGGAGATCCTGCCGGTGCGGGAGGTCACCCGGGAGGACCTGGCCTACGTCACCCAAAGGGTGGGGCGGTTCGGGAAGGACAACCGGGCGGGCATCGAACGGACCCTGCACCGGATCTCCGCCATCCGCAACCGCATGGGGGAGATCGTGGGCCTCACCTGCCGGGTCGGGCGGGCGGTGTACGGGACCGTGGACATCGTGCGGGACGTGATCGAGGCGGGCGAGTCCATCCTGCTGCTGGGCCGGCCCGGGGTGGGGAAGACCACCCTGCTGCGGGAGGCGGCCCGGGTGCTGGCGGACGAGCTGGGCAAGCGGGTGGTGGTGGTGGACACCTCCAACGAGATCGCGGGCGACGGAGACATCCCCCACCCCGGCATCGGCCGGGCCCGGCGCATGCAGGTCCCGGAGCCGTCCCTGCAGCACGCGGTGATGATCGAGGCGGTGGAAAACCACATGCCCGAGGTCATCGTCATCGACGAGATCGGCACGGAAGCGGAGGCCCTCGCCGCGCGCACCATCGCGGAGCGGGGGGTGCAGCTGATCGCCACCGCCCACGGCAACACCCTGGACAACCTCCTCCAGAACCCGACCCTGTGCGACCTGGTGGGCGGCATCCAGGCGGTGACCCTGTCGGACGAGGAGGCGAGGCGGCGGGGCACCCAGAAGACGGTGCTGGAACGGAAGGCCCCGCCCACCTTCGACGTGGTCATCGAGATCCAGGAGAAGGACAAGCTGGCGGTCCACCACAACGTGGCGGAGGTGGTGGACCGGTTCCTCCGTGGGGTCCCCCCGCGGCCGGAGGTGCGGGTGCGGACCACGGAAGGGGTGGAGATCCAACCGTCCCACATCCGGGTGGAGTCCTTCGCCCCCCAGGGCCCCTTCGCGTCCACCCCCCCGGACGCGGGGGACCGGCCGGGCCGGAAGGTCCTGCGCATCTACCCGTACGCGGTGAGCCGCAACCGGCTGGAGCGTGCCATCCGGGAGCTGCGGGTGCCCGCGTACGTGGTGGACCACCTGGAGGAGGCGGACCTGGTGGTCACCGTCAAGTCGCAGGAGAAGCGGCAGCCCAAGCGGCTGCGGGACGCGCAGCTCCGGGGGATGCCCTTGCACGTGGTCCGGAGCAACACCGTGACCCAGCTGGAGGCCTTCCTCCGGTCCCTGTTCGACGTGGGGGACTACCTGGACGACCAGGAGGCGGCGTTGCGGGAGGTGGAGGACGCCATCCGGGAGGTCCTGGAAGAGGCGCAGCCCGTGGAGCTGTCCCCGCAGAACGCGTACATCCGACGGCTGCAGCACCAGTTGGTGCAGCGCTACGGGCTGTCCTCCGAAAGCAAGGGCGAAGAGCCGTTCCGGCGGGTGGTCATCTACCCGCGCTGACGCGCGCTTCCCTGCCCGCCCGGGGAGGGCGGGGGGGAGTCGGGGAGCGCCTCGCGGTGCGTCCACACCACCGCGGCCAGGATCAAAGCCCCACCCAGCGCCTGCTGGAGGCTGAAGGATTCCCGGAGGGCCACGTGTGCGGTCACCGCGGCCACCAGGGGTTCCGTGGTGGCCAGCAGTCCTGCCGTGGCAGGAGAGGTGGTGCGCAGCCCGTACAGGAACAGGCCGAAGGGCAGCACCGTGGCCAGCACCGCCAGGTGTGCGAAGCGGGCCCACTGGCTGGGGCTGTACGTGCCCGTCCAGGCCTCCCACGGAGGGACCACGGCACTCCACGCCACCGCGCCCGCGGCCAGTGCCAGCGCCAGCACCGCCCAGGAGTCCGCCCGGGCCACTTCTTGCCGCGCCAGGACCGTGTACGCGGCGAACAGGGCCGCGGAGGCAAGCCCCCATCCCAGCCCTGCGGGCGTCACCGCCAGCCCTGCAGGGCCCGCCACCAGCAGGAACGCGCCACACGAGGCGAGCAGGACTGCACCCACCCGGGCGGGGGAAAGGGGCTCCGCGCCCGTGGCCCTGGCCCACACCACCAGCAGGGCGGGAGCCAGGTACTGGAGGAAGATGGCCGGGGCCACGCCGGAGGAGGCGATGGCGGCGTAGTACGCGAACTGGCTCGCTGCCAGACACGTGCCCAGCGCCGCCACCCGGCCCTTGTGCGCCCAGGCCTGGCGGAGCCCCGCCCCCCGGAACGCCGCGTACGACAAGCACAGGGCTGCCGCCCCCGACAGGCGGATGGCCACCAGGGTCTGCGGGGCGATCCCCTCCGTGAACAGGGTCTTGGCCACCACGCCCGAAAGCCCCCACAGGGTGGCCGCCCCCAGCACCGCACCGGTGCCGCGCGTCCGGGCGGGGTGCGGCCTGCGGGGCGGGCGCACCCTCATGGTGTACACTGGCGGCGGTGCTGCGCCGGCTGGTCCCCCGGAGGGGGTTTGAGCGGTTCGAGCAGTGGTGGGCGCGCCGGTACGGCGTGTTCGACTACGCGCCGGACTGTGTGCTGCGCCTGCAGCTGCACCGCCACACGGGCCCGCCGGTGGAGCTGTCGGACGGGACCGTGGTCCGGCCCGGTGACCCGGTGGCGGAGGTGCACGTGGACAGCAGCCGGGTGCAGCGGCTGCACGAACAGCTGCAGGACCCCCGGCGCGTGGGGCTGCACTTCGCCCGCCTCCTCACGGACGCCTTCACCGCCCTGGCCGCGTACTTCCGCGCACACCCGGAAGTCCAGGCGGTGGCGGTGTTCGGGAACACCCTGTACTGGCAGGGCGCGGAGCGGCTGGGGTGGGAGGTACGGGACCTCCCGCCGGGTGTGCACCGGTGGGCCCTCCAGGCCTGGTTGCGTTTCCTCGTATGGTACTACCACCCCCTGGGCACCCAGCGCACCGCGGGCCGGGAACGCCTCGCGCGGGTCCGGCAGATTTGGATGTCCCGGGACCGCCTACTTCGGCTGTACGCGGAACCCAGGCGGGCCGGGTCGGTGGCCAGGCCCAAGCAGCTCATCGAGGGAGACCGGCTCCAGGCCCCGTGAGCGGAGCCCCTCGATGATGCCGGGCAGCGCGGCCAGGACGCGCGCGGGCGTGTCGGGGAAGCCTCCCCGGTCGTGGAGGTCCACCACCGCCCCTGGGTGTGCGCGGAGGACCACCTCCTGCACCATCTGGTGCACGGTGGGCCTCCACCAGTACCCTTCCGCCCGCACGGTCCACAGGACCGGCACCAGGCGCAGCTGCCGGCAGCAGGCCAGGGCCGCGGCGTTGAAGGCACCCCAGGGCGGCCGGAAGTACTTCGCCCGCGACCCGCTGACCTCCTCCACCGCGCGTACCCCTGCCGCCACCTCCCGCCACGTGGCCCGGGGCCCCAGGGCCCAAAGGTGGCGGTGGCTGTAGGTGTGGCTGCCCAGGCTGTGGCCCTCCCTCACCACCTGCTGGGCCACGTGGGGCAGCTCCCGCGCGTGCCGGCCCACGAAGAAAAACGCGGCGCGGACCTGGTAGCGGCGCAGGACGTCCAGGACCTGCACCGTGTACTCCGGGTGCGGGCCGTCGTCGAAGGTGAGGGCCACCTGCGGACTGGGGGGCCCGCGGCGGACCACCAACCCGGCCCTGGCCGCCAGCTGGGCGCCCGCGGTGTACGCCCCCGCCGCCGCCACGGCCCACACCCACCAAGTCACGGCTGGCTCACCTCCCGGCCGCGGCGGTTCTTCCGCTGCAGGACCGGCTGCAGGGAGCGGGGGAGGAGCATCAGGTAGTTGGTCGCCACCAGCAGCAGGAACAGCCCTGCCGCGTGGAAGGGCGCGGACGGCCCGAGGGCGTCCCACAGGATCCCGCCCAGGGTGGTACCCAGCGCCACGCCCACGCCCTCCACGGACATCACCAGGCCGAGCAGGGTGGCGCGCCGCGTGGGCGGGAGGAGGTCCATGAGCAGCGCGTTCCAGGCGGGCAGGACCGTGGCGTACCCCAGCCCCAGGATGGCCACCAGCGGGACCAGGACCCACAGGGACCGGAAGAAGGGCAGGACGAAGAGGACCGCGGCACCGGTGCCGATGCACAGGGGGAGGATCTCCACGCGGTCCACCCGGTCGATGAGCCGGCCCAGGGGGACCAGGAGGAGGACGGTGAGCCCGGGTCCTGCCAGCAGCAGCACGCCGATCCACAGGGGCGTAAGGCGCAGCACCTCCCGGGCGTAGGGGGACAGAGTGGGTATCAGCATCCCGGTGGCCAGGGTCTGCACCGCCATCCCCAACACCAGGGGCCACAGCCGGGCCGCGGACACCTCCACCTCCAGCACGGACTCGCGCAGCTGCTCCTCCACGTGCCCGCCGGACAGCTGCTCCAGCTGGAAGGCCAGCACCAGGGCGGCCACAAGACAGGCCCCCACCAGCAGGAAGCCCGCCATCCCGTGGGCTTCCAGCAGGAAGTTGGCGGCCACGAACCCCACGCCCGTGCCCACCAGCCAGCTGGTGAACACCGCCCCCATGGCACCGCCGCGGCCGCCCCCCTCCGTGGCGTCCGCCACCCCGCTCACCACGGCGGGCCACACGGGCGAGGTCCCCGCGCCGCCCAAGGCCGCGGCCACCAGCAGGGCCCAGGCGGCTTCCACCTGCGCGAACAGGGCGGTGGCCGCGAGGCTCAAGGCGAGCCCCCCCACCACCGGCATCCGGCGCCCCCACCGGTCCACCAGCCAGCCCGAGGGGATCTTCAGCGCCAGCTCGGACAGGTAGAACACGGAGAGCGTGAGGCCCACCACGGACATCCCGTGGCCTAAGGCGAACCGCAGGTGGTTCGGCAGGAGGGTGAACAGCAGGGCGCCCCGGGCGCACTCCACGAAGCCCACCAACGCCGCGTGGACGGTCGCCCGGTCAGCGCGCACCGCGCGCGGCCTCCGGCAGCAGCCGCAGGATGGCGTGGGCGGCCTCGCGGGCCGCGTGGGGCCGGCGCACCCGGCGGGCCGCGGCCCGCATGGACTCCACCAGCCCGGGGTCTTCCAGCAGGCGCGCGAGCACCCTGTAGAGCTCCTGGGGGTCCCGGGCCACGTGGGCGGCGCCCGCGGCCACCAGCATGCGGGTGTTCCAGTCCTCCTGGCCCGGGATGGGCCGGTAGATCACCATGGGCAGCTCCCGCACCAGGGCCTCGGACACCGTAATCCCTCCGGCTTTGGTCACCAGGAGGTCGGAAGCCGCCATCCACTCGTGCACGTTGGGCACGAACCCGTACACGTGGAAGTCCGACCGCCGCCGGCTGCGCTGGCGCAGCCGTTCCACGAGGGCTTGGTCGCGGCCGCACACGAACACCGCCTGCACGCGGTGGGGCAGGCTCAACAGCACCCGGTGCACGTCCACGATCCCGCCCAGCATGGCGTACGCGCCGGCCATCACCAGCACCGTGGTGCGCGTGGGGTCTAGCCCCAGGCGAGGCGCCACCTCCCTCCGGTCCAGGGGCTGCGCGAAGGCGGGGTCCACGGGGATGCCCGTGACCCGGATCCGGTCCGGGGGAACACCCCGGTCCACCAGCCCCGCCCGGACCTCCTCGGAGGCCACGCAGTACAGGTCCACGTGGGGGTGGATCCACTGGGAGTGCACCGCGTAGTCGGTGAGCACCACCGCGGAGGGCTGCCAGGCCCTGCCTTCCCCCTTCAGCTCCGACAGGGAGCCCGCGGGGGTGGGGTGGACGGACACCACCACGTCCGGGTCGTGCTGGCGCAGGTACGCCAGCAGCCGCGCCTTGCCCAGCCGGTTGATGAGCCGCTGGGTGGCGGAGTCCGGGCGGATGTTGCCGGTGGCGTAGTAGAAGGCTCCCCACAGCCGCGGCGCGTGGCGCACGCTGCGGACGTACAGGGAGCGGGTGAACCGGTTCAAGGAAGGGTTCACGAACCGCTCGAAGAAGTCCACCACCTCCACGCGGGCACCGGGCACCGACCGTCGCCACGCGTCCTGCAGGACCTCCGCCACCCGCTGGTGGCCGCCGCCGTAGGAGGCGGACAGCACCAGGAGAAACGGCGCTTGCCGCGGGGCGCCGCGGTCCATGGCTTACGGCCGTGCGGCGCGCCCCACGGGCTCCGCAGGCTTCCAGGGGAGCGCGTCGGGCGGGAGGAGGATGCGCAGGCCGCGGGGGACGACCCGCACGTGGATCCGGCGGGTTGCCTCCATGGGGTTTCCGTCCACGTGCGTCTCCACAGCGCGGTCCGCCTCCACGGTCACCTGCTGGCACCGTTGGATCACGATCTCGGGAATGGGAGACCGCCGGATCATCTTCAGGGCCGCGTTCAGGGACCGCATGCGGCGCATCTCCTGGATGATGTACAGGTCCAGCAGGCCGTCCCGCAGGCTCGGGGTGGGCAACGCGGGCACGCGCTCTCCGTACATGCGCCCGTTCACCACCGCCACCAGCAGCACCCGCCCGGAGAACCGCTCCGACTCCGTGGTGACCTCCACCTCCAGGGGTTCCCGCCCGCTGACCAGCTCCAGCAGGCTGGCCAGGAAGTACACGGCGCGGCCCCGGAGCAACCGGCGGTCCCGCAGGCGGTTGGCACCGACCGCCACCCGGGCGTCGAACCCAATGCCGAAGACGTTGGCGAAGTACCGGCCGTTGGCTTCTGCCACGTCGAAGGCCACGGGCTCCGCGTGTACGAGCACCTGGGTGGCCCGCTGCAGGCTCCGGGGGATGGGCAGCCCCCGCACGAACTCGTTGGCGGTGCCCGCGGGGACGATCCCCACCGCGCTGCGGCCACCGGCCCGCAGCACCCCGTTCACCACCGCGTTCACCGTCCCGTCCCCGCCCACCGCCACCACCGCCGCAAACCCCGCCCGGCTGCCCGCCTCCGCCGCCTCCGCCAGCGCCTCGAACCCCGCGGCTTCCCTCACCTCGTACGGAACCCCGCGGCTGCGGAGCACGCGCTCCACCACGGGCAGGGCTTCCGCCATCCGCCCGCCCCCCGCGTACGGGTTGGCCACCAACAGCAGCGGGTGCACCACAAGCTCATTCTACGGTACGGGCCCGTCTGTGGCCGGGTTCACGGGCGACACAGCAGCCCTGCCAGGAACCCGGCCAGGGTGTCTGTGCCAGAAGTCGCGCCGGCAGAGCACACCGCCTGCGCTTCCACCTCCCAACCGCCCGCGTGGAACGCGGCGAGGAGACGGTGCCAGCTCTCCGGCGCCTGGCCGCACGCGGCCGCCCGGAGGTACGCGCGGGAGATCCGGTGGGTGGAGGTGGCGTGCGCCAGGAGGGGCGCCGCGGGAGCACCGCGCACGTGGGCGGCCAGCATCCACCCGCAGAGGAAGTCGTCCCCGCTGGGCGTGAGGCCGATTCCCAGGCCGCACAGCAACCCGGCAGCACGCGCGTGGGCACCCACGCACAGGGCCCGGGCGCCCTCCAGGGCCCTGGCCTGCCAAGGCGCGAGCTGCGGGCCGCTTGCCCGCAGAAGGTGGGCCAGCACCGGCGCCAGGCTGTGCGGGGGCCCGCACTCCACCAGCCAGTCCGCGCACGCCCGCACCGCGGCGGCCGGGGGAGCCTTCCGCGGGAGGGTGGCGTCCCAAGCCGCGTCCTCCGGGAGCTCCCAGGTGCGCCGGCCGATCCGCATCCGGTTGCCCGCCAGCTGCACGGGCAGGCCAGTACGGGGGAGCGGTCCATCTACCACCACGCTCAGCGGTCCCCGGCCCAGGGTGGGGTGGACGAGGGCCAGCACCGCGCCGGCCTGCGCGCTTCCGACTACCAGGTAGGCGCTGCGGCGGAAGGTCACCAGCACCCGGCCCCGGACAGGCCGCGGACCCACGGCCGCCAGCCACCTCGGGTAGGCCAAGACCCGCACGGAACCGTCCCCTAGCCGCCGGCCCGCATGCGGGCGGCCGCCTCCTGTACCGCGCGCACGATGTTGTGGTAGCCCGTGCACCGGCACAGGTTTCCCGCCAGAGCCTCCCGGATCTCGGACGGGGAGGGGTCCGGGTTCTCCTGCAGGAACGCCACCACCGTCATGAGGATGCCGGGCGTACAGAACCCGCACTGCAGCCCGTGGTGGTCCCAGAAGGCCTGCTGCACCGGGTGCAGGCGCCCGACCTGGCCCAGGGCCTCCACGGTGGTCACCCGGTGGCCTGCCGCCTGTACGGCGAACAGCAGGCACGACCGCACCGGCTGCCCGTCCAGCCACACGGTGCACGCCCCGCAGACACCCTGCTCGCAGCCCACGTGGGTGCCGGTGAGCCCCAGGTCCTCCCGCAGGACGTCCGCCAGGGTCTTCCGCACGGGCACGGTGACCGTGTGCACGGTGCCGTTCACGTCCAGGGGAAACGTGCGCACGGGTTCAGACATGGACGCCTCCGGCCACTTCGCGGGCACGGTGGTGCGCCAGTTGGGCCGCGCGCGCGGTGAGGACCGCGGCCAGGTGGCGGCGGAAGGGCGCGGAGGCGTGCAGGTCGCCGTCCGGCCGGACCCGGCTGGCCGCTTCCTGGGAGGCCGCGCGCAGGGCCTGCGGGAAGTCGGGAATCTCCACCAGGGCGGCCTCCGCCTCCCGCACCCGCACGGGCACCGGCCCCACGCCCGCGTAAGCGAGACGCGCGTCCACCACCCGGCCCGCCTCCACCCGAACGCCCGCTGCCACCCCGCACAGGGCGTAGTCCCCGTGCCGGTTCGCCACCTCCACGAAGGCCCACCCCCAACCCGGTGCCGTGCACGGGAACCGCGCTTCCACCAACAGCTCGTCCGGCTGGAGGGCGGTGGTGAGGGGGTCCAGGAAAAACCGGTCCGCGGGGATCTCGCGGACAGCCCCGCGGCGGCGCGCCACCAGATGGGCGCCGACCGCCACCGCCACCGCGGGCAGCTCCGCCGCAGGGTCCGCGTGCGCCAAGCTGCCGCACACGGTACCGCGGTTGCGGATCTGTGGGTGGCCCACGAACCGCACCGCCTCCGCCAGCAACGGCACCGCCCGCGAGACCTGCGGTGCGCGTTCCACCTGCCGCTGCCGCACCCGGGCGCCCACCCGCAGCCAGCCGGCCTCCTCCACCAGGTAGTCCAGCTCGTCCACCCGGTTGATGTCCACCAGGGCGTCCGGCCTCGCCAGGCGCAAATTCAACAGGGGCACCAGGCTCTGCCCCCCTGCCAGGACCTTGCCCGCGGGGCCGTAGCCCGCCAGCAGCTCCACCGCCTCCTCCACGGAGGTGGGGTCGTGGTACTGGAAGACGGGCGGCTTCACGCGGAGCCCTCCTGCAGCTTGCGGTCCAGACACTGGAAGAACTGGGCTGCCAGCATGCGGGCGATGCCCGGGATCATGCGGCTCCCGATGGTCAGCGCCCCTCCCACCTGGACCTCCCCCGACCAGCGGACGCCTGTTTCCGCACCGCGGTCCTCCAGCTCCAACACCCCCGCCGCCCGCACAAAGCCCGCCCCGCTGGAGCCCTCCACCTGCACCGCGTACCGCTCGGGCGGCGTGCGCTCGGTGACGCGGAGCTTGCCCTTGTACGTGCCCCGCACCGCGGCGATGCCGATGGACAGCACCGCTTCGAACTCGTCCGGCCCCACCGGACGCAGCTCCTGCATCCCCGGAGTGCAGCTGGCCAGGGCCTGCGGGTCGTCCAGCAAGGCCCAGACCCGTTCCCGGGGGGCGTGCAGGGTCTCGTTTCCCTCGATCCTCATGGCCGCCTCCGTGGCGCGTTCTGGATCAGCCCGAACAGGAGGTCGGGGTGCAGGGGCATCTGTGTGATTTCCAGGTCCAGGTCGTCCAAGGCGTCCTCCACGGCCTGGGCCAGGAGCGCCGGTACGGGGATCACCCCGCCCTCGCCCGCCCCTTTCGCACCCAGGGGGTTCAAAGGCGAGGGGGTCTGGAGGTGGTGCACCTCGATGTCCGGGATCTCCACCGCGGTGGGGATCTGGAAGTCCACAAAGGAACCGGACACCAGCTGCCCGTGCTCGTCGTACACGAGCCGTTCGTAGAAGGACCCGCCGATGCCCTGCGCCACTCCCCCGTGGATCTGGCCGTCCAGGATGCGGGGGTTGAGCACCACCCCACAGTCGTGCACCACCACGTACCGGAGGAAGCGCAGGGTGGCGGTCTCCGGGTCCACCTCCACCAAGGCCGCGTGCACGCCGTTGGAGAAGGTCCCGCGCGGCGGGGCGAAGTAGCGGGTTGCTTCCAGGCCGGGGCCCTCCCACTCCGCGGGGATGACCCCGCGCAGCGGGTTGGCGGCCCGGGCCACCTCGCCCAGGCTCACCGAACGGGTCGGGGCGCCGCGCACGCGCACGTGCCCACCTACAAGCTCCAGATCCTCGGGGCTGGCCTCCAGCAGGGTGGCGGCCACCTGCAGGGCCTTCTGGCGGACCGCCTGCGCGGCCAGGTGCGCCGCGCTGCCGGCCACCACCGCGGCCCGGCTGGCAAAGGTCCCCGTGCCCCACCCGAAGGCGCCGGTGTCGCCCGTGACCACGTGCACGTCTTCTACCGCCACCCCCAGCGCGTCCGCCACCACCTGCGCCAGGGACGTGAAGTGCCCCTGGCCCTGGGTGCCCACCCCCGTCGCCACGTACACCTTCCCCGAGGGCTCCACGGTCACCCGGCAGCCCTCGTACGGGCCGATCCCGGACCCCTCCACGTAGCAGGCGAACCCCAGGCCCACCCGGCGGCCCTCCGCCCGGTAGCGGGCCTTCTCCTCCGGCCACCGGTCGTACCCCACCGCCTCCAGGGCCCGGTCCAAGGCCGCGGGGTAGTTGCCGCTGTCGTACACCAGCGGCGCGTTGTCCTGGTAGATGAGCCCTACCTCGTAGGGGAACTCGTCGGGCTGGATGAAGTTGCGGCGCCGGATCTCCGCCCGGTCCAAGCCCAGCTGGCGGGCGGCCAGGTCCAGCAGCCGCTCCATCACGAACACCCCGTGGGGCCTGCCCGCGCCCCGGTAGGGGCTCGTGATGGTCTTGTTGGTGAACACCGCCCGGAACTCCGCGTGGTAGTTGGGGATGCGGTAGGGGCCCGGGAGGGTGCACTCCGCCACGATGGGGATGATGAGGCCGTAGGGGATGTACGCGCCCGCGTCGTGCAAGAACACGGTGCGCACCCCCAGGATCCGGCCGTCCCGGGTGAGGGCCACCTCCGCGTCGTGGATCTGCGTCCGCTCGTGGTTGGTGGCCACGAAGTGCTCCCGCCGGTCCTCGATCCACTTCACGGGCCGCTCCAGCCGCATGGCGGCCAGCGGGACGAGGACCTCCTCGGGGTAGAACATCATGATCTTGGGGCCAAAGCCCCCACCCACGTCCGGCGCGATCACCCGGACGTCCTTCTGCGGCAGGCCGAACAGGGCCGCAAGGCCGTTGCGGATGGGAATGGGGGCCTGGGTGCTGTCCCACACGGTGAGCTGGCGGCTGCGGCCGTCCCACTGCGCCACCACCCCGCGGGTCTCCAGGGGAGCGGCGCAGCCGCGGTCCACCACGAACCGGCGCGCCACCACCAGGTCTGCCCGGGCGCGGGCGGCCTCGTAGTCGCCCACCCGCTGGACGGAGTGGGCGGCCACGTTGGTGCCGATGTCCTCGTGCACGAGCGCGGGCCGCCCCTGAACCGCCTCCTCCAGGTCCACCACCGCGGGCAGAGGTTCGTAGTCCACCTCGATCCGCTCCAGGGCGTCCTCCGCCGCGTAGCGGCTGGTGGCCACCACGAACGCCACCGGCTCGCCCACGTGGCGCACCTTGTCGGGGGCGAGGGCGTACTGGGTCTTGTGGTGCTTGAGGTCGGGGTGGGGGATGAGCTTCGGGAGAGGCTCCCGGAGGCCGGGCGGCAGGTCCGCGTGGGTCAGCACCAGCAGTACCTCAGGGTGTTCCAGGGCGCCGCGGACGTCCACGCGGCGGATCCGGGCGTGCGCGTGGGGGCTGCGCAGCACCGCCGCGTGCACCATGCCCGGCAGCCGGACGTCGTCCACGAACGTCCCCTGCCCCACCAGGAGCCGCGGGTCCTCGTTGCGCCGAACGGGCGCACCCAGCCAGCGGGTCGCCATCTCCGTCCCCTCCCGACGTCGAGGAACAAGCAAGGTAAATTCGCCGCCCCGGCGGGAACACCCTACCGCCCAGCAGGAGTTCCGGCCGGACGTGCGAATCCAGGCGGAAAAGGGGGATCGGGCGGGCGGAAGGGCGGTGTTGGCGATGCAGGGAGCTTCGCTGGCGCACGAGCCGCTTTTGTCGCAGCTGCGCAGGGAGCCGCAGGCGGGGCAGGCGGTGCGGTACGAGGCCGGATGGCGGGGAGCCCGGGTGTCCCAGCACAGCCTGCTGGAGGCTGCCCGGCGGATGCTGCGCCCCCTGGACCTGCAGGGGGTCCTGGAGGAAGCCCTCACCGTGGTGCAGACCGTGGTCGGGTACCGGGTGTGCGCGGTGCTGCTGGTGGACCGGGAGGCCCGGGAGCTGTGGTGCGCGGCCCACCGGGGCTGGTCGCCGGAGGCGGTCAAGCGCCGGTACCGGGTGGGCCGGGAGGGCGTGGCCGCGTGGGTGGCGTACACGGGCTGGCCGTACTACGTACCGGACGCCCAGCGGGACCCCAGGTACCTGGAGATCGCACCGGGAGTCCGGTCGGAGCTGGCGGTCCCGCTGCGGGCGGAGGCGGGGGAGACCGTGGGCGTCCTGAGCGTGGCCAGCGCGGAGCCCGAGGCGTTCCCGGAGGACTCGCGCGCGCTGCTGGAGTCCCTGGGGCTGCTGGTGGCCTCGGCGGTGCAGCGGGCAGAGCGGGACGCGGAGCTCAGCCGTCTGGCCCTCACCGACCCGCTCACGGGCCTGGCCAACCACCGGGCGCTGTACCAGGCGCTCCGCCGGGAGCTGGCGCAGGCGTCCCGGTACGCCTTCCCCCTGGCCGTGGTGCTGCTGGACCTGGACGGCTTCAAGCAGGTGAACGACCTGTTCGGGCACCCGTACGGCGACGAGGTGCTGCGGCAGGTGGCCCGGATGGCCACGGAGGCGTGCCGGGGCATGGACCTCCCCGCCCGCCTGGGCGGGGAGGAGTTCGTGCTGGTGCTCCCCCACGCGCCCAAGCTGGCGGCCCTGCAGGTGGCGGAGCGGTTGCGGCGTCGCATCGAGGAGACCTCCCTCGAGGAAGGCGTGCGGTTGAGCGCCAGCTTCGGGGTGGCGGTGTACCCGGACGACGGCAACACCCCCGACGCCCTCGTCCGCGCCGCGGACGAGGCCATGTACCGGGCCAAGCGGGCGGGCGGCAACCGCGTGGAGGCCTCCTGAGGGGCACGCGGCGGGTGCGGGCTTCCCCGTGACGGAGGCGCTGCTGCGGACGCCCAGGCGGCGGTTCGTGCCCACGGGCGCGGACCTGGGGGACTGGGCCCAGGTGGAGCCGCTGTTCGGGGAGCTGCTGGCTCGCCCCGTGGACTCTCCCGAGGCTTTGGAGCGGTGGCTGGAAGACGGCAGCGAGCTTGCTTCCGCGCTGTCCGAGGAACGTACCCGCCGCTACGTGGCCATGACCCAGCAGACGGACGACCCCGCCCGCCAGGCCGCCTACCTGGACTTCGTGCGGGAGGTCCAACCCCGGTCGGAGCCCCTGTGGTTCGCCCTCCGAAGGCGCTACCTGGAGCTGCGCGGGCGGCACCCGCTACCGCACGACCGGTACTTCGTCCTGGACCGGGACACCCGCAACGCGGTGGAGCTGTACCGCGACGAGAACGTGCCGTTAAGGGTGCGCGAGGCGGAACTGGAGCAGGAGTACCAGAGGGTGACGGGTGGCTGGACGGTGCGCTTCCGCGGGAAGGAGTACACCGTCCCGCAGATGGCCCGCTTCCTGGAGGAACCCGACCGCGCCACCCGGCAGGAGGCGTGGGAGGCGGTGGTGCGGCGCCGGCTGGACGACGGCGACACCCTGGACGGGCTGTTCGGCCACCTGGTGGCCCTGCGGCACCAGATGGCCCAGAACGCGGGGTTTGCGAACTACCGGGACTACGCCTTCCGCGCCCTGGGCCGGTGGGACTACGGGCCGGACGACTGCGAGGCGTTCCACGCGGCGGTGGAGCGCCACGTGGTGCCGTTGCTGGAAGCCCTCTACGAGCGCCGCCGGCGGGCGCTGGACGTGGACCCCCTGCGGCCGTGGGACCTGGAGGTGGACCCGCAAGGCCGCCCGCCCCTGCGGCCGTTCGGAAGCGGGGCGGAGCTGAGCTGCAAGGCGCTGGAGGTGTTCTTCCGGGTGGACCCGGAGCTGGGTGCACAGTTCCGGTTCCTGGTGGACCAGGGCCTGCTGGACCTGGACAGCCGCAGGGGGAAAGCACCGGGCGGGTACCTGGCCACCTTCGACGAGCGGCGGTGGCCGTTCGTCTTCATGAACGCCGCGGGCCTGGCCGCGGATGTGCGGACCCTGCTGCACGAGGCCGGGCACGCCTTCCACGCCCTGGCGGTGCGGGGCGAGCCGCTGCTCAGCTACCGCCACGCGCCCACGGAGTTCTCGGAGGTGGCGTCCATGGGCATGGAGGTGCTGAGCCTGCCCCACCTGGACGTGTTCTACCCGGACGGAGAGCAGCGGGAGCGGGCGCGGCGGGAGTTCTTCGAGGGGGTGGTGCGGCTGTTGCCGTGGGTCGCCACCGTGGATGGCTTCCAGCACCACGTGTACACGCAGCCGGAACACGCCCCGCAGGACCGCGCGCGGTGGTGGGTGGCGTGGTACCGGCGGTTCCACCCCGTGGTGGACTGGTCGGGCTACGAGGAAGCCCAAGCGTGCCTGTGGCACCGGCAGGCCCACCTGTTCGTGCACCCCTTCTACTACATCGAGTACGGGGTCGCCCAGCTGGGTGCCCTGCAGCTGTGGCTGCGGGCCCGCGAGGACTACCGGGGAGCCGTGGCCCGCTACCGGGCGGCCCTGGCCCTGGGAGGCTCCCGGCCCCTGCGGGAGCTGTTCGAGGTGGCGGGGCTGACCTTCGGGCTGGGCGAGGAGGTGGTGGCCCCGGTGGCGGAGGCGCTGGCCCGGGAGTTGGAGCTCTAGGGATTTCCCGTCAACCGCCAGGGTGGGCGGCCTGGCGGGCGCGGGGTGCGTGGTCCCGCTTGTACACCAGGATGGTGCGGTAGAACTCGATCACCACCACGCCGTCCTGGTTGGTCCCGGTGGTCTTCACCCGCACGATGCCCATGCCGGGCCGGGAGCGGGACTCCCGCTTTTCCACCACCTCGCTGCGGGCATACAGGGTGTCGCCCTCGAACACCGGGTGGGGCAGGCGCACCTGGTCCCACCCCAGGTTGACCGCGTTCTGCGAAAGGTCCGCCACGGACAGCCCCGTGACCAGGGCCAGGGTGAAGCACGAGTTGACCAACGGCCGCCCGAACTCCGTGCGGGCCGCGTAGCCCGCGTCGAAGTGGATGGGGTTGGTGGCCAGGGTGAGGAGGCTGAACCACACGTTGTCCGCCTGCGTGACGGTCCTGCCCCACGGGTGGACGTACACGTCTCCCACCTGGAAGTCCTCGTAGAAGCGCCCGGAAGCTGCGTTCACGGTCTCCCCTCCTCAACCGGCTAGGCCGAGCTCCCGCAGCACGGCCTCCGTGTGCTCCCCCAGGGCCGGCACCGGGCCCAGCACAGGCTCTTCGTCCGCGGTCACCGGGGGGACCAGGGCCAACAGGGGTCCCACGGGGGACGGGACCTCCCGCCACCGGTTGCGGGCGCGCAGCTGGGGGTGGTCCCGCAGCTCCTCCACCGTCCGCAGCCGCGCGTACGCCAGGTCCGCGGCCTGCAGCCGTGCGGCGAGGTCCTCCGCGGTCCAGCGGGCCAAGGCCTCGCGCAGGGTGGCCTCCAGTTCCTCCCGGTGGGCCAGGCGGTCGGGGTTGGTGGCAAAGCGGGGGTCGGTGGCCAGGTCCGGCCGGCCCAGGACCTCGCGGCACAGCCGCTCCCACTCCCCGTCGTTCTGCACCGCCAGGAACAGGGTGCCGTCCCGCGTGGGGAAGGGGCCGTAGGGGGCGATGGTGGCGTGGTGGGCGCCCGTGCGGGCGGGAGGCCTTCCCCCGTACGCGGTGTAGTACAGCGGGTAGCCCATCCACTCCGCCAGCGCGTCCAGCAGCGAGACCTCCAGCAGCGCGCCGCGTCCCGTGCGCTCCCGCCGGTACAGGGCGGCCAGGATCCCGCAGAAGGCGTACATGCCCGCGGCGATGTCCGCCACGGAAATCCCCACCTTCACCGGCTCCTCCGGGGTCCCCGTGATGGACAGCAGGCCGCTTTCCGCCTGGACCAACAGGTCGTACGCCTTCCGGTCCCGGTACGGGCCCGCGGTACCGTAGCCGGAGATGCCGCACACCACCAGGCGCGGGTGGCGCCGGGCCACCTCCGCGGGCGGGAAGCCCAGGCGGTCCAGGGCGCCCGGGCTCAGGTTGTGGACGAACACGTCCGCGCGCTCCAGCAGCCGCTGCAGGGCCGTCCGCCCGAGCTCCGTCTTGAGGTCCAGGACCACGGACTCCTTGGAGCGGTTCAGCCACACGAAGTGGCTGGACCACCCCCGCACCGCGCGGTCGTACGCCCGCGCGAAGTCCCCGTCAGGGCGCTCCACCTTGATGACCCGCGCGCCCAGGTCCGCCAGCTGGCGGGTGGCGAAGGGCGCCGCCACCGCCTGCTCCACACTGACCACGGTGATCCCGGACAGGGCCCGCATCAGTAGGACCGGGGAAGCCCCAGGACGTTGTGGGCCAGGTACGCCAGCACCAGGTTCGTGGACACGGGCGCGACCTGGTACAGGCGGGTCTCCCGGAACTTGCGCTCGACGGGGTACTCCCGGGCGAACCCGTATCCCCCGTAGGTCTGCAGGGCCGCGTTGGCCGCTTCCCAGGAGGCCTCCGCGGCCAGCAGCTTGGCCATGTTCGCCTCCGGACCGCACGGCAGGCCCGCGTCGTACAGCTCCGCGGCGCGGAACCGCATGAGGTCCGCGGCCCGCACCCGCGCGTACGCCTGCGCCAGGGGGAACTGCACCCCCTGGTTCTGGCCGATGGGGCGGCCGAAGACGCGCCGCTCCTTCGCGTACGCCACCGCCCGGTCCAGGAAGTAGTCGCCGTCGCCCACGCACTCCGCGGCGATGAGGATCCGCTCCACGTTCATCCCGTCCAGGATGCAGCGGAACCCCTGCCCCTCCTCGCCGATGCGGTCCTCCACGGGGACTTCCAGGTCCTCCAGGAACACCTCCGCGGTGTGGTGGTTGATCATGGTCCGGATGGGCCGCACGTGTACCGTCTTGCCCAGGTTCCCGCGCAGGTCCACCACGAACAGGGACAGGCCTTCCCCCCGCCGGCGGACCTGGTCTGGGGGCGTGGTGCGGGCCAGAAGGAGCATCAGGTCCGAGTGCTCCACGCGGCTGGTCCACACCTTCTGGCCGGAGATCACGTACCGGTCGCCGCGGCGGACGGCGGTGGTGCGGATGCTGGGGGTGTCCGAGCCCGCCTCGGGTTCCGTGACCGCGAAGGCCTGCAGCCGCAGCTCGCCCCGGGCGATGGGGGGCAGGTAGCGCTGCTTCTGCTCGGGCGTCCCGTGCCGGAGGATGGCGCCCATGACGTACATCTGGGCGTGGCAGGCGGCCGCGTTGCCCCCGCAGCGGTGGACCTCCTCCAGGATCACGGACGCCTCCGCCACCCCCAGCCCCGCCCCGCCGTACTCGGGCGGGATGAGGGCCGCAAGGTAGCCCGCCTCCGTCATGGCCCGCACGAAGGCCTCCGGGTACGCCTGCTGCTCGTCCAGCTCCCGCCAGTACGTGTCGGGGAACCGCGCGCACAGCTTGCGCACGCCCTCTCGCAGCTCGCGGTAGGGGTCAGGGCCGGGCATACGCCTTCCGGGCGCTTTCGTACAGGTCCCCGCCGTGCGCGTCGTTCACCACCACCGCGGGGAACTCGGAGAACTCCAGCTCCCAGATGGCCTCCGGGCCCAGCTCCTCGTACGCCACGGGGCGGGCCCGTACGATGTGGCGGGCCAGCAGGGCGGCGGCCCCGCCCACCGCGGCCAGGTAGACGGCCTGGCAGCGCACCAGCGCCTGCTTCACCTCCGGGGACCGGGTCCCCTTGCCGATGGTGGCCTTGAGCCCGCGCTCCAGCAGGGGGACGGTGAAGGGGTCCATGCGGCCGCTGGTGGTGGGGCCCGCAGGACCCACAGGCCAGCCCTCCTTGGCGGGTGCTGGCCCCACGTAGTAGATGGCCTGCCCCGCGAGGGGGATGGGCAGCGGCTCTCCGCGCCGGAGGGCTTCCTCCATGCGCTGGTGGGCCACGTCCCGGGCGCCGTACACCACGCCGGACAGGTGTACCCAGTCGCCCGCCCGCAGGCGCAGCACGTCCTCGTCCGAAAGCGGGGTGCGCAGGCGGTGCTCCGTCACAGGACCACCTCTCCCCGGCGGGGGGCGGAGCAGTTCAGGTTCACGGCCACGGGCAGGGCCGCGATGTGGGTGGGGTAAGCCTCCACGTGCACCGCCAGGGCCGTGCATGCGCCGCCGAGCCCCTGCGGACCCACCCCCGTGGCGTTGATGGCCTCCAGCAGCTCCCGTTCCAGCCGGGCCAAGTGAGGTTGGGGGTTGGGGACGCCCAGGGGCCGCAGCAGGGCCTTCTTCGCCAACAGGGCCACCCCGTCGAAGGAGCTGCCCAGGCCGACTCCCACGATCACGGGCGGGCAGGCGTTGGGGCCCGCCCGTTGGACCACCTCCACCACGAACCGCTTCACCTCCGCCTCGCCCGCGGTGGCCGGCAGCATGCGCAGGGCGCTGGTGAGCTCGGCGCCGAACCCCTTGACCAAGGCGGCCACCCGCACCCGGTCCCCGGGGACAACCTCGTAGTGCACCACAGGAGGGGTGTTGTCCCCGGTGTTCTCCCGCACCAGGGGGTCCCGGACCACGGACTTGCGCAGGTCGCGGTACGCCTCGCGCACCCCGTCCTCCAGCGCCTGAGGGAGGGAGCCGCCCACCAGGTGCACGTCCTGGCCCACCTGGACGAACAGGACGGGGACGCCCGTGTCCTGGCAGGTGGCGACGCCGGCTCCTTGCGCAAGCCGCGCGTTGTCCAGCAGCATCCGCAGCACCCGCCGGCCCAGGGGGGAGACCTCGTGGGCGGCTGCGTCCTGGAGGGCCCGCAGGTAGTCCTCGGGGAGCCGCCAGACGCACTCCCGCAGCAGCTGGGCCACCGCGTCCCGCACCCGCGCCACGGACAGCTCCCGCACCGCCACGGGCCCAGGGTATTCCGGATACGGTACACTGTCAACGAGATGCCTGCCTTGGTGGCCGTGGAGCGGCTGCGGCTGGACGAGCAGGCCTACCGGGCCCTGCGGCGGGCCATCCTGCGGGGCGAGCTGCCCGCGGGGGCGCGGCTCGTGCAGGAGGAGCTGGCAGGCCGCATGGGCACCAGCCGGCTGCCGGTGCGGGACGCGCTCCGGCGGCTGGAGCGGGACGGCCTGGTGGAGCGGGACCGCCGCGGCACCTACCGGGTGGTGGCGTGGGACCGACAGGCGGTGGAAGAGCTGTACCAGGTACGGCTTTTGCTGGAGCCTGTGGCCACCGCGCGGGCCGCCCGCCGCCTGCAGCCGCGGGAGCTGGAGGACCTGCGGCGCCTGCACGGGGAGCTGCGGCGCGCGGCACAGGCGGGGGACGGGGACGCCTTCGTGGACGGCAACTACCGCTTCCACTTCACCATCTACCGGGCGTGTGGCAACCGCAGGCTGGCACAGGCCATCGAGGCGCTGTGGTCCGGCCTGCCGCCCCTGGTGCCGGTGGTCCTGCCGGGCTGGCTGGCCCGCGCGGTGCGGGAGCACGGGGAGGTCCTGCGGCAGCTGGAGGCCCGGTCCGTGCAGGGTGCGGCGGCGGCCATGCGCGAGCACATCCGGGGGGCCCGTCAGGCCCTGTTGGCTACCCTACGGACCCGCGGGCTCCGGGCGGAGGAGGAATCCGGGGAGGTCTCCGTGTAAACCACGGAGGAGCACGGATGGAAGGGGGGACGAGCGTGAGCAGGCGGTCTCGCGTGTGGATGGCCCTGGTACTCCTAGCCGCCGTCCCTGCCTGGGCGCAGGGGCGGGCCCAATGGCCGCGCAGCATCACCATCGGGGCTGCGTCCATCGGGGGCGTGTACCACGTGGTGGCGGGCGGGTACGCGAAGCTGATCCAGGAGAAGATGGGGATCCCGGCCTCCGTGCGGGTCACGGGGGGGCCCGTGCACAACGTGCAGCTGGTGCACACCAAGCAGGTGGAGCTGGGGTTCACCACCATGGGCCCGGCCTACGAGGGGATGCAGGGGATCGGGTGGGCCCGCGGGACCCGGCACGACGCCATCCGGTTCACCTGGCCCATGTACACCTCCTACTACCACTGCGTGGTCCGGGCGGACAGCCCCGTGCGGTCGTTTGCGGACTTCCACGGGCGGGTGGTGGACGTGGGGGTGCGGGGAGGGTCCGGGGAGTTCGTGTCCCTGAAGGCCTTCGAGCTGTTGGGCGTGCGCCCCGCCCGCGTGCTGAACCAGTCGCTGGCGGACCAGGCGAACGGGATCCGGGACGGCCTCCTCGACGTGGCCTGCCAGGTCATCGGCCTGCCGGTGCCCGCCTGGTTGGAGCTGTCCGTCACGCGGCCGGTGCGCTTCGTGGCCTTCACGCCCGAGCAGATCCAGCGGCTGACGGCCGCGTACCCGTACCTGTCCCCCGCAGCCGTCCGGCCGAACGTGTACCGGGGCCAGGACTACGTGGTCCGCACCGTCCAGATGTACAACGCGGCCATCGTGCACCGGGACATGCCCGAAGACTTCGTGTACGAGCTGACCAAGACGGTGTTCGAGAACCGGGAGCTGCTGGAGCAGGTCCACCCGACCGCGGCGGAGACGGTGCCGGTGAACGTGTACTACGTGAACGGGCCGCTGCACCCGGGGGCCTTGCGGTACTACCGGGAGCGCGGGGTGCAGCTGCGGCCCGCACACCAGCCACCGCGGTGAGGAGCGCCTGAGGCGGCGGGGGGACGGGTGCGCGCGGGGGAGGGGAACACGAGCCTGGCCTTCCCGGCGGAGGCCCTGGGCTCCACGGAGGAGCTGCGGGGCCGGCCCCTGCGGGGCGGGTGGTGGCTCCTGGCCCGGGTGGTGGGGGTCGCCATGGCCCTGTACCACGTGGTGGTGCTGGGCTTTTACTCCACCGACCCCCAGAAGATGTACGCCTTCCACCTGGCCTTCGCGTCGGTCTTGGTGTTCCTGCTGCTGCCCGCGCGCAAGGGACGGCCGTCTCCAGCACCGACCCCGTGGGACCTGTTCCTCCTCCTGGCCAGCGCTGCGGTGCTCGTCTACCAGCTGGTGTTCTTCTCCGACCTGACGAACCGTGCCGGGGTGCTCCCCACCCGCGCGGACGTGGCAGTAGGGCTGTTGCTCCTGCTGGTGGTGGTGGAGGCGGCGCGGCGGACCACCGGATGGGCCCTACCGGTCCTGGGCGGGTTGTTCGTCCTGTACGCGTTCGTGGGCCCGTACCTGCCCAGCCTGTTCCGGCATAACGGCTTCCCCTTCGCCACCACCATCTCGTTCCTGTTCAGCGACAACGGTATCTACAGCGCGCCCATCGCCGCCTCCGCCCGGTACGTGTACCTGTTCATCCTGTTCGGGGCCGTCCTGGAGGCCTCCGGCATCGGGAAGTTCATCGTGAACCTGGGTCTGAGCGTGGCCGGGCACCGCCGCGGCGGCCCGGCCAAGGTGTCCATCCTCACCAGCGCGCTGTTCGGGACCGCCTCGGGGTCCAGCGCGGCGAACGTGATGGTGGACGGGGTCATCAACGTGCCCCTGATGAAGTCCACGGGCTTCCGGCCCAGCGTGGCGGGCGCCATCGAGGCCATGAACTCCACGGGCGGCCAGCTGGTCCCGCCCGTGATGGGGGCTGCGGCCTTCCTGATGGCGGACATCCTCGGGGTGCCGTACTCCCGCGTGGCGCTTTCTGCCCTCATCCCCGCGGTGCTGTACTACGTGGCCGCGTACTGGATGATCGACTTCTACGCGGCGCGGAACGGGCTGTGGGGCCTGCCGCGGGACCAGCTGCCGCGGCTGCGGGGCGTGCTGGTGCGGCAGGGCTACCTCCTGGGCCCCCTGGCCCTGGTCCTCGTCCTGATCATGGGGTTTGACCAGTCCCCCTTCCGCGCGGCCCTGTGGGGCCTTGCAGCCACCGTGGTGGCCTCGTGGCTGAGCCGGGACAGCCAGGTGGCCCACCCGTGGGTTCTGCTGGCCGCCGTGGTGTACGGGCTGGCCAGCCGCCTGGGTGTCCCCAGCCTGTGGAGTTTCCTCGCAGGCTGCGCCGCGGTGGCGGGCGTGTACGCGTGGAGGCCGGAAGCCCGGGAGGGCATCCGGCGGCTCGTGGACGCCCTGTACGACGGGTCCTGGCGGTCCGTGGAGATCGCCGCCACCACCGCGGCTGCCGGGATGGTGGTGGGGATCCTGTCCCTCACGGGGCTGGGCGGCAAGCTGTCGCTGGCCTTGCTCCAGCTGGCGGGAGGCAGCGTGCTGCCCATGCTGGCGGTGGCCATGGTGGTGGCGCTGCTGCTGGGGATGGGGCTACCCACCACCGCCGCGTACGCCATCATGGCCAGCACGCTGGCACCGGCCTTGGTCCAGGCGGGCATCCCGCCCATGGCCGCCCACCTCTTTTTGTTCTACTTCGCCTGCCTGTCCGCCCTGACCCCGCCCGTGGCCCTCGCGAGCTACGCGGCCGCCAGCCTGGCGCGGGCGCCCATGTGGGAGACGGGCTGGCAGTCGGTGCGGTTCGCGCTGGCGGGGTTCATCGTCCCCTACATGTTCACCTTCGGTCCCGCGTTGCTGATGATGGGCCACGGGTACGAGGTGGCGTGGGCGGTGGTCACGGGGGGCGTGGGCACCATGTGCCTGGCGGGTGCGGTGGTGGGCTACCTCCTGCGGCCCGCCACCTGGCTGGAGCGGCTGCTCCTGTTCGCTGCAGCCCTGCTGCTCATCAAGCCGGGCCTGGCCACGGACACCGCCGGGTTCGGGCTCCTGGCCCTCGCCTTGGTCCTGCAGCGCGTGCGCGCTCCCCTGCCGGTCCCGCAGGCGGGGGGCGCGCCCACCCAGGGCACGTGACCGTCCAGGACCGGCGGGCGTGGCTGCGCCGCCGGCTCGCGCAGGGCCCCGTGGTGGCCGCGCCGGGGGTGTTCGACGCCCTTTCCGCGCGGTTGGTGGAGCGCTGCGGGTTCGAGGCCGTGTACGCCAGCGGGGGTGCTGTCGCGCGGGCCTTGGGCTTCCCGGACCTGGGGCTGGTGACGCAGACGGAGATGGCGCAAGCCCTCCAGCGCATCTGCCGGGCTACCGCCCTGCCCGTGGTGGCGGACGCGGACACCGGTTACGGCGGGCCCCTGAACGTGTGGCGGACGGTGGAGGAGTGGGAGCGGGCGGGGGTGGCCGCGCTGCACCTGGAGGACCAGGCCCTGCCGAAGCGGTGCGGCCAGTACGAGGGCGTGGTGCTGGTGCGGCCGGAGGAGATGGTGGAGCGCGTCCGGGCCGCCGCAGACGCCCGCCGCGAGGGCGTACTCCTGGTGGCCCGCACGGACGCCCGGGCCGTGGAGGGGCTGGAGGCCGCCCTGGACCGCGCCCGGGCCTACGCGGAGGCGGGCGCGGAGGTGCTGTTCGTGCAGGGCCTGCGGTCGCTGGAGGAGGTGGCGCTGGCGGCCCGTGCCCTGCCCGCGCCGCTCCTCGTGAACGTACCTTTGGGGTCCGGTTGGTCGGTGGAGGACCTGGACCGCGCGGGCTGCCGGCTCGCCATCTACCCCGCCGAGTTGCAGCGGGCGGCCCTGGGCGCCATGCGGGAGTGCCTGGAGGCTCTGCGCCGGAGCGGGGTTCCGGCCACGCAACAGGCGCTTTCGGCTGAAGAGCGCGACGAGCTGGTGGACACCGCGCGGTGGCGGGCCCTGGCGGACCGCTACACGCCCCCGGAGTAGGAGGCCTGCGCCGCGGAAGCCAGCGCGCACGCGAGCTCCAGAGCCTGGCGCATGGGCCCCGGGTTCGCCTGACCTGTCCCCACGATGTCGAAGGCGGTGCCGTGGGACGGCGTGGTCATGACGAAGGGGTAGCCGGTGCCCACGGAGACGCCGCGGTCGAACCCCAGCAGCTTGGTGGCGATCTGGGCCTGGTCGTGGTACAGGGCCACCACCGCGTCCAAGGCGCCCGTCCGCGCGATGCGGAACACGTGGTCCGCGGGGTAAGGTCCGGAGGCGGCCAACCCTTCGGCCTGGGCCCTCCGGAGGGCGGGCTGGAGGATCCGCACCTCCTCGTCGCCCAGGGTCCCGCCTTCCCCCGCGTGGGGGTTCAGCGCCGCGACGCCCACGCGCGGCCACGGGTTCCCTGCCCGCTGCGCCATGCGGTGTACCAGCCGGATGGCCTTCACCACCCGTTCCTCGTTCAGGAGAGCGGGCACCTCCCGCAGGGGGACGTGCGAGGTGGCGCGGGCCACCCACAACAGCCCGGTCCCCGCGGGGTGCGGGATGACGTTCACCTCGTCGTGCTCGGCGCTGCCCGCCAGCTGCGCCACGAACTCGTACTCGTCGCGCACCGCAAGCCCCGCCAGGCGCAGGGCCTGCTTGTTGAGGGGCCCGAACACCACCGCGTCCGCCCTCCCTGCGAGGGCCACACGCACCGCGGCCTCCAGCCAGGCCGCGGCCGCGCGTCCGGCCTCCGCGCTGGGGCGGCCCACCGTCCAGCCCCGGGAGGGCGGGTCTACCTGGAGGAAGGGCACGGCGTGCTCTCGGGCGGCGGGCTCGGCCGCAGGGGCGGTCCCGAGCCCTACCCCCGCCACACGACAGGCCTCCTCCCACACGGCCGCGTCGCCCACCACGAGGTAGGGGCACGCCAGCCCGCCCGCCAGCGCCTTCACCACCACCTCGGGTCCCACCCCCGAGGGATCCCCCAGGGCCACGACGATCTTCGGCATCTCTTGCCTCCGTCGGCAGGAGCCGCTAGTTGTATGTTGTATACAGTACACCACCAACAGGCGTGGAGGGAGCTGTGGGCGTGACCGCGGAGGTGGCGCGTTTCGTGGTGGAGACCCCCCGGGTCCCCGACTCAGTCCGGGAGCGGGCCACGCACCACCTGGTGGACGGGGTGGCGGTGATGCTGGCGGGGGCCGCCGCGGAGTCGGGGCGGATCGTGCGGGAGCACTTGCGGGAGGTGGGAGGGCACCCGCAGGCGGTGGTGGTCGGCTCGAGGATGAGGGCGCCCCTGCAGCTGGCCGCTTGGGCCAACGGGATTGCGGCGCACGCCCTGGACTACGACGACACGCAGCTCGCCACCGACCCGCGCAGCGTGTACGGGCTGCTCACGCACCCTACCGCGCCCGTGCTGCCCGCGGCCCTGGCCGCGGCGGAGCACGTGGGCGCCTCCGGCCGGGAGCTGCTGGACGCGTACGTGGTGGGTGTGGAGGTGGCCTGCCGGACCGCAGACGCGGTGGACCCCCGGCACTACCGCGACGGGTTCCACTCCACGGGGACGCTGGGGACCTTCGGGGCGTGCGCGGCCGCGGCGCGCCTGTTCCGGTGCGACCTGGACCAGACGCTGCGGGCCCTGGGGTTGGCGGCCAGCATGGCCGCGGGCCTGCGGGAGAACTTCGGGACCATGACCAAGCCCTTCCACGCAGGCCGTGCGGCGGAGAACGGACTGTTCGCGGTGTTGCTGGCGCGGCGCGGGTGGACCGCGGCCCGGAACATCCTGGAGGCCCAGCGCGGGTTCTACAGCGCGGCCGCGGGTGGGTTCGACCCCTCGAAGATCGAAGGCAGGCTCGGCAGCCCGTACTTTTTTGACAGCCCTGGCATCTCCATCAAGCCCTACCCGTCGGGGTCGCTGTCCCACCCCGCGCAGGACCTGCTGTTGGAGCTAGTCCGGGACCACGACGTCCGGCCGGAGGACGTGGAGCGCATCGAGGTGGGGGTGAACTCGCACGTCCCCAACGCCCTCATCCACACCCGGCCCCAGACCGCCCTGGAAGGCAAGTTCAGCCTGCAGTTCCAGATGGCGGTGGGCGTGGTGGACCGGCGGGCAGGGCTGGCGCAGTTCACGGACGAGCGGGTCCGGGCGCCGGAGGTCCGCGCCCTCATGGAGCGGGTGCACGTGTACGTGGACCCGGAGATCGAGGCCCTCGGCTACAACGAGATGCGCATGAAGGTCCACATCCACCTGCGGGACGGCCGGGTGCTGTCAGGCCGGGCGGACATGGCCCGGGGGCACCCGCGCAAGCCCCTGTCGCGCCAGGAGGTCTCCGAAAAGTTCCTGGAGTGCGCGGCCCTGGTGATGCCGGAAAGCCGCGCCCGCGCCCTTCTGGAGGCCCTGTGGGGCGTGCAGGGGGTGACCGTGGCGGACCTGGTGCCGCTCCTGGAGGGCGACGCGCCGTGAGGCGATACCGGATCGCGGCCATCCCCGGCGACGGGATCGGCCGGGAGGTGGTGCCGGTGGGGGTGCGGGCGCTGGTGGCGGCCGCGGACCGCTTCCGCTTCCACGTCCAGGTGACGGAGTTCCCCTGGGGCTGCGGCTACTTCCTGGAGCACGGCGAGATGATGCCCCCCGACGGCCTGGACCGGCTCCGGGAGTTCGACGCCGTCCTCCTGGGGGCGGTGGGCGACCCCCGGGTGCCGGACCACGTGTCCCTGTGGGGGCTGCTCCTGCGGATCCGGAAGGGGTTCGACCTGTACGTGAACCTGCGGCCCGTGCGGCTGCTGGAGGGAGTCCCCGGACCGCTGGCAGGTCGGGGACCCGAGGACGTGGACATGGTGTTCGTGCGGGAAAACACCGAGGGTGAGTACGCGGGCGCGGGCGGCCGGGTGGCCCAGGGGACCCCCCACGAGGTGGCCCTGCAGACCTCCGTGTACACGCGGCACGGCACGGAGCGGGTGGTCCGGTACGCCTTCGAACTGGCACGGCGGCGGCGCCGCCGGCTGGCCTCCGTCACCAAGTCCAACGCCCTGCAGTACACCGCGGTCCTGTGGGACGAGGTGGTGGAAGCCGTTTCCCGGGACTACCCGGACGTGGAGGTCTGGAAGCTGCTGGTGGACGCCGCCGCTTACCACATGGTGCTGAACCCGCAGCGGTTCGACGTGGTGGTGGGGTCCAACCTGTACGCGGACATCCTCACCGACCTGGGGGCGGCCCTGCAGGGGAGCCTGGGTCTGGCGGCCAGCGCGAACCTGGACCCCACGCGGCGCCACCCGTCCCTGTTCGAGCCCGTGCACGGGTCCGCGCCGGACATCGCAGGCCGCGGGGTGGCAAACCCGCTGGCCACCGTATGGTCCGTGTCCTTGATGCTGGACCACCTGGGCGAGCAGGAAGCCGCGGAGGCGGTGTTCCGTGCCGTGCAGGCCGTGGCCAAGGACCCCGCCCTGCGGACCCCTGACCTGGGTGGGCGGGCCACCACCCGCGAGGTTTCCGACGCGGTGGTGGAGGCGCTGCGGTGAAGGACAGCCTGGCGGTGGAGGCCCGGCCGACCCGGGAGCTGGTCCTGGAGAAGCTCCGGGGGGCCATCCTGTCCGGCCGGTTCCAGCCGGGGCAGAGGCTGGTGGAGCGGGAGCTGGTGGCACTGCTCGGGGTGAGCCGGACCCCCATCCGGGAGGCGCTCCGCAAGCTGGAGCTGGAGGGGCTCGTGACCACGGTCCCCTACAAGGGGCCGGTGGTCGCCCTGCCCACCGTGGAGGACGCCCAGGAGCTGTACGAGGTGCGGGCGGCGCTGGAGGGGCAGGCCACCGCCCTGCTGGCCGCGCGGGCGCGGCCGGAGGACGTGGACTGCCTGGAAGCCCACGTGCGCGAGGCGGAGGCCGCGGTGTGGGCGGGGGACGTCCGGGCGGTGCTGGCCGCCAACAACGCCTTCCACGACGAGCTGGCGGCCCGGTGCGGGAACAGCCTGCTGCAGTCCTTGATCGGCAACCTGCGCAACCGGATCATCCTCCTGCGGGTGGAGTCCCTGTCCGCCCCCGGACGTCCGCCGCGGTCGGTGGCCGAGCACCGGGACATCGTGGAGCGCGTGCGCGCCCAGGACCCGGACGGCGCCCGGCGGTGTATGGAGGTCCACATCCTGCGGGCGTGGGAGGCGGCCCGCCAGCAGCTCACGGAGGAGGGCAAGCGGTGAACCCCAGGATGGCCGTGACGGCACGCCGCGTGTTCGAGCAGGTCCTGGCCGTGCGCCCCGGGGAGCGGGTGGTGATCGTGACGGACTTCGAGCGTCCGCGGACCATCACGGACCTGCTGGCCTCCGTGGCCACCCTGTACGGCTGCGAGGTGGTGGTGGTGAGCATGACCGCCCGGGAGATGGGCGGGGAGGAACCGCCCGCCGCCGTGGCCGCGGCCATGCGGGAGGCGGACGCCGTGGTGGTCCAGACGTCCCACTCCATGACCCACACGAACGCGGAGCGGGAAGCCCTGCGGGCCGGGGCGCGGGTGTGCAACGTGCGGGAGGTGGACGAGGAGATGATGGTCCGCGGCGGGATGACCGCGGACTACGAGGTGGTGGACCGGATCACCCGGCGTGCCGTGGACCTCCTGCGGGAGGCCCGCACCGCAAGGGTCACCACGCCGGAGGGGACCGACCTGCGCATGGACCTAGGGGACCGGCCCGCCTTCGGGCTGTCGGGCTTCGCGCGGGAACCCGGCCAGTTCTCCGGGCTGCCGGACGGGGAGGCAGCCATCGCGCCCGTGGAGGGGACCACGGAGGGGGTGTTGGTGGCCCCGTACCTCATCGAGAAGATCGGGCCCGTGCGGGAGCCGTTCCGGCTCGAGGTGGAAGGCGGCCGCATCGTGCGCGTGGAGGGCGGTTCGGAAGCCCAGGCCCTGCGGGAGATCCTGGACCGCAAGGACCCCGGGGCGCGCAACTTCGCCGCGGAGCTGGCCCTGGGCACCAACCCCGCCTGCCGCCTGGTCCCCAAGAGCCGGGAGGTGAAAAAGCGGCTGGGCCAGGCGCACGTGGCCCTGGGGGACAACCTGAGCCTTGGGGGGGCGGTGGAGAGCGCGGTGCACCTGGACATCGTGCTGCTGCGGGCGACGGTGGCCCTGGACGGACAGGTGGTGTTGCAGGACGGCGACCCGTGGTTCGCCCGCGGGCTCGTCTGAACACGGAAGGGGGGATGGACGTGAGGCGGAACGTGGTCCGTTGGTCGGTGGTGCTGGGGTTGGTGTTGGGCGTGAGCCTGGCCGCGGTCGGTCAGGTGCGCTACCCGACCAAGCCCATCGTGCTCGTCACGCACTCCAGCCCGGGGGCGGGCGGGGACATCTTCCTCCGGAACCTGGCCAAGCACCTGGAGGGGATCGTGCCCGTCCCGCTGGTGGTGGAGAACCGGCCCGGTGGGGCCAGCAGCCGCGCGGTGACGTACGTGGCCACCAGCCCCAAGGACGGCTACGTCCTGTACGGTGCCACGCCCACCCTGCTGCAGACTCCCATCATCGCCAAGACGCCGCACTCCTACCTGGACCTGCAGCCGGTGGCGAACGTGTTCTTCGACCCCATGATCCTGTACGTGCGGTCCGCCTCGCCCTGGCGGAGCCTGCGGGACGTGGTGGAGTCCGCCAAGCAGCGGCCGGGCCAGATCCGGTTCGGCGCCGCCACCCCGGGGTCTGTGGAGCACATGATCGCCCACCAGATCCAGAAGGTGGCGAAGATCCAGGTGCAGCCCGTGACCTTCGAGGGCGGGGGCGACCTCCTGGTGGCGGTCCTCGGGGGCCACGTGGACCTGGGCGTGGGCGAGTACGCGGAGGTGGCCTCCCAGGTGCAGGCGGGCCAGGTGCGGGTGCTGAACTCCTTCACGGAGCAGCGCATCCCCGGGGCGGGCTTCCCCACCGCGAAGGAGCTCGGCTTCCCCATCGTGGTGGAGAAGTTCCGCGGCCTGCTGGGGCCCAAGGGCATGGACCCGGAAGCGGTGGCGTACTGGGAGCGCGTGATCCGGGAAGTCCTGCGCAAGCCGGAGTACCGGCAGTACTACGAGTCCGTGTACCTGATCCCCGCGTACATGGACCACGTGCAGTTCCGGGCGTACCTGGACCGGACCAACCAGAACCTCCGCCGGTACCTGAAGGAGATCGGGGTGATCCGGTAGGAGGCTGGGGTGCGGCGCGCGGACTTGGTGGCGGGCCTGCTGCTGCTGGTGCTGTCCGGGTTGTACCTGCAGCAGTCCCTGGGGATTGAGCGCGGGTTCGCCTCCGACCGGCTCGGGCCCGCCTTCTTCCCCCAGCTGCTGGGTGGGGCCCTGGCCGCGCTGGCGCTGGTGTTGGTGGTGCGGGCGCTTTTCGGCCGGTCCGACCCCACGCCTCCGCCTCCCGTGCGGGCGGGGCTGCTGGGGGCGGTGGTGGGCCTGCTGGTCCTGTACGCGGCCGCGATGCCGCACGCGGGGTTCCTGCTGGCGACCCCGCCGCTTCTGGCCGCCACCACCGCGGCTTTGGGCCTGCGCCGTCCGGTGCCGGTGGCGGGGTCCGCGGTGGGGATCACCCTCGCCCTGTATTTGGTGTTCGGAAAGCTGCTCGGCGTCCTGTTCCCGCGCGGGCCGGGAGGCTGGTGAATGCTGGAACGCTTCGTCCTGGGCGCGCAGGTGGCCTTCCAGCCCACGGCCCTCCTCATGATGGCGGTGGGCGTGGCGTGGGGGATCCTGGGCGGGGCGCTGCCCGGGATCTCCGGGTCCATCGCCATGGCCCTGTTGCTGCCCCTGACCTTCGGCATGGACCCCGCGGTGGCCCTCATGATGCTGGCGGGGGTGTACGTGGGCGCCATGTACGGGGGCTCCATCACCGCCATCCTCATCAGCACACCCGGTACCCCGGGCGCTGCGGCCACCGTGGTGGACGGCTACGAGCTACACCGCAGGGGCCAGAGCGCGAAGGCCCTGGGGGTCTCCCTGGTGACGGGGACCATGGGCGGCCTCGCGGGCGTGGTCATCCTCGTGGGCATGGCGGTGCCGCTGTCGAAGGTCGCCCTGGCCTTCGGCCCTCCCGAGTACTTCGCCCTGGGCGTGTTCGGTCTCGCCCTCATCAGCAGCTTCGTGGGCCGTGACCTGGTGAAAGGACTCGTCTCCGCCCTCCTGGGCCTGGTCTTGGCCACGGTGGGGATCGACCCCTTTGCGGGGACCCCCCGGTTCGCCTTCGGAAGCGTGGACCTGTTGAGCGGGGTGTCGGTGGCTGCGGGGATGATCGGGCTGTTCGCGGTGTCCGAGATCCTACAGCAGATTGCGGAGGGCGGGGACTGGGAGCGCATCCGGGGCCGCTACAGCACGCAGCTGCCGAGCCTGCGGGAGCTGTGGGGACTGCGGGTGGCGACCCTGATCGGGATCGTGTTCGGGACCATCGAGGGCCTCCTGCCGGGCGGGGGAGGCGCCATCGCGTCCTTCATCGCCTACAACGAGGCCAAGCGGTGGTCCAAACACCCGGAGGAGTTCGGGCGGGGCTCCCTGGAGGGCGTGGCCGCGCCGGAGACCGCGAACAACGTGGTGACGGCCACCGCCCTGATCCCCCTGCTGACCTTCGGGATTCCCGGTTCCAACTCCGCGGCCATCCTGCTGGCGGCCATGATGCTGCACGGCGTCCAGCCGGGCCCGCAGCTGTTCGACCGGACCCCGCACATCGTGTACGGCCTGTTCGTGGGGCTGCTGGCCGCGAACCTGATGATGCTGGTCCTGGGGTACCTGGCCCTGCGCCCCTCCATCGCCATCGTGAACGTGCGCCGGCCCCTGCTGCTCAGTGGGATCCTGGGGCTGGTGCTGGTGGGCGCGTACTCCATCAACAACCGGATGTTCGAAGTGTGGGTGGTGCTCGCCATGGGGCTGGTGGGCTACGCCATGCGGCGGTACGGGTACAACGTCCTGGCCATGGTGTTGGGACTCGTGTTGGGCTTCATGGTGGAGGCGAATTTGCGCCGGTCCCTGCTCATCTCGTTGGGGGACCCCTGGGTGTTCTTCACCCGGCCCATCTCCGCCACCCTGCTCGCCCTCGCGCTCCTCACCTTCCTCTCTCCCATCCTGCGCCGGGTGCGGGAGGAGCGGCGGGCAACGCGCCCCCAGGGCGCCGCGCGGCCCGCGACCGGTTAGATGGACCTGGGGCTGGCAGGCCAGCGGGTGCTCGTGGCGGGCGCCAGCCGCGGCGTGGGCCGCGCCACGGCCCTCCTGCTGGCGGAGGAGGGGGCGCACCTGGGCCTTTTGGCCCGCGACGCGGCGGCCCTGGCGCAGGTGGCGGCGGAAGTGCGGGCGCGGGGCGGCCAGGCCCGATGGGTGCAGGCGGACGTCACCGACCCGGAGCAGACCGCCCAGGCGGTGGCGGAGCTGTCGCAGGGAGGGCTGGACGTGTTGGTGCACGTGGCGGGGGCCGGCTTCCGGGTGGCCTTCGCGGAGGCGGACGACCGGGTGTGGCGGGAGGCCGTCGAACTGAACCTCCTGGCCGCAGCGCGGGTGGTCCGCCTGGCCCTTCCCCACCTGCGGGAGGGAGGCCGGATCGTCCTGGTGGGGTCCGCCTCAGGCAAGCGGCCGCACCGAGGCCAGTCTCCGTCCAACGCGGCCAAGGCGGCCCTGGCCAGCCTGACCGCGAGCCTGGCGGAAGAGCTGGCGCCCACGGTGCGGGTGAACTGCGTGGCGCCCGGCCGGATCCTCACAGAGCGCAGGCTACGCAGGCTGGAGGAGCTGGCCGCGCGCCGCGGTGTGCCGCTCGCGGAGGTGGTGCGGGAGGACGCGGAGGACATCCCCCTGGGCCGGCACGGCACGCCCGAGGAGGTGGCGGCGGCGGTGGTGTTCTTCGCCTCCCCACGCTCGGGCTACGTGACCGGGCAGACGTTGGTGGTGGACGGAGGATGGGTGAGGTCGGTGTGACCGCCCCGCAGGTGCTGTCCGTGGCGGGCGTGGTGGCGGCGGGGGTCGTCGGCGGGTGGCTGGGCATCCGGCTGCGGCTGCCCGCGGGCGCCCTCATGGGCGGGCTTTTGGGGTCCCTGCTGGCCCTGTCGTTGCTGCCGGGGCCGGTGCCCGCGGTGGACCCTTCCGTCCGCCGGTGGCTGCAGATCGCGGTGGGCATTACCTTGGGCTCCCGCGTGCGGCCGGACACGCTGCCCAACGTCCGCCGGGCCACGCGGGCGGCGTTCCTGGTGGTGCTGGCCGCCGTGCTGGGGGCGGTGGGCGGCGCGTGGCTGGTGCAGCGGGCCACCGGCCTGGAGTGGGGGACCGCGCTGCTCGCGGCCACCCCCGGGGGGATGCCGGAGATGGTCCTGCTGGCCCTCGCCTTGGACCGTCCCGTGGACCTGGTCACCACGGTGCAGCTGGTGCGGGTGGTGGTGACGCTGGTGGTCACCCTGCCGCTGGCCCTCGCCCTGGACCGTCCCGTGGACCTGGTCACCACGGTGCAGCTGGTGCGGGTGGTGGTGACGCTGGTGGTCACCCTGCCGCTGGTGCGGTGGTGGTTGCGGCGCCGGGAGGCGCAGGCGTGAGGGAGCTGGCGGCCACGGTCGGGGTCGGCGTGGCCGCGGGGTGGCTGGCCTTGTGGCTCGGGGTCCCCGCGGGCGGGCTGGTGGGGTCCATGGTGGGCGTGGCGGCGCTGCGGCTGGCGGGCGGGCCCGTGCGGGAGCTGTCCTTGCACGTGCGCCGGGCGGTGCAGCTGGCGGTGGGCATCATTGTCGCCGTGTCGGCCTCCTGGCACCCGGAGGTGCTGCGCCAGGTGGTGCTGCCCGCCCTGGGCCTGACGGCGTACCTGGTGACGTTCTCCGTGCTCGTCGCCTGGGGCGTGAGCGCGCTCACGGGCTGGCCGTGGGCCGTGGCCTTCCTGAGCTCCGCGCCCGCGGGGCTCACGGAGATTTCCATGGCCGCGGACGACATGGGGCTGGACGCCCCCTCCATCGCGTCCCTGCACGTGGTCCGGGTGGTCACGGTGATCGCGTGCGTGCCGTGGCTGGTGGCGCGGGCGGGCCCCTAACGTGGGGACCGCAGCCGGCTTGACCTGACAGGCGGTTCGTGTTACGGTGGCGCCAAGACAGGCACCTTTAAGTCGGTCCAGCGAGGCCGGCAAGGGCACACAAAGCAAACGGCGAGCCTTCCTTGCCGGCGGCGAGGAAGGCTTTTTTGTCGCCCTGCTCGCCCCGTG
>FWWM01002392.1_pt1 | contig 49462 bp, 46 predicted proteins | sample 2228351 | NCBI WGS metagenome assembly FWWM01 (sample SAMEA103939774, study PRJEB20133) | metagenome | reverse complement strand
AAATAATTATATCAAACGGTTATATGAGAATTCTTTGTGGGTAGGGATGGAACATCCGTCTAAACGCAGAAAAAGGCTTGACAGAATCTGGCGATTAGTATAGCTCAGTCCCCAAATACTCCTATTCCAGTGGCGGTGCTGCTGACCAGGGAAGGCTCTTAAGGAGACTCCTTTATCCCCTTCAAACTGGCATTTTCCCGTATTCCAATTCCAGGTAGAATGGATCTTATCTACTTTAGGAGAGGGGGTGGGAAAGACAAGTCTTTTAAACCTTACTGAAAGGAGGTTATTTTATTACTAATGAAGATCAGCAGGAGAACCTTTTTAAAGGTCTCAGGTGCAACTGTTGCAGGGGCAATGGTCAATGCCCTTGGTTTTGACCTGGCCCCTATTGTGGGGTATGCCCAGGAGTTGCCTATTAAAGGAGCAAAGGAGACCACCACAGTGTGCTGTTATTGTTCCGTAGGTTGCGGAATCATTGTGCACACTGACTCCCAGGGCAAGGTCATCAACACCGAAGGAGATCCTGATCATCCTGTGAGTGAGGGTAGCCTTTGTGCAAAGGGTATGGCCCTCTACCAATTGGTGAACAACAAGGATAGACTGACCAAGGTCCTCTACAGGGCCCCCAATAGCGAAAAATGGGAGACAAAGACATGGGACTGGGCCCTTACAGAGATTGCCAAGAGGGTCAAGAAGGCCAGGGATGCCACCTTTACTGAAAAGAATGACAAAGCACAGGTGGTGAATAGAACAAATGGAATAGCAGCCTTGGGCTGTGCCCATGTAAACAACGAGGAGGGTTGGCTCTATCAGAAGTTCTTGCGGTCATTGGGGATCGTGTTCATCGAGTTTGAGGCCCGCCTTTGACACAGCTCCACTGTGGCGGCTCTGGCAGAGTCGTTCGGACGTGGGGCAATGACCAATTCCTGGGCCGATATTGGTTTAAGCGATTGTATTCTAATAATGGGTAGCAATCCTGCAGAGAACCATCCTGTGTCCATGAAATGGGTTCTAAGGGCCCAGGCAAAAGGAGCAACAGTAATACATGTGGACCCAAGGTTTACCCGCACATCGGCAAAGGCAGATATCTATGTGCCACTAAGGCCAGGTAGTGACATTGCCTTTTTGGGAGGGATGATCAAGTACATTCTGGATAATAATCTGATTTTCAAGGATTATGTCGTCAATTACACCAATGCCAGTTTTATAGTGAACGAGAAATTTGACTTCAAAGATGGGCTTTTTTCAGGCTATAACCATGAAAAGAGGTCCTACGACAAGGCCACCTGGGCCTTTGAAAGGGATGAAAAAGGCATTCCTAAAAAGGACTTAACCTTAGAGAACCCAAGGTGTGTATACCAGCTTCTAAAAAAACACTTTTCTAGATATGACCTGGATACAGTCTCAAGCATAACAGGCACCCCTAAGGAGCAGCTATTAAAGGTTTATAAGGCATTTTCATCCACTGGTAGACCTGATCGTGCTGGAACAATACTATATGCCATGGGGTGGACCCAACATACCGTGGGCACCCAGATTATAAGGGCAGCCTCCATAATACAATTGCTATTGGGAAATGTGGGCATAGCAGGGGGAGGGGTAAATGCATTGAGGGGTGAGTCCAATGTGCAAGGGGTTACTGATCATGCCCTTTTATACCATATCTTACCTGGATACCTCCCTGTGGCCAATGCAGCCCTGGAAAACCTGGAAAAATACAATGCCACCACACCCAAGTCCCAGGACCCCATGAGTGTAAACTGGTGGTCTAATAGGCCTAAATACATTGTAAGCCTGCTCAAATCATTTTTCGGAGAGAATGCCACCCCTGCCAATGATTTTGGCTATGAATGGTTACCCAAGTTAGATGTGGGCCAGAACTGTTCCTGGCTTTATCTCTTTGACCAGATGGCCCAGGGCAAGTTTAAGGGCCTCCTCTGTATGGGTATGAACCCTGCCTGCTCCAGCCCCAATGCTCAAAAGGTGAGGGAGGCCTTGGGCAAGCTTGAATGGATGGTGGATATTGATATTTTTGAAAACGAGACAAGCAGTTTCTGGAAAGGGCCTGGTGTTGATCCCAAGGCGATCAAGACAGAGGTCTTTTTGCTCCCAGCTGCCACCTCTGTGGAGAAGGAGGGAAGTGTAAGCGATAGCGCAAGGGTAGCCCAGTGGAGAAACAAGGCCATTGAGCCTGTGGGTGAGTCCAAGGCAGATGGGCAGATAATCCACGAATTGTATCTAAAGATAAGGTCCCTATACGAGAAAGAAGGAGGGGCATTCCCAGACCCCATATTAAAGCTCAAGTGGGATTACGCTAAGGATGGGACCATAGACTTCCATGCCATAGCAAAAGAGATCAATGGATACTTTACAACAGATGTACAAGAACACCCTGTGGACAAAAAGTCCTACAAAAAAGGCTCCTTGGTACCCAATTTCGTTTTTCTGCTGGCTGATGGGAGAACGGCCTGTGGCAACTGGCTCTATTCAGGGACTTATACAGAGGCAGGCAATATGATGGCAAGGAGGGATAAGACACCTGTTGAGTCTTGCAACATCTTCCCCAAATGGGGTTATGCCTGGCCATTAAATAGGAGGATCATTTACAACCGTGCCTCAGTGGACCTAAATGGCAAGCCCTGGGACCCTAAAAGGGCTGTGATAGAGTGGGATGGCTCCAAGTGGGTGGGGGATGTCCCTGACAATGCAGTGCCGCCCATGGCCCTTCCCAATGGAAAATATCCATTCATAATGAAACCCGATGGCGTTGCCTCCATCTTTGGCCCTGGTCTGGCAGACGGTCCTTTCCCTGAACACTATGAGCCACTGGAATCCCCTTTGCAAAAGAATCCCCTGTCTTCTCAGAGGCTGAACCCGGCAAGCTTTGTCTTTAGGGGAGAGAGATATCCTTTTGCTACCAATGATCCAAAATACCCTCTTATAGCAACCACATACAGGATAACAGAACACTGGCAGACCGGTCTCATGACCCGGTATCAGCCCTGGCTGGTGGAGGCAGAGCCTCAGATGTTTGTGGAGATCCACCCTGACCTGGCCAAGGAAAGGGGGATTAAAAACGGGGATCTTGTGATGGTGCGCTCCCCCCGTGGAGAGGTCAAGGCAAAGGCAATAGTTACCTCCAGGGTAAGCCCCTATAAAGTGGGGGGCAAGGCGATCCATGTGGTGGGGCTTTCCTGGCAGTATGGGTGGCTTGTGCCCAAGGATGGTGGAGATAGTGGCAATATCCTTACCCCTTATGTGGGGGATGCGAACACCTCTATCCCGGAATATAAGGTATTTATGGTGGATATTGCTAAGGTGGGTGCTCAGAGGGAAACAAAGGCAGCCCCTCATGGTGGCAGTGGGCCAGCCAAGGCCACTCAAAAACCTGGGGCCAAAAACTAGGGATGGGAGGTGAAGACAATGGCAGAGGGAAAGACAATTTTTATTGACACTACCAAGTGCACTGCCTGTAGGGGTTGTCAGGTTGCATGTAAACAGTGGAATCGCCGCCAGGCAGAAAAGACAGAAAACAAAGGCAGCCATCAAAATCCACCTGACCTATCCTTTAACACCTGGAAATTGGTTCGCTTCAGTGAGGTAGCAGGACCTGGGGTAAAATGGTACTTCTTCCCGGATCAATGCCGCCATTGCATATCACCACCTTGTAAAGAAGTAGCAGACTACAAGGCCAAAGGCGCCATAATTCAGGATGAAGACACTGGCGCAGTGATATTTAATCCCAAGGTAAAGGTCACGAAAGAGGTGTTTAAAGAGATACAGGATGTCTGCCCATACAACATACCCAGGATCTCGCCAGAGGGTGTAATGGTGAAGTGCACCATGTGCATTGATAGGGTCAAGTCTGGTATGCTGCCAGCCTGTGTTAAGGCCTGCCCCACCGGCGCCATGGGCTTTGGGGAGAGAAAGGCAATGCTGGAGGTGGCAAGGGCCAGGCTGGATCAGGCAAAAAAGATTTACAAAGATGCCATGTTGGCAGATGCCGAGGATGTGAGGGCCATCTATCTCCTGGTGGATGCCCCTGAAAGGTACCACAAGTATGCAGTGGCCCAAGGGCCAGTGGGCATAGACAGGAAACTGGCCATGGGGAAACTGGTTGGTTCCCTTCTGCACCTTGCCCATTGCTAAAGAATCCAGTTATTGACAACAGGGGCTTGTTCCAGAACTTTGGAACAAGCCTTTTTTAAGGAGGAGAAAATGCAACTAATAAGGCAAAGGGTCCAGGCCTTGATCTCAGAAAGGCCAGTTTACAAAGACATTTTAACATACTACCTAAGGATAAGGGAATGTCAGGAAGGGTTTATGGGGATTGATCCCACACCCATCTTTGCAAAGCAGGATCAGAGAGACATGACCTTGAAAGAGGCATTCCCTATATTTAAGGATGAACTGGATATACCTTTAAGGAGAGCCTTCAAGACATTTGAAGCTATCCTTAACCTCTCAGTGGACTCAAATCCGCCCATGAAGGAGAAGGCAGAGAGGATACTGGAACTACTTAAGACCAGCCCAGAGGAGCTGGGTAACATGTTCAGAAAGGTCCTCCAAAAGGATTATATCAAGAAAAGGGCAAAGGAACTGGGCCTTGACTTCCATTTCTTGGATTTTGTGCTGGAGAATTCCTTGAGGCCTGATATCAAGGCCTGGATACATGGCCTTGGTGAAATGAGGTTTGATGCTTGGAAAAAAGCTAAATGTCCCCTTTGCAGCTCCTTGCCTCTTTTAAGCCTGATCAGGGGAGAGGGGGGCCAGAGGTATCTTGTATGTTCTCTCTGTACCTCTCAATGGGATATTGAGCGGATATATTGCCCATCTTGTGAGACTAAGGATCAATCTTATATCCAGTATTTTTTTTCTGAGGATCTAAGACATATTCGCATCTACACATGTGAAAGATGCAAGGCATACATCAAGACCATTGATATAAGGGAGTGTGGCCAAGTGGATCTGGAGCTTGAAGACCTTGCCACCTTACATCTGGACATCATAGCCATTCAAAAGGGATACCATCCCTTACTTCCCAGTCCATGGCTACCTTTGGGAGACTCCAGACAGCCTCACCCATTGATTTGTTAGCCTTTTGCCTCCTGCCTCAGGGAGATATCCAATATCCTCACAGGTCTGTGAAAGGTCTTCCACCCGTGGTACTGGCCACATCTTATGAAGTAGCAATGATTTTCCTTCAGTACCCGGCGATCCTGTCCTATAAACATCTCCATTTCTCCTTCCAGCACTATGCCGCATTGGTCAAAGGGGTGCTGGTGCCCTTTGTCCTCCATCCCTGGCCCTATCTCCATGTAAACCATATTTAATTGATCTCCCATTACTAGCTTGCTCATGATGCCAGGCCTAAATTCCTCGAGGCTTAATACTGCCAGGTCCCAAAATGCCATCTTATTTTCCTCCTTTCTTCCATCTAAATGTCTTGCCCTGCACCTTACTAAAAGAAAAGGAAGGTTTAGACACCAGTTTTACCTTGCCAGGGGAAGGAACTTATTTTGCAGATCAGGTCAAACAGATTAGGGAATGCCCCTTGGAGTGCCCTTATATCGTCCCTGAGGTAGTCTAAGGCCAGAGGGATGTATTTTTGGAAGTAGGTCTTTCCTTTAACCATGGACAAGAACCCATAGGCGCCCAAGGCCTGCATATGTCTTTGAAGCTTAAGATAGGGGATGGAGGCCAGAAAGGACCTTTCATCAAAGGTGGGTCTGGCCATTCTCATACGGCCCAGATAATAATCCATAAGAACATTCCTTAATCCTTCTCCCAGGTTATAATATGGATCCCATAGCAGGGAGACCAGGTCATAGGCAGGTGGACCTATTCTAGCCCCCTGAAAATCAATTACATAAGGCTCACCATCCTTAATCATGATGTTTTGGGACTGAAAGTCCCTGTGGATCAGATCCTTAGGGAAGCTGTCACAGAGCCTTGCCAGGCCTTTCAGCTCCTCTTCAAGGGCTTCAGGCACATCCATGGAAAACAGAGGTTTTAAGAACCTCTCAAGAAAGTATGAGCTCTCCCACCTGAAATGCTCATAGTCAAATATCTTAAATTCTGGACCATCTTCCAGGCCCAATGAATGGATCCTGACCAGGATAAGGAGCACCTTCTTATACATCTCTTCAATGGCCACTTCATCTTTTTTTCCTTTTAACCAGGTGTAAAGACTGGTATCACCAAGGTCATCAAATATGGCCCTTCTGGTTTTAAGATTAAAGGATATAAGTCCTGGTACTGGTATGTTATTTTCGGATAAAAATTGGGCATATCGGATATACCTTTCAAAATCAGGGTCCTCTGGCCTGGAGACAGCAATAATTTTTTCTCCCCCTATCCTGTAGTATCGCCTATCTGATCCACCTGTGCCTATGTGGAAACCTGGTTCATCAGGGTTAACCACAAACACCTCTTCAGGGGAAAACTGGACATGAAAGCCATTGCCAATGATGGAATTTTCATAACTCCCAGGACCAAGCCTGGCACCCATTACAATACAGTTCTTTATCTTTGACCCAGGAGATAGTTCTGTACCGTGTTCAAGACTACCAAATCCCTCAAAGGCAATTTTATCTGTTATTACATTGGGATGGACATAAAAGACCTCTCCTTCTCTTTTGAGCCACTTAAAAACGGCCTGGGCATAGGACTCAGGTGTGCCAATATCTGCCCACATTGTTCCAGGTATTTCCAGGGTATTAATTGTTTGGCCTTTCTCTAATATCTTTAACCAGGCCTCCACTATGGAACTATATCCCTGGGGAAGGTAGTCCAGGACCTCTGGCTCATAGATGGCAATGCCGGTAAATGCCAAATGCCCTTCCTTAGGCCCTTGTTGGCAGATGTCCAGGAGCCTTCCATTGTTAACCTTTAGTTTATTGTGTTTGGGATGGCTATGGACCAGTAAGGTGGCCACAGACCTGGATTCCCTGTGAACTTTTATGGCCTTTTTTAGGTCAGTATCTGATAAGATGTCGGAGTTATGCACAAGAAAGGTGCTATCTTTTAAAAATTCACTGGCATTTTTTAAGGCCCCCCCTGTGCCCAGGATGGGATCTTCCAAAAACAGCTCCACACTATTTCCCCAAGGGCTCTTTTGGACCCATTCCTTTATCTGCTCCTTTTTCCAGTACAGGTTCAGGCCTATGCCTTCGGGCTTGAGCCTTGTGATTTTTTCCAAGACGATTTCCAAAATAGGTCTCCCTGCCACAGGGAGGAGGGGCTTGGGTATGTGGTGGGTAATGGGCCTTAATCTCTCACCAATACCTGCAGATAGAACAAAGGCCTTTATCTTCATCTCCTTATGGCCTTGTCTCCTATGTCCCTTCTAAAGAAACAGCCATCCCATTTGATCATGGAGACCCTCTCATAGGCCCTGGTCTTTGCCTGGGCTATGGTGTCACCCAAGGCAGTTACGCAAAGCACCCTGCCCCCATTGGTTACTATCTGGCCATTCTTTATTGCCGTGCCAGCATGAAAGACCTTCACCCCTTCGGGATCTGGACCCTCTAAACCATAAATTACATCCCCCTTCTTGTAGGAGAAGGGATAGCCCTGGGATGCCATTACCACCCCCAGGGCAGCCCTCTGGTCCCAGTTGGGTTCAGGGAGGGAAACCTCATCCCCCAATGCCCAGAGGCAGAGTTCCAAAAGATCCGAACCCAGCCTCATCAATATGGGCTGGGCCTCTGGGTCTCCCAGCCTGCAGTTGAACTCCAAGACATAGGGTCTTTCATCTTTAATCATTAATCCTGCATAGAGAAAGCCCACATAGGGGTTGCCCTGTTCCCCCATTTTTAGAACGGTGGGCATGATAATACACTGTAACACCTCTTTGAATACCTTTTCAGTTACCACGGGTGCTGGTGAATAGGCCCCCATTCCCCCTGTGTTGGGCCCCACATCCCCTTCGTCCCTGGTCTTATGATCCTGGCTTGTGGGAAAGGATATGATCTCGCTGCCGTTTGTAAGGACAATGAAGCTGGCCTCCTCTCCCTTTAGGAACTCTTCAACTACCACCTTTTTACCAGCTTCTCCAAAGGCCTTGCCCGAGAGCATCTCCTCTAAGGTGATCCTTGCTTCATCCTCGTTGTTGGCTATGATCACACCTTTGCCAGCAGCAAGCCCATCGGCCTTGATCACAACGGGAAAACCCAGCTCCCTTGTAAAGGCAACAGCAGGCTCCAAGGCCTCAAAGGTACGGAAGCGGGCAGTGGGTATATCATTTTTTTCCATGAATTCTTTGGCAAAGGCCTTGGAGGACTCAAGCCTTGCAGCGGCTTTTGTTGGGCCAAGGCATTTTAGGCCTATCTCATTGAAATAGTCCACAATGCCCTCTGCAAGGGGTGCCTCTGGACCCACCACTGTGAGGTGCACGCCCTCCTCTTTTGCAAACTGGGCAAGCCTTTCCATATTCCCTGCATCTATGGGGATATTTGTGCATTTGTTCTCCGTGGCTGTGCCTGCATTACCCGGTGCCACAAATACTCTCTCTACATTGAGGGAACTGGAAAGTTTCCAGGCAATGGCATGTTCCCTTCCTCCACCACCCACAACCAGAACCTTCATGTTGCCCCCCCTGGCTTATTTTGTTAATCAATGTGAGGCCCTTGTAAATTACCTGAGCTAAATTTTCAAGGAGGAGAATATGGATTCACCATTGGAATACAACTTGGAAGCCCACCTAAGGGCCTTGGAGAGGATGTACCATGGTGCACCCTGCAACAGATTGTATAACCCCATACTTAGCCTGGAAAAGGGGGTTTCCACACTAAGGATGAAGGTGACAAAGGATATGCACCACTCAGGCAATGCAGTGCATGGACACATCTTGTTTAAGATGCTGGACGATGCAGCCTTTTTTGCAGCCAATACCCTTTTTTCAGACTTTATGTTGGTCACTGCAGAATTCCACATCTATTTTATAAGGCCGGTTGTGGAAGGGGAGCTGGTGGCAAGGGGTAAGGTGGTATACCGCACCTTTAACCTGGCCCTTTCAGAGTCAGTGGTGGAAGATGCCCATGGCAAGCTGGTGGCAAAGGGATCAGGCCTTTTTTACAAGTCAAAGAAGGAGCTGAGAGAAAGCATAGGGTATCAAAGGTGAGGAGGGGCCACAGGACCAAGGTCTCAAACAAGATAGGCCCAGGGATCCGTAAGGGAAAATTTCAATATTGCCTTGCCACGATAAATCTGCAGAGCTTGAGGAGGAGGTCCCTTTCTGGGAGTGGTGGGAGGTCTTTTAGGTGCCTTTGAGAGGCCATGCAGTAAGCCTCTGCCTCTTCAATTACCCTTGCAGGTATCCCATTTTCATTAATGAGGGTGATCACCTCTTTTAACTGTCCTTGATCCATGTGAGTCCTTATGCCTTCCAATACCAGGGCCCTCAAGGAAGGAGCAAGCTCTTCCAATAGATAGATCAGGGGAAGGGTGACCTTGCCTTCCATCAGGTCTTTCCCAGGGGGTTTGCCCATCACCTCTTCTTTCCCTATGTAGTCCAAAAGGTCATCAATGAGCTGAAAGGCTATACCCATAAAATAACCTATGTCCCAAAGGCGATGCTGCAGGGCCTTATCCACACCGGCAAGGATTGCAGCCCCTTTGCAGGCAGCCCCAAGGAGGGTTGCGGTCTTAAGGCCAATGATCTTGAGGTATGTGTCCTTTTTCAGGTCTAAGTTCATGTAATTTTGCAGCTCCAATACCTGGCCTTCGGTCATGGCAGAGACAGTGTCTATGACAAGGGAAAGATATTCTAAGTTGTGGGTCTCCAGGGCCACCTTTAAGGCATTGATATATAGGTGATCTCCGCACAGCACAGCCATCTGATTCCCCCACAGGGCATTCACTGATGGCCTATGCCTCCTGGTCTGGGCATTGTCCAGCACATCATCGTGCATAAGAGATGCTGCATGTACCATCTCATAGACCGCTGCCTGCCTAAACACGGATTCATCCCTTTTTCCCAAGAGATGAGAGCACAATACGAAAAGGAGGGGCCTTATCCTTTTGCCACTGGAAAGTAATGCATAGGAATTCACCTGGTGGATCCCTTCTTGCCCCTCTGGTATAAGGGAGGATAACACCTGGTGGATGGCGTGGATATATTTTTCCAGCAGGTCTTCCATGGTCTTTATCTATCTAATAGTTCTCCTATAAGGTCATACTCATAGGCCTCAGTGATGATCACAGGCTGTATCTCTCCTATTTTTCCTTCCCCCTTGTTAATAATAATTTCCCCGTCAATCTCCGGTGCCATCCATTCTCCCCTTCCCACAAGGAGCATCTCGGTCTCTCTGTGGGTACCTTCTATCATTACAGGGAATTCCTTTCCAATCCTTTTCAGATTTTTAAAAAGGGATATTTTTGCCTGGAGACCCATGAGCTCATCCATTCTCTTTCTGGCAACGGCCCTGGGAACCTTATCCCCCATCCTTTGGGCCTTGGTACCCTTCTCATCACTATACATGAACACCCCAAGGTGATCAAACTCCACATCCTTTACAAACTGATAAAGGGCTTGAAAGTCCCTTTCATCCTCTCCTGGAAAACCCACCATCAAGGTGGTTCTAATGGCAATGTCTCTCTTTAGTGACCTAAGCCTTTCAAGGGTCTTAAATACAGAGGAGGGCCCTGGTCTGCCCATTTTGGATAAGATCTTGGCTGAGATGTGCTGTATGGGCATATCTATGTAGCCACAGATCTTTGGCTCATCTTCCATGAGACTGATTAATTCCTCACTCACACTCCAGGGATTGCAATACATGAGCCTGATCCATTGAAGCCCTCTTATAGACACTAAGGCCTTAAGGAGCTGCACAAGTCCATTGGAGAACCCTAAATCTGATCCGTATGCCGTGAGGTCCTGGGCCACCAATATTAACTCCTTGACCCCCAATGAAGCGAGCCTCCTGGCCTCTTTCACCAGCCCTTCCAAGGGATAGCTCCTGTGCCTCCCCCTTATCTTTGGAATCATGCAGTAGGTGCATCGGGAGGAACACCCCTCTGCTATCTTCAGGTATGCAAAGTGGCCAGGGGTGGAAATCAACCTTTTTCCCAGATAGGGCTCAGGCCCTGGTCCTTGTATAAAAAATTCCTTAGGACCCCTTTGAGGCATTGCCAATAGACCGGGTATAAGTTTTAGCCCACCTACACCCACAAAGTGGTCCACCTCGGGCAAGAGTGCCTTTAGCTTAAAGCCATACCTTTGTACCATACAACCTGCCACTATGAGGGTCTCTATAGCTTTGGACTGTTTTTTTTGGCCAAGCTCCAGTATGATATCCAGTGCCTCTTTCACCGCATCTTCAATAAAACCGCAGGTGTTTACTATCACAATACTGGCCTCTTTAGGGTCTAAAACCAGGTGAAGGCCTTGAGAGGCCAGGAGCCATGATAGGTGCTCACTGTCCACCAGGTTCTTGGGACAACCCAGGCTGATGATAGCAACCCTCTTTTCCAAGTTTGAAGAGGTTTCCAAACTAGTAGGACTTTCCAAAAAGCTCCTTTATATCAAGGGAGTTAATTGCCCAGGAGAAGGCATCACTCACAAGGGCATCCATGCCTGTATCCTTCCATATTTTGAGCTTTTCAGAGTCCACCCTTATGTTCTGGCTATTTAACAAGGTCTTTCCCCTGTACACAGAGGCCTTATATTCTATCTTTGCCTTCCATTTTTTTTCCACCATGCTCACCTTTAGGAGATCCACGGAGAAGTCCTCAATGTCTATTACCATCCTAAGCTCAGAATTTGGGGTGACCTTTATGCCATAACCACTTAGTCTTTCTTCAAAGGCAATTCTAAATACATCCTTTAACTCATAGAGGCCGTATCTAAATCCCTTTTTGCCTTCTGGGGCCACAGATAACTGTATGTCACTGGAGAAGGCTCCAAGGTCGCTGAGCCCTCTTTCTGTAAGGAGCTGTTTGTTTTCTCTAAGGTCATTTACCTCCAGGGATATGGGCCGAACAATCCTCAAGGCCTCTTCTGCCTTCATGGTATAGAGGAGGTCCAGTCTTTTGATCTTGGCACAAGAGTCAAAGGCCACCAGAAAAAAGATGCACAGGACCACGGACACTAAATTCCTTCTGCCTTGATCCATCTTCTTCATTGGGGTAACCTCCCTTTGTCCTTAAGTTCACAGGCACTTTACCATGGAAATCTTAGAAGCAAAAGATATTAAAAGGATTGCCATGAACAATGGGATCCAGATAGAAGAGGCCGACAGCCATCTGCTCCAAGAGGCATGGTACACGGCCAGGAGGAACCTTGGGAACCAGATCACCTTTTACCTCCCAGGCATGATAAGAATAGGGGGTATACGGGGGAAATACCCTGCTATATCCATAACAGGGAATAACTGCCAGCTTATGTGCAGGCATTGCAAAGGCCTCCTCCTTGGTCCCATGCTAAAGGTGCAAAATGGGGATGAACTCCTGGAATTAGGGGCCAAAGTTAAAGACAGGGCCTATGGAGTCCTCTTGAGCGGAGGTGCAGATAGGGATGGCAGGCTCCCGTGGCAAGGGTTCTTGGGCGCTATTGAGAGAATGGTGTTAGATCTGGGACTCAATGTAACTGCCCATACTGGTTTTGTGGACCAGGATCAGGCACAGGATCTAAGGTTAGCAGGGGTGAGCCAGGGGCTCTTGGACCTCATGGGAGATCCCCAGGTGGTAAGGGATGTATATGGGCTGGAATCTTTAAAGTCTGTCACCAAATCCTATGAGGCCATTTGTGTGAGTGGGATGGAGTTTGTGCCACACATAGTGGCGGGCCTTTATTTTGGAAGGATTTCAGGGGAGTACAAGGCCCTGGATCTCCTTAAAGACCTCAACGCCTCTTCACTGGTGATAGTGACCTTGAACCCCTTAAAAGGAACAGACATGGCAGGGTTGATGCCCCCTCCGCCACTGGAAGTGGCCCGCCTCATTGCCAGGGCCAGGCTCCTTTTTAAAGGACTCCCCATTTCCCTTGGCTGCGAGAGGCCCAGGGGAAGATATTCCAGGGATCTGGAGTGCCTGGCCTTATTGGCAGGTGTAGACAGGATCTCAGTGTGGTCTGATTCCACGGAGATGCTGGCCAGGGAACTGGGGCTGGAGGTGGCCTGTCAGCTTACCTGTTGCTCCCTGGCGGCTATGCCTTCTTTATTTGAGCCCAGCCCTTGGAGCTAAACAGATTTTTTGCGTTTTTATCCACAAGGAGGCACTCACAGCCAAAATTTGAAGCAAATTCAAGGGCCTTTTTAGGCCCCATGACGAATAAGGCAGTGGAAAGGGCATCTGCCTCAGTGGTATCCTTTGCAAACACAGTTACACTGCTAAGCTCCAAGGGGGATATCCCTCTTTGGGGATCCACAATGTGGTGAAAGACCTTCTCCCTGTCAAAAAAGACCTCATAATCACCACTGGTGGCAATGGACCCTGTGGAGAGCTGGACCACCTGCAAGGTCTCTTTCTTGCCCCTTGGGTCCTGTATCCCAATCCTCCAAGGCCCACCACCTCTCCTCTCTCCCTTTACCCTTATGTCACCACCTGCATTTATGAGATAGTTCTTCACACCCTTCTGATCCATTGCCTTGGCTGCCATATCCACAATAAAACCCTTGGCAATACCATCCAGGGTAATCCCCATCTTTTCTTTTTTAAATAGTACTCTCCCGTGGGTTATCTCTAAGTTTTCTGAGCCAACATAAGCCATTACCCCCTCTAAATCGTTTTCAGAGGGGCTTTGGCCCTTCTGAGACCTATCCTGGAAGAGATCCAGTACTGGTTTAACGGTTATATCAAAGGCACCCTTTGTCACCCTAAAATACTCAAGGGACCTTTTCAGGACCAGGTCCAGTTCTAAAGGAATGTCCCTTATTTCTCCTTCCTGGTTTAACAGACCCACTGGGCTTGTGGACTTAAACCTGGAAAATATCCCTTCCAGCCTCTCTATCTCATTCAAGGCAGCTGAAATGGCGTCATCTGCCCTTTCCCTGGATCTATCCACCACGGTTATGGTGACAAGGGTACCTATGAGGAGCCTTGTCCTTGTTACCTTGTGGTTTTCTTTGTCAAACCTCACTGCTTCACTGGTAACTGGCAGAAAAGTCCCAGCTGTAATTCCCAGGCCTAAGATAGCAGCCCTTTTTAGGAATTCCCTTCTTGTCTCTCCACTGCCTTTCATTTAAAGCCTCCCTAAACCATCAACGGTCAAAACCTTGCTTAAATAAATTAAGCACAGGTCTAAGCCAGTTTTTAATCTGGGTCTTGTTTGCGCCAGTGCCAAAAATCACGCTGCAAGGTATCACACTCAATGGGAGGCCTGCAACTAAAATTCAAGTTATCACTGCTCCAGAAGGGTACCTTTGGAGTTGATAGCTATTTTTGCAAGGCCTCCTTTAGCCTATGGGAAAGGGCTACAAGACCAAATGGTTTTTGCAAAAAACCTTTAGCGCCCTGTTGAATTATCTCACTGGCATGACTTTCCTCAGAATATCCACTGGAAAGGAGTACTTTTATTTGTGGGTTTAGGCCTTTAAGGGCAAAAAAGGTCTCTTTGCCACTCATCTCTGGCATTATGAGATCCAGGATCACCAGGGAGATCTCCTCCATCTTCTCTTTATAAATCCTTATGGCCTCGCCTCCATCTTTGGCAAGGAGCACTTCATAGCCCAGTTCTTCCAGCATCTCCTTTCCTGTAATTCGCACTTCTTCCTGGTCATCAACCAAGAGGATGGTCCCTGTGCCCTTCTCAATCCTTTGTTCAGGAACCTGTTTTTCCAGGCCATCCCCTGGCTCATCCACTGCAGGTAGATAGATATTGAAGGTGGTGCCATGGCCCTTTTCACTGTAGGCATTGATTATTCCTCCATGGCCTTTTACGATCCCATAAACTGTTGCCAGTCCAAGGCCAGTTCCCTTGCCCATGGCCTTTGTGGTGAAAAAAGGCTCAAATATCCTGCCCAAGGTTGCCTGATCCATGCCTTCCCCTGTATCAGTGACAGAGATCTTTACATATCTCCCCGGTGGATTTGACCTGAGCCTGGGATAGGAGCTGTCCAAGATCACATTCTCCGAAGATAAATAAATGTGACCACCTTCTGGCATTGCCTGGGAGGCATTCACAAACAGGTTCATCAAGACCTGCTCCATCTGAGTTAGGTCCACCTCAGTTACCCACAAGTCCTTAGCTACGTTCTTGTGCACAATTATATCCTTCCTTGTAGCAGCAAACATGTCAGCAAAGTTTTTAAGAAAGGGTGCCAGGTTTATCCTCTTTACCTGATACCTCCCACGCCTTGCAAACCCAAGGAGCTGGCTGGTTAAATCAGCACCACTTTTCACCTGATTCTCTATTATCCTGAGCCATTCCCTGTATTTCTCTGGCAGGTTCTTGTCCATTGCCATGAGGGATGCATAGCCCAGTATACTGGTAAGTAGGTTGTTAAAATTATGGGCAATACCCCCTGCCAGGACACCAATGGCCTCCATCTTTTGGGCATGGCGAAGCTGGTCCTCAAGCCTTGCCTTCTCTTCTTCCATTTTCTTCCTCTCTGTTACATCCTCCACAAAAGAGAGTATTGCAGGCCTATCTTTAAAGGAGATCCTCTTGGAGTTTATGCGCACCCACTTTGTGGTCCCATCCCCACTAACTATCCTGAACTCATAGTTAGTGGGCACATCCTCTCCCCTAAGCCTCCTTCTATGACATTCCAGCACCATGGCCTTATCTTCAGGGTGGATAAAATCCACAAAGGGCCTGGATGTAAGGACATCTTCCCCATGGCCTAATATTTCCACCAAGGCTGGATTCACCAATATCATCCTTTCATCCTGGGCTATTAGTATACCTTCTTGGGCACTCATAAACAGGGTCCTGTACTTATCTTCGCTTTCCTCTAAGGCCTTCATGGCCTGTTTGCGCTCTGTTATGTCCCTGGTTATCCCATGGATTCCATTTACCTTGCCACCTTCATCCAAGGTGAAACGGACCACAGACTCTGTGGAAACCAAGTGGCCATTCTTATGATAATAATCCAGTTCCACTGCTATAGAGTCGTTGGGATCTTTTGCCCCAATTTGAACAAGATGTAATTGTTCCAACAGCAATTCCTTTGCCTTTTGGTAGGACTCAGGGGTAAGGATTGTTTTAGGATCTTGCATTAATCTCTCTTCAACAGTATAACCCAAAACCTTTTCAATAGCAGGATTCACATAGATGGTATTGAAATCAAGGTCTGTAATCCAAATCACATCTGTAGCAAGCTCTGTAAGAAGTCTATATTTTTCCTCCACCTTTTTCCTGGCAGTAACATCTATAATACTTCCTTCAAATCCAGTAACCAGCTCCTTTTTTGTAATGTTTGCACTCATATGAACCCAGATCCCGGAACCATTCTTATCTATTAGTATAGTTTCAAAGCCCTCAACTTTACCCCTTTCTTCTAAGGTATTCAGAAATCCCTGGCATTCCATGGGGTCTCTGAACAATTCCATGAAGGATCTACCTGTATCCAGAAACTCCTTTGGGGAGTTATATCCCATGATCCTAGAAAAGGCAGGGTTTACAGACACAAATACTTGGGCTTCATTGCACTGAAAGATACCTTCTGCGGCATTTTCAAAGAGGGATCTATACCTCTCCTCACTCCTTTGAAGAAGGGCTATGGTCTTGTTGTGGAGTTGCACCTCTTCCTCTAAGGCCCTTGTCTTTTGATTTACCTTTTTCCTCAAGGTATGATTCCACAAAAACAAAACGAGGAAAAATAAAAGCACCGTACCCACAAAGAGGGCAAGGTATGAAAGATATGGGGAAAGGAGATAGAGTGTGCCGATGCCAAACCATTTTTCCCTGAGTGTTTCATATTCCTTTGCTGTGATCTTTTCAAACCCTTGTTCTACCAGGTTCAACAAGAATGTATTTCCTTTCTTAACTGCCCTGTGAAATTGACCAATGTACAAGGGTTTTGTGTGTTTAAATTGGTGCAAGATACCAAGCTTATACATGAGGTAAAATGCAGGAGGTTTATCAATTACCATTACCATTACCTTGTTTTCCTTGGCTGCCTTTACAATGGCTTCATAAGAAGGAAATTCCAGAAGCATATGAGCCCCTCTTTCCTTTAGAAAGTCTATGGCTGCATCCCCTTTTTTAACAGCCACAGGCATATCTTTTAATGACTCTATCCCAGTTATTCCCTGTATGTCTTTGTGAAAGATAATGGGTACATCTATGTTTTCATAGGGCTTGGAGTAATCATATATCTTTGCCCTCTCAGGTGTAAAGAATACAGTATCCAAGACATCGTAGTCGCCGGCCTCCATTCCTTTTAAGGCGAGGGCCCAATCCATACCATATATCTCCACCTTTATATTGTTCTTTTGCTCCCATAAGTGCCATAGATCTATGAGAAATCCTTGAAGCCTGCCCTCTTCATCCAAGAATACATAGGGTGGATAGTTGTTATCTATTGCCAGTTTTATTACATCTGGTATTTTATTTTCCTTGGCAAGTGTGGTGTGGGTGTAAATGAAGACAAAATAGAATAGGAGAAAAATGACATTTAATGTAATGTTTCTCGCCTTTAGAAAGGTATTCATCGGAGACAGGCCTCCTTCATATCAAGGGATGCATAGGTTTTTGAAGTTAAAAGAACTGTAAGATATACCTTAGTCCAGCATACAGAATAACCATACTCAACATTGCTTTAATGAAGTTTTGAGGCACATATTTCTGCGTCCATGCACCCAAATAGATGCCCACCAGCCCTCCAATGCCAAATAGAGCACCTAAGAGCCAATCCGGTTGTGTAGGGAGTGGGCCAGCAGGCAATAGACTGTAGAACATCACACCCACCACAGATGTGACGAATGTGCCCATTAAGGATGCCCCAGCCACTGTGTAGACGGGTAATTTATATATGGCCACACAGAAGGGTGCAATTATTGCCCCTCCACCAATCCCGTATGTTCCCCCAATTATACCCACTATAAAGGCCAGAAGGAACATGGATAGGGTACCATAGGAGTATGTCTCTCCCCAAAACTCATAGACTACTCTTTTAAGTGAAAGTTCCGTTGTCCTTACGCTGGCCATCTCCTTTTCCTGCTCCTTGGCCTCTTCCCTGGATCTTCTTAGGGCCAACATCCTTTTGTTAAAGGCCTGTTCCATTGCCTTATTAGCCAGCCTTTTCTCCTTCCCCCAGGGAGTGAGGTCGTGCAAGAGCCTTATACCTATGTAGAGGAGGACGCACCCCACGAAGAGCTTAAAGGGCCTGGGGTCAGGCAAATACACCACCCTTATTAGATAGCCAATAAAGACTCCAGGCAGGGTACCTGCAACAATGATCCAGGTGAGGGGCCATGCCATCCTGCCCTCCCTTATAAACCTCAAGACACCACCAGGTATTGAGACCAGATTGTACACGAAATTTGTGGCGCTCACTGAAGGGGTGGTGTAGCCTAAGATGCTCATCTGAAAGGGGAGGAGTAAAAATGCCCCTGAGACCCCACCCATGGATGTAAAGAACGAGATCACCATGGCCACAAGGGGAGGCAATAACAAGGAGGTCTTGACACCAGAGGTGGAAAACTCATAGACGAGAATGTCCAATTAAGACCTCCTTCAATTTTTTGTTTGCATTATATGATCTTCAAATTATACAAGACAACTATGTATTTATTCCTTCCTGGGAGGGCCACATGGAGATCAAGATAATTGGGGTTGTGGGTGCTGGTCAGATGGGCTCAGGGATTGCTCAGGTAGCTGCAGTATCAGGATACCAGGTGATATTAAATGACATTAACCAAACCCTGGTGGACAAAGGCCTAAATAATATCAAGAAAAACTTAGAAAGGCTTGTGGAAAAGCAAAAGATTACCCCTGAAGAGGCAAATTCTTTTATCCAAAGGATAAAGACCACTGATTCCTTGAAGGATATGGCAGAGGCAGACTTTATAATTGAGGCAGCAACGGAGAACGAGGCCTTGAAGCTTAAGATCTTTGAAGAACTGGACCAGATAACCAAAAAAGAGGTGATACTTTCCAGCAATACCTCTTCCATTTCCATAACCAAGATCGCCAGTGTCACAAGAAGGCCAGACAAGGTAATCGGGATGCACTTCATGAACCCTGTCCCTGTTATGAAGCTTTTGGAGATTATTAAGGGCCTTGCCACCTCTGATGAGACCTTTGAGATAGTAAAAGACCTGGGTGTAAAGATGGGCAAGGTACCTGTGCAAGCCAGGGATTTCCCTGGATTCATAAGCAACAGGATCCTTATGCCCATGATCAATGAGGCAGTGTATGCCCTATTTGAGGGAGTGGGGACAGTGGAAGACATAGACCAGGTGATGAAACTGGGGATGAATCATCCCATGGGGCCATTGGCCTTGGCTGATCTGATAGGACTGGACACATGCCTTGCCATCTTGGAGGTACTACACAAGGGTCTAGGTGATGACAAGTACAGGCCCTGCCCTCTTTTAAGGAAGTATGTAGAGGCTGGCTGGCTTGGCAGGAAGACAGGAAGGGGTTTTTACCAGTATTAAGGAGGTGACCATGGCCAAGATACTTGTTGTGGACGATGAAGAGCATATCAGGTTCCTTTACTCAGAAGAGCTTACTGAGGAGGGCTATGATGTGATAACAGCGGATAGTGGATACAGGCTCCTGGAGAGGATCGAAGAGGAGAAACCAGATCTGGTTGTCTTGGATATCAAAATGGCAGATTACAATGGGCTGGACCTCCTCCAAGATATCAGAAACCATTATCCTGATCTGCCAGTGATCCTTTGCACTGCCTATGATACCTTCAAAGAAGACATGAAGTCCATTGCAGCGGATGCATATGTTATAAAGTCCTTTGACCTCACTGAGTTAAAGGAGAGGATAAAGGAGACCTTGAAGTATCGAAATCTCTGAGTCTGGGGTGAGTTTATGGGTCTAGAAGAAAATCTGGAGAATTTAGCAGATGTGCTGGTGTGGGGAGTTACAAAGGCTAGGAAAAAGAAGATCAAGAAAGGGGAGATCTTTTTAATTAGGTTTGAAATAGGTGCGGTGAAACTGGCAGAGTGCATTTACAGGAGACTTCTCCACCTGGGTTTAAACCCTGTGCTCAGGTTTATGAGTACTGCCAAGATGGAAAAGGACTTTTACATGCTTTCCAATCCCAAGCAGATCTCATTTATACCTCCAGGGGAAGAGGAGCTGTACAGGGTACTGGCTGGCGGGATCTATATCAATGCCCCTGAATCCCTCACACACCTTCAGGGAGTTGATCCCAAAAAGATAAATAGGTTTGTGGTATCAAGGAAAAAATTGAGGGATATACTTGAAAAGAGAGAAAGCCAGGGCCTATTTGGGTGGACCTTGACCGTGTATCCCACAGAGGAGCTGGCCTCCAAGGCAGGGACTGACCTTGAGACCTATTTTAGGCAGATGGAGGAGGCCTGTTTTTTAACGGAAAGGGACCCGGTATCCCAGTGGGAGGAGGTCTACAGGCATATCAGAGAGATCAGAAGGTGGTTGAATTCATTGGATATCAAGCTCTTGGAGGTAGAGTCCAGTTCCTTTAGCATAAAGATACCTTTTGGTGAGCACAGGATGTGGGTGGGCATATCCGGCCACAATATACCCAGCTTTGAACTCTTTTTTTCCCCTGATTTCAGGGGGGTTCAGGGCACCTATTTTTCAGACCTCCCATCCTTTAGGAATGGAAACTATGTGGAAGGGGTGAGGCTAGTCTTTGAAAGGGGAAAGGTTGCGGAGGCCACTGCAGAAAAGGGAGAGGAATTCCTCAAAGAGCAAATTAAGATGGATGATGGTGCATCCAGGGTTGGTGAGTTCTCCCTTACAGATAGACGTTTTTCCAGGATCAACAGGTTTATGGCCAATACCCTCTATGATGAAAACTATGGGGGCAGGTTTGGGAACTGCCATCTGGCCTTGGGGGCCTCTTATCTAGATACCTGCACCCTTGACACATCCAATTTTGATAAGGAGCAGAAGATCAAATTGGGTTTTAACGATTCTGCCCTGCACTGGGACCTTGTAAATACAGAGAATAAGACAGTCACAGCCATCCTGGGCAATGGTAAGAAAAGGCTGATATATGAAGAGGGGGTATTCCTGTATTGATTTCAAATTTACCAAAGGGGCTTGAAAATATATAGTAGAGACCCTTTCCAATGATGGGTGATAACATAACCTAAAAGAGGAGTGAAGTCTTATCTATGGCGCGGATTGATGACTATAAACAGGCCTTTGAGATAGCAAAAGAGGAGGTGATAAAAAAGAACCCCAAGAGGCTGGCTGATCAGGCCAAGGGTAGATTTGAGCCAGACAAGGGAGGTGGTGCAAGGATCTATATGGATTTTTTGGGTAAGTTAATTGAGATAAGGTGGCCTGAGCTTAAGATCACATATTCAGGGACCGATGAAGAATTACCATTGCAACAAAGGGTATTACTACTCCATTATCTCCAGAGGCTTAAGGGGACTGTGCCCAGTGGAGAATGGATTGCTTATCAAGAAATACCTGATGGCAGGTTTTATCTGGATGCCTTTCATCGCAGGGCAAAGGTGCCCTTGATACAGGCCTTTGGGGAGGCCCCCAGGGCTATGATAGAACTGGCTAAGGAGCTCTTTGGTGGGGTGGAGGCAGACAAGGGTGATGCCTCTGTGGTGGTTGAGGCCTTGCCCCATGTACCCCTGATGCTGGTGATCTGGAAGGGGGATGAGGAGTTCTCTCCCGATGGGACAATCCTCTTTGACAGTACCATAAAGGATCTCCTCAGTGCCGAGGATGTGGCATGGCTTTCTGGGATGGTGGTATATCCTTTGGTGGGGATCAAAAAGGCAAGGGAGGGCTGAATATGGCGGCCAAGGTGGCCATATTAATGGGAAGTGCCTCTGATAAAGAGTACATGAAGGGCTGCAGTGAGACCTTGGAAAAATTGGGTATAGAACACGAGGTAAGAATACTTTCGGCCCACAGGAGCCCTGAGCTTGTTTACCAATATGCCAGTACAGCAAAGGAAAGGGGAATAGAGGTGATCATTGCTGGCGCAGGTTGGGCTGCCCACCTGGCAGGGGCTGTGGCTGCAAACACCACATTGCCTGTGATAGGGGTGCCCATTGATTCCTCTCCACTAAAAGGTCTAGATGCCCTTCTAAGCACAGTGCAGATGCCCTCGGGCATACCTGTGGCCACCATGGCCATTGGTGCAGGGGGAGCAAAGAATGCTGCAATATTTGCCGCGGAGATATTGGCCTTGAAGGATCCTGATATTGACAAAAGGCTTAGGGCCTTCAGGGAGGAGATGAAGGCCGAGGCAAGGAGCCGATCAGGGCTTTAGGTAACAGGGTATGGGAGAGATAGAGGAGGCCATAGGGGTCTTGAAGGCAGGGGGTGTGGTGGCGTATCCCACTGAGTCCTTTTATGGGCTAGGGGCAGACCCCCGCAATCCAGCGGCTGTAAGGCGCTTGTTTGAAATAAAGGGACGAGAGCTGAAGAAGGCCATATTGCTGGTTATCTCTTCTGTGGAAGTGGTGAGAGAATATGCAAGGGATGTCACTGAAGTGGCCTTGGAGCTCATGGAGAGACACTGGCCAGGGCCTTTGACCTTGGTCCTTTGGGCAAGGCCATGGGTAAGTGAGCTTCTCCATGGGGGGACCCATAAGATTGGGCTCAGGCTCAGTCCCCATCCAGTAGCCAAGGCCCTGGCTGAGGGAATAGGAGGGGCAATCACAGGAACCAGCTGCAACATAAGTGGCCTCAGCCCATGCGTTGACTCTTCAGGTGTTATGGAGCAGCTAGGGGACAAGGTGGATTTTGTGATCAAAGACCCGGTGATACCTTGCTCAAATGTCCCTTCTACCATTCTGGATGTGACCATGAATCCACCAGTGGTGCTCAGGGAAGGGGCTATAAAGGACCTGACCAGGTTTGCCCTTGCCAATTCCTGAGGTCCCAGATTATACTAATCACCTCATCCCGGATTCCACGGGCCAACCATCCATGGGAGGGTACAATGGCAAAGGAAATGGATAAAAAGCTGATACTTTGGTTTGAGGAGATAGGCAAGGAAGATGTGCCATTGGTGGGTGGTAAGAATGCCTCCCTGGGAGAGATGTATAGAAAACTCAGGGACAAAGGGATAAATGTGCCCAATGGGTTTGCAATCACTGCGTATGGGTATCGTTACTTTTTGAGATACGCAGGGATTGAGGATGAGATCAGAAAGATATTAAAGGACCTGGACACAAATGATGTAAGGGACCTGATGAGAAGGGGTAGAGAGGTAAGGGATCTTATAATCCACAGTGAACTACCTCCAGACCTGACCCAGGCTATATTTAGGAGCTATGAGAGGTTGGCATCGGAGTTTGGTAGAGACGGCACCGATGACTTGGATGTGGCAATCAGATCTTCTGCCACTGCAGAGGACATGCCCGATGCCTCTTTTGCAGGGCAACAGGAGACCTATTTGAACATTAGGGGAAGGATGAGGGTGATTGATGCCTGCAAAAAATGTTTTGCCAGCCTTTTTACCAATAGGGCGATATCATACAGGCACGATAAGGGTTATGGCCAATTTGATGTGGCCCTCTCCATAGCAGTGCAAAAGATGGTAAGGAGCGATGCTGCTTACTCAGGTGTAATGTTTACCATGGACACGGAGACAGGTTTTAAGGACGTGGTCTATATAACAGCTGCCTATGGACTGGGTGAAAACGTGGTGCAGGGGATTGTGAATCCCGATGAATACTATGTGTTTAAGCCAGGCCTAAAGATGGGCAAGAGGTCCATAATAAGTAAAAAGGTTGGGGATAGGGATTTTAAGCTGGTCTACTCCATGGAAGATGAGTCCACGGTGAAAAATGTGTCCACCTCTTTGGAGGAAAGGCACAGATATGTCATGGATGACGATGAGATCCTAAGGCTGGCAGAATGGGGTTGTATCATAGAAGAACACTATGGCAGGCCTATGGATATAGAGTGGGCCAAAGATGGCGATGGAAAGACAGTGGGGACAGGGCAGCTGTTTATTGTCCAGGCCAGACCAGAGACCATATACAGCAGGGTAGATCAAAATGTCTATGAACAATATTCTCTATTGGAAAAGGGTGAATTATTGGTCACCGGGACCTCTGTGGGGAGCAAGGTGGGCCAAGGCATTGCCAGGGTAATACACTCCCCCAGGGAGATCCATCTGTTTAAACCTGGGGAGGTCCTGGTCACTACGATGACAGACCCTGACTGGGAACCCATCATGAAGATTGCCTCTGCCATTGTAACCAATAAGGGAGGTAGGACTTGCCATGCTGCCATAGTTTCCAGGGAGCTGGGGATACCTTGTGTCATAGGAACAGGGAACGCAGATGAGATCATAAAGACAGGCCAGGAGGTCACTGTTTCCTGCTGTGAGGGAGAGGTGGGGAAGGTTTACAAGGGGCTCCTTAAATACCATGTGGAAAGGATCAACTATGAGGAACTCCCAAGGACCAAGACCATGATAATGATGAATGTGGGGATACCTGAAAATGCCTTTTCCCAGAGTAGGATACCCAATGATGGAGTGGGACTTGCAAGGGAGGAATTTATCATCGGCAGTCATATTGGAATCCATCCCATGGCTCTATTGGAATATGATTCCATCAAGGAAAGGGCAAGGGTGGATGAAAAGGTTGCAGCAGTGGCTTACAAAATAGACCAGATCACCTCTGTTTATACTGATAAGAGGCAGTTCTATGTGGATAAACTAGCAGAGGGAATAGCCAGGATTGGTGCCGCCTTTTATCCAAAGGATGTGATTGTGAGACTCTCAGATTTTAAGTCCAATGAGTATGCAAATCTTGTTGGAGGATTTCTATACGAGCCCCACGAGGGCAACCCTATGATAGGGTGGAGGGGTGCCAGCCGATATTATGACGAAAAGTTTTTGCCTGCCTTTGAGATGGAGTGCCTGGCACTGAGGAAGGCAAGGGAAGACATGGGTCTTTACAATATAAAGGTAATGATCCCTTTTTGCAGGACCCCTGAGGAAGGTATTCGGGTCTTGGAGGTGATGAAGAGGTATGGTTTGGTCCAGGGAGAGAATGGTCTGGAGGTCTATGTCATGTGCGAGATACCCAGCAATGTGATCTTGGCAGATAAGTTTTCTGAGATCTTTGATGGGTTTAGCATTGGCTCCAATGACCTCACCCAACTGGTTTTGGGCCTAGACAGGGACTCAAGCCTTGTATCACACATCTATGACGAGAGAAATGAAGCAGTAAAGAGGATGATAAGACATGTGATCCAGGTGGCTAAGTCCAAGGGTAAGAAGATAGGGATATGCGGCCAGGCCCCCAGTGACTTCCCTGACTTTGCCGAGTTCCTGGTGGAATGTGGCATAGACTCCATGAGCCTTACCCCTGATACAGTGGTAAAGACTAGACTTATTGTGGCAAAAAAGGAAAAGGAGTTGGGCATATCTTAATAAACGGGCAAGGAGAATGAAAAGGATAACCATATTAGGAACAGGCTCTTATGTACCACCAAAAATATTGAGCAATTATGATCTGCAGAAAATGGGTTTGGACACTACCCATGAATGGATACTGCAGAGGACGGGTATAAGCGAGAGGAGGATAGCAGACCCTGATGTGGCTACCTCTGACCTGGCCCTGGAGGCATCCAAAAAGGCCTTGGAGATGGCAGGCCTATCTGCCAAGGACATTGACCTCTTAATTGTTGCCACCATAACCCCTGACACCTGTTGTCCTGCTGCTGCCAACTGGCTTCAGGCAAAGCTTGATGCATCCAGGGCAGTGACCTTTGATATCACTGCAGCATGTTCTGGTTTTGTCTTTGCACTGAATGTGGCAGAGCAGTACCTAAAGGCTGGCACATCAAAGACGGTCTTGGTGGCTGCAGCTGAGGTGATGAGCAGGACCTTGAACTGGAAAGATAGAAATACCTGTATACTATGGGGAGATGGCGCAGGGGCAGTTGTCTTGACTATGGGGGAAAGAGGGCCACACATCCTTTCCACTCATATCCACACCGATGGTGCCAATGGCCAGGATCTGCTACTCCCAGGGGGTGGTTCCAAGACAACCCCCATCAGCCACGAGAGCGTGGACAAGGGCCTCCATACCTTGAACATGATAGAGGCCAATGCCAGCTTCAGGGTGGCAGTGAGGCACTTCATTGAGTCCATTAAAGAGGGGGCAGAATACAATAAGATGTCAGTGGATGAGATAAGTTGGTTTATCCCTCACCAGGCCAATGTGAGGATGTTTCAGGCCATCTCCAGGAGTCTCAACATCCCCATGGAGAAGTTTTATCTCACCTTGCATAAATATGGAAATATCTCCTCGGCTTCGTGCGCCATTGCCTTGGATGAGGCAGTAAGGGATGGGAGCATAAAAAAGGGGGATGTGATCTGTATCCCTGTATTTGGGGGTGGCCTCACCTGGGGGAGCGCAATGATAAAGTGGGAGTAGCCTAAGTTCTAGACCAAAGAATCCTTAGACATAGTCAGCGAATCTTTTCACCATAATTTATCTGACCCAGCACCCCTGGTTTTTATAAAGAAGGGTGCTGGGTAGAAGGCTTTCCCTTCAGGTCCCCCCAAGGGGGATATCAACACCAGTAAAGGAGGGTGAGATGCTGGAACAAAAAGAGATGGACAGGAGAGAGTTCCTGAAGGTCTCTGCTGCCATGGGGGCTACCCTGGTGGCAGGGGACCTGTTAGGGGAAGGGCCTGGCCTTGCTTATGCCTCAACAAAGCTGGCCCCAGTGGAGAAACTAGTAATAACGGTCATAACAGACAATTACTATGACACCCTCAGGTGGAATCTCTTTCCACCAGACTTCAGGTTGGTCAAAAGGTACATGATAGGGCCTGGTTCATCCATCCATGCTGAACACGGACTTTCCTATTTTATAGAGACCTGGGTGGATGGCAGATCCCATTCCATGATCTTTGATTATGGCCTTGATTACGAAGGAGTCTCCAAGAACCTGGGCCTCCTCAAGATAGACCTGGGCACAATAGAGGCAATGGGTCTGAGCCACGGCCACTTTGATCATTGGGGCACCTTACTAAGTCTCCTGAAAAACAACAAGGACAAGATAAAGAAAGGTACCCCTCTGTTTGTGGGGGAGGAGGCCTTTTCCCAGAGATTTGCCAAGCTTCCAGAGGGCAGGTATGACCCGAGTGGTTTATTGGACTTGGGGCAGCTCAAAAGGGAGGAGATTGAAGGGCTAGACCTGGTAAAGGTGGTGGAGGTGAAAGAACCTACCATGGCAATGCCTGGTACCCTGTTAACAGGCCAGATTGAAAGGGTGACAGAATATGAAAAAGGTTCCCCTGTCTTAATGATAAAGAGGGGCGACAAGATGGAGCAGGACCTCTTTATGGGTGAACAGTCCCTGATCTTTAATGTAAAGGGAAAAGGCCTGGTTGTGTTGTCTTCGTGTGCCCACGCAGGGATAGTTAATACAGTGAAACATGCAAAAAAGATAACCGGAGTGGAGAAGGTTCATGCAATCTTAGGCGGTTTCCATCTGGTCGGTGCACCCCCTGAAAAGGTACAAAATACAGTGGCAGACATAAAGGCAATAAACCCAGATTATATTGTACCCATGCACTGTACGGGATGGGAGGCAATAACAGCCTTTGAAAGGGAGATGCCCAAGCAGTTTATACTAAATACAGCAGGGACACGTTATATTTTTACATCCTAAATGTCCTGGGCACATTTGTCAAAAAGCCCTTCTTTAAAAGAACTATCTGGGGAGATCCCACCAAACAGCAAGGTGGATAGTCTCCCCAGGAATGAAGTCTAAAAAAAGGGGCTAACAGGATAAAAAACCAGAGCATAAAGGTAGGAAGACCAAACCCCACCTTTTATCCTTCAAAAAACCTCCCATGTTTTGTACCCCTGAACCTCGTTTACGGGGCTTTGGTTTTTTTGTAATATGTCCTTTTCAGGCTATAGTAGCAGGAGATCTCCGTGATAAGCAACATAATATATCTGATTGTTGTAATAGCCATTACTGAGATTGGGATAGATGTAAAACTGACAGGTTCTGAGAAATCAGGCCTTTTTGTTTCTGCCGTGATGCTATTTATGTATTCTTTGATTGTTTATTTTTCGTATTTCATCCTCAAAAAGAAACAGAAAAATATTCAATATAAGGTTAGCTTTGACCTGTTATTTCTACGTATGTCTAGTTTGTTGATTGCAGGAGCAGTCTTATTTTATGCAAATCAGGCTCTTTTCTATAACCTGCCTCTTATTATTGAAACTTTTTTTGGAATATCCATGCCAAAGTTGTTAAAACAATGTTTGTCAATTTTTATATATTTCACTTATGTTTCAATTTATTGGTTCTTTTTTGCAAATTTTTATAACTTTGTTTATCAGACACAGTTTACAAGATTGCAGTATGTAATTTCAAACCTAAGAATATACTTGCCAATGCTTATACCATGGCTGATGTTTAGTTCTTTTTATGATTTATTGAGCAAGGCAGGGAAGCGCTTAGGAGTGGAAGGTGATGCCTTTTATATTTCTCTTTTTGGGCTATCAGTTATCTTGTTTTTTGGCTTTTACCCACCAATAATAGCAAGGCTCTGGGGATGTAAAAGGCTGGCAGGGGCCAAGGCAGACGAGTTGAGGAGTTTCTTGCACCGGAGTGGTTTTGCCTATAGGGAAATCCTGAGCTGGCCGATCTTTCAAGGCAAGATGTTGACTGCTGGTATTGTAGGGCCTCTTCCCAGGTTTCGATATATCCTGATAACAGAATCCCTTTTGCAAAACCTCTCCATTGAGGAGCTTGAAGCAGTATTAGCCCATGAGATGGGGCATGGAAGGTACTATCATATGTGGCTATATTTTGCCTTAATGTTTGGCTTTTTTCTCACCATGTGGCAGACACACGGTCTTTTTTTATACGGGGGTGTACTCCTGTTTTCCCCCGATATCTGGGTAAATGGCCAATGGGGGGCCAGGGTACTGGACCTTTATATCTTTATCTGCCACATAGGATCTCTCTTTTTGTTTTTGAGGTTCTTATTTGGTTATTTCATGATGAACTTTGAGAGGCAGGCAGATTTATATGCAGCCACCCTTGTAAGGCCTGAGTTTGTGATCGCAGCCTTGGAAAAGATTGGGATCTTGACTGGCAATACCAGGGATATTCCCAGCTGGCACCATTATAGCATCAGACAGAGGGTGGAGGCCATCAGGAGCTTTGCAAAGGATCCCCTCTACTTTGCCAGGCACAACAAAAAGGTGGGCAGGTTATTTATATTGGTGATCTTTTTATTCATTATAACAGGGGTATTGGTGGGTAGGGGCAATTATGAAGAGATGGCAAAGGCTGCGGCCTATGAAAAGGTGGTTTTGAACCTTCTAAGGACCGAGGCCAACAATCCCCTTTTACACCTTGAGATGGGCAATATACTTTACAAGAAAGGACACTTAGGGCCTGCAAGGAGACATTATGAAAAGGCAATGGAACTCTCCCCTGAGGACCCCACCATATTGAACAACCTGGCCTGGTTGTTGGTTACAGGAGGGGAAACAGGGCCTGAGGAGCGTAAAAAGGCCCTGGAACTGGCCAAAAGGGCAGTGGGATTAAAAAGGGAACCTGCCTTTTTGGATACCCTGGCAGAGGCCTATTTTGTAAATGGTATGGTGGAAGAGGCAATTGTGGTGGCTAAGGAGGCCCTCTTGCTGGCGGATAAGGACAGGGATTATTTTAGATCCCAGGTAAAAAGATTTGAGTCTGCCCTCAAAAAGAATAAAACCCTGGGTCAGGGGCACTAACAGGTAATAAAGGCACTATAAGGCGAGAGACATATAAGGAACTCAATATACCTTGCGATAAATGTCAAAAATGACATAATAAGCAGGTGATGGAAAAGGGTTTTTTTAGACTCATAACAGTGGATGAGGCACTGGGTTTAATTAACCGGTTTCCTCCTTGCCAGGACATGGAGGTGGTAGGCCTGGAAGAGGCCTTGGGTAGGGTCCTGGCCGTGGATATTGTCTCCCCTGAGGACCTCCCTTCGTTTCCCAGGGCAACCATGGATGGATATGCCCTGAAGGCAAAGGACACCTTTGGCTGTTCCCCTTCCCTGCCTGCCCTTTTGGAGGTGGTGGGTGAGGTAAAGATGGGTGAGGAGCCAAACATGGATTTAGGTCCAAACCAGGCAGCGATAATCAGTACAGGAGGCATGCTACCTGTGGGGGCCGATGGAGTGGTGATGTTGGAATATACCCATCGGATAGACCCAGGCCTGGTGGAGGTGTTTAGGCCCATCTCCCCTGGGGAGAACACCGTGGAGGTGGGAGAGGATGTGGCCAAAGGTTCAATAGTATTTCCCAAGGGGAGGAAGTTGAGATCCAGCGACCTTGGTCTCTTGGCCGCGTTGGGGATCCAAAGGGTTAATGTGGTAAAGAGGCTAAGGGTGGGGATCATTTCCACTGGTGACGAGATTGTGGGCATAGAAGAGACCCCGGCCCCGGGTAAGATAAGGGATGTGAACAGGTATACCCTTTCTGGATTCATAAAGGCAATGGGCCAGGATCCAGTTTATCTGGGGCGAAGCAGTGATGAATCATCCTCCCTGAGACCAATCTTAGATAAGGGATTAGAGATCTGTGATGTGATCCTCATCTCCGGTGGGAGTTCAGTGGGGATGAGGGACATTACAATAAAGACACTGATGGGTTTTGCCCAATTTGAGCTCCTTGCCCATGGCCTTAGCATTAGCCCTGGAAAACCCACCATTATTGGCAAGGTGGGTGAAAGGCCTGTGATAGGGCTTCCAGGGCATATTGCCTCTGCCTTTGTTGTGGCCTGTGTGATCTTGAGGCCTCTGATCAGGTACCTATCTGGCATGCCCATTGATCTGGCCCTAAGGCGTTATGAGATAAAGGCCTATATGAGCCGCAACTTGGAGTCTGCCCAAGGCAGGGAAGACTATGTAAGGGTAAGGCTTCTAAGAGATGGGGAGAGATTATTGGCAGATCCCCTTTTTGGAAAATCAGTACTTATCTCCACTTTAATTGAAGGAGATGGTTTGTTGAAGATACCCATGGATGTAGAAGGGGTTTATCAGGGAGAGGAGGTTACTGTGATCCCCTTTGAGCCCCTTTTGGGAGAGGTGTGATGGAGAGGCAGATATATCTAAAGATGAAGTCCCTGGATGAGGCAAGGGGTATTTGGTTTGCTAACTTTCCCACTACACTGCGCACTATGCCTGAAGAGATCCCAGTGCAACAGGCCCTGGGTAGGGTGACGGCTGAGGCCGTTTATGCAAGGTGGTCTTATCCATCCTTTCATTCTGCTGCCATGGATGGGATTGCCACCAGGGCTGAACTCACCTTTGGGGCCTCTGAAAAGACCCCAAAGTTTTTGAGGATTGGTAGTGATGCAATATGGATAAATACAGGTCAACCTTTACCCCAAGGGTATGACTCCGTGGTGATGGTGGAAAAGCTCCATGTAGTTGGAGACCTGGCTGAGATCAGGAGTCCTGCATACCCATGGCAACATGTGAGAAAGATTGGCGAGGACGTGGTGGCATCGGAGCTTTTGCTCACCATTGATCACCGGATAACCCCCTATGACCTTGGGGTCCTCGCCGGGTGTGGTGTATTTTGGGTGAAGGTCTGGAAGAGGCCTAAAGTGGCTATAATCCCCACTGGATCAGAATTAATTGAAATAGGTTTGTTGAAAGGAGAGCCACCTCCCCCTCCTAAGGTTGTTGAGAGCAACTCCCTTGTACTCAAGGCCCTGGCAGATCAGGCAGGTGCAGATTCAGTGGTATTACCTGTGGTGGAGGACAGCCTGGAGGCACTTATAAATGCCCTGGATGGTGCCCTTGAGAAGGGCTTTGATATCATCATGATCAATGCTGGATCCTCTGCTGGATCCCTGGACTATACCGTGCATGCCATTAGGGCCTCAGGGGAGGTCCTGGTCCACGGCGTGGCAATGATGCCTGGAAAGCCAACAATCCTCGGAAAGGTGAAGGGTAAGGCAGTGGTGGGGGTGCCTGGGTACCCTGTCTCTGCTGTGCTGAGCTTTAACCATTTTGTAAGACCCCTGATATACTCCTTACAAGGGCAGGTAGAGCCAAGGTCCAATCAGGTAAAGGTAAGGGTTACTAGGCAGATCCCCTCCAGGCCTGGCATGGATGAGTTTGTGAGGGTTAACATTGGAAAGGTATCCAAATCCGGTCCTTATGTAGCAATCCCCTTGCCCAGGGCAGCAGGTTCCCTCACAAGCCTTATGCGGGCCGAGGGAATAATAAGGATTGAGAGGCATATAGAGGGCATATTAGCAGAGGAAGAGGCAGAGACAGAACTCTTAGTGGGACCTGAGGAGATAGAAGAGACCCTGGTCATAATAGGGAGCCACGATATATCCATTGATATCCTTGCCGACGAGCTAAAGAGGGCAGGGCATAAGTTTAGGGTGATATCATCCAATGTGGGCAGTCTTGGCGGTCTTATGGCCTTGAGAAAAGGTTACTGTCACATGGCAGGTAGCCATCTATTAGACCCAGTTACTGGAATTTATAACAAAGCCTATGTGGAAAAATACCTGAAAGACAGAGGTGTTCTGGTATTGAATCTGGTGAAAAGGGAGCAGGGCTTTATTGTGCAAAGGGGAAATCCAAAGAAGATCTACAAGATCACTGACCTAACAAGGCCCGATGTTACCTTTGTAAACAGGCAGGCCGGATCGGGTACAAGGGTATTGCTTGACTACGAGCTCTCAAAGGCCGGGTTGGACCCTTCCACAATCAAGGGCTATGACACAGAGGAGTTTACCCACATGGCAGTGGCAGTGGATGTAAAAAGTGGGGTTGCAGACTGCGGCCTAGGGATTCTGGCTGCAGCCAGGGCCTTGGACCTGGATTTTGTAAATCTGGCCCAGGAGCAATTTGACCTGGTGCTCCTAAAGGAGCACCTTGATCATCCTTGTGTAAAGGCGGCATTGGAGGTCATAGGGTCTAAATCCTTCAGGGATAGGGTCCAGGCATTGGGAGGTTATGATGCCGGGGCTGCAGGCAGGGTCTTTTTTGAGCAATGAGCATGGCTCAATTATGGGGTAGGTCATGACAATGAAGCTTATGAGCAGACACTGGCTGGAAAATGAGCAGGGCAGCCTTATCCTAGGGGAGGGTAGGGTGAGGATCTTAAAAAAGGTGGAGGAAACCGGATCCCTTTCCATGGCAGCCAAGGCCCTGGGGATGTCATACAAGGGGGTATGGGCAAAGATAAAGGCCACAGAAAGGGCAATAGGTATGCCCCTGTTGGAGAGCCACAAGGCAAAGGGGACCAAGATTACGCCATTGGGAAAGGAGTTGATCAAAAGGTACCAGGAATTCAAAGGGAGGTGTGAAGAGATAGAAAAGGAGATATTTCAGGATGTCTTTGGAGACCTCCCTGGCCCTGCCTCAGGCTTCTAGATCTAAGTATCTAAGGATAAAACGGGATATTCCATCTATGTCATCGGGAGCAAAAACAGGGATGCCCCATTGTCTGTTTGACTCTTCCTCTGAGACTATTGCCACCAGCTCCTTCTGGCCGAGGCAAAGGGGGAGCTCCCTCCCTTCTTCCTTCTTAAAGATCTCTATCTTTGGGAGGTTTGAACCTTTAAACCCCTCCAAGATCACCAGATCAACCCCATCCATGAGACTTAATAGTTTCAAAGGACCCCATTCCTCCTCTGTGTCCCTCACAACTGCCACCTGGGATGGGGAGGCAACCACTGAGATCTTTGCGCCAGAGGACTTGTGTACAAAACTATCCTTTCCTTCTTTGGGTAGCTCAAATCCATGGGCCGCGTGCTTTATAGTACCCACCCTGAATCCCTTTTTAGTGAGGTCCCCTATGAGTTTGGAGACCAAGGTGGTCTTACCTGAGTTGGACGGCCCAACAATGCATATGCAAGGTACGGTAAATTCTTTGGCAACCATGTCCATGATCCTTGATACCTATAGTGAGCCTGAAACCCCTTGTCAATGAAGGTGAAAAAAAAGAGGAGTTCCAATGATCAATTATTTAAGGCTATCGGTGACAGATAGGTGCAACCTGAAATGTATATACTGTGTGCCCGAGGGCAAGACCCCCTTAGTGCGCCACAAAGATATACTCAGTTACGAAGAGATGTTAAGGTTGGTAAGGGTCTGTGTCTTGCTTGGAGTGAAAAAGGTGAGGATCACAGGGGGAGAGCCCTTGATGAGAAAAGGGATCACCTGGTTTATAGCCCAGCTTTCCCAGATCCAGGGATTGGAGAAGATAAGCCTTACCACCAATGGGGTATTTTTGAAAGAAAAGGCCTTGGAGTTAAAAGAGGCAGGGCTTAAGGGCATAAATATCAGCCTAGACACCTTAGATCCCCAAAGTTTTCTCAGAATAACGGGCCATGACCTACACCTTAGGGTCCTGGAAGGGATCCAGGCCTGTGAAGATGTGGGAATTTCCCCCATCAAGCTGAATACCGTTATTCTCAAGGGGATAAATGAGAGAGAGGTCATTGACATGGCCGAAATTACTCTAAAAAAAGACTGGCATGTGAGGTTTATTGAATTTATGCCAATCAGTAGTGGCGTGATCTGGTCTGAAAACAGGTTCCTTTCCCACGACTATATCCTTAGCCTGTTACAAGAGAGATATGGTCCCTTGGAGAAGGTGGAGGAAAGAGGCCCTATGGATGGCCCTGCCAGGTATTACAGGATTAAGGGGGCAAGGGGTTTGGTTGGTCTGATAAGCCCAATAAGCCACAGCTTTTGCAGGGAATGTAACAGGATAAGAGTCACTGCAAGGGGTGGATTAAAGACCTGCCTGTTTTCTGAAAGAGAGATCCCCATATTGGATATGATGAGGGCAGGCGCCAGGGACGAAGATCTCATGGATATTATTCAAAGGGCAGTGAGTTCAAAATTGAGGGGTGGGGTGGAAAGGAAACTGGCCCCTCCTAAAAGGGATCATTACATGTACCAGATTGGGGGATAAAATTGGCGGGGACGACGGGACTCGAACCCGCGGCCTCCGGCGTGACAGGCCGGCGTTCTAACCAGAACTGAACTACGCCCCCGCGTAAGCTGTGCATGGGCGGAACAGGATTTGAACCTGCGACCCCCGGCTTGTAAGGCCGATGCTCTCCCGCTGAGCTATCCGCCCAATGGGATTTTATAAATAATCTCCCAATGGGAACAAGTCAAGGTTTATTTTCAGACCATGATGGTCTGGATACCTTGATCTTGCTAAATGCCTAAAAAATAGCCACTTCCAAGTTTCAATGGTAAAGGTCTTCAATACTGAACAATGCCCTAATCCTTCAGTTAATGTGCCTAACAATGGCAGCATAATGACCAGGGCATTTGTCGAACAGGTCAAATATATAAAAAACAACAAGGCCCTCCTTTTTTGTTATTACTTTATAAGGCATAGGGAGAAGGGCCTATTATTCCTTAATATCTTTCAGTTACGTGAATGGTGATGTATTTGCCTTCGAAGAAGTCTTGTGAAAATTTAGCAACCAGATTTGGATCATAGGCCTTGCAACTAAATATATCTATGTATGCTGTATTTGTTAAGTTTGCAAAGTGGCCTGATATTAGGGAAGTTTCAATAAGCTGAAGCATGGAATAACCTGCAACTCTTTCATCTTCACCAAAATGCACAACTTGACATTCCCCAAACCTCTTCATTTGTATCAATTCACAAAGCTTGATAACATACTCCTTGATCTTTTCTGCATCCCTAATTGTAGCTGGATTACACTCATATATATCTAGGCTTGTCAATATCCCCCAAGGAGCAACATCCGCCTTTGGCACAGGAAATACACTCATTTTTAGATCACCTCCTCTGAATAAATATTTTATCTGAATCTCTTTTCTTGCTACTCTTTAGTTTGAACCAGGCTTAGCAACTCCCTTGCCAGGCCTGGTTCAATTGCGGGTACTAATAAGTCCAAGTAGCCATCTAGTCAAGTCAAAATATGGCCCTTTGAAAAAAATTTATGAAATCACAGCTGATAATTTTTTGTCAAAACAGTGGAAAGGAGGTTAATGCTCCAATGCTTTTATCCTTTGATTAGATAATGATTTCCCGTTGAAAAACCAGGCCAGATTTATAAGATAAGCCCCCATGGATCAAACTGGCCCCATCCCTTCCAGGAGTGAGTATATCCTTGGCAAGAAGGCGCAAGGCTTTAAGGTCTATGCAGTCTTTCCGGGTCATTACCCAAAGGAGCTTTTTTTGGCAGCAGGTATACTCCCAGTGGAGGTGTGGAATGTTCCCATCTCTTCTGTATTTGGCCTCCAACCTTTTATATGTGGGGTGGTGAAGTCAGGCCTTGGGTTTCTCCAAGGCCCGTATATAGATATGGTGGATGGGCTTGTGTTCCCTCACCTGTGTGATTCCCTTCAGAATCTGGGGAGCCTGGCCAATGATCTTCTTGGGCAAAAAAGGCCTGTCTTGTTTTTCTATCCTCCAAAGAGGACAAGGGACCAGGTTGCTGTTAATTATTACAGGGAACAGCTCAAGGCCCTGAAACAGGAGCTAAAAGATCTGGGCTTTGTGGTAAGGGATGAGAGATTAAGGGAGGAATTGGAGCTTAGCAAGGAGCTTATAGAGGCAATCAGGGGCCTGTTTTCTGGGCCCTTCCATAAATGGGGGATACCAAACCAATGGCTTATCAGGTGCCTTTGCGGGTTTACTTATATGGCCCCATCAGATCTTTTGACACACATTGAGAGATTAAAGGATGGTCCTGAAAGGATCAAGTACAGTGACGTGGCCGTGATAATTTCAGGGATATTGCCTTATCCCATGGAGTTATTTGAGCACCTGGATAACAAAGGTGTTAGGGTGGTGGGGGAGGACCTTCTTTATCTATCGCGAAGGATGCCTTTGAGTATTGAAGGCCATGGGGAGCCATTGGAGGATCTCACGAGAAGGTACTTTTCTACACCGCCTTGCAGTACAAAGGGTTCCAGCATATCAGAAAGGGTGGAATACCTAGCTTCCATGGCCGAGCAGAGAGGCGCAAAAGGGGTGATATTTTTGATGGTCAAGTTTTGTGAGCCTGAGTATTTTGATCTGCCAATCCTCCAAAGGGAGTTGGGGAGAAAGGGGATCAGGTCCGTTGTTCTGGAGACCGAACCTGGACAGGGCCTGGGCCTTCATTTAGTGACCAGATTAGAGGCATTCTTAGAAGGACTGCTCTGATGGGGATTATAGGCTCAGTCAGATACAATGCAGTGAAGAAGATCCTCTTGCCCATTGTCTCCTCCTATTTGGCCAGGGGCAAGAAAAAGAAGTCCTCCAAGGCTTATGTATCACCACCTCTGAAATCCAATGAAAGGCTTAAAGAGATCATAGCCTCCCACTATTTCCTGGCCAGATATGCCAGTGGTGCAGTGCCTGTGGCGTGGGTCACCAGTGGGGCGCCAGTGGAGCTGTTGAGGCCTTTTGGTATATACACCATATACCCTGAAAACCACAGTGCCCTTTGTGGTGCCCAGAAGTGGGGTGGGAGGTTGTGTGCCATAGCTGAGGAGCATGGGTTTTCCCAAGACCTCTGCTCCTATGCCAAGATAGACCTGGGGGTATTTCTAAGTGGGAGGACGCCTGTGGGTAGGCTCCCTAAACCTGATCTGTTGTTTGCCTCCAACAATATCTGCCAGACGGTATTGTATTGGTACAAGGCCCTTGCCAAGGAGTATTCCATCCCCCTTTTGATCTTTGACACACCTTATAATTACAAGGAATTGAGGGATGTGGATCTTGGCTACCTGGTGGATCAGATCCACGATATGATCCATGCCCTTCAGAGGATCACCAAAAAGGACTTTGACCAGGAGAAATTCAGTGAGATTCTGATGCTTTCCAAGGAGACCTGTGAACTGTGGGGGGAGATCCTGGGTTGCATGAAGGCAACCCCTGCCCCTGCTACCATATTTGATCTCTTTTCCCACATGTTGCCTGTGGTATCCCTTAGGGGATTGAGGGTGGCAAGAGACTATTACAAGGGGCTCTTACAGGAATTAAAAGAAAGAACAGGCAATGGGATTGGGGCAGTTCCAGGGGAGAGGATAAGGCTTTTGTGGGACAATATAGCCATCTGGTATAAGCTCAGGGACCTTAGTATTTTATTTCAAGGCCACAGGGCAAATATTGTGGTGGCCACCTATACCAATGCCTGGGCAGAGACCATACCTCATATGGACCCGGCCAACCCCATAGAGTCCCTGGCCAGGGCCTATACCCTGGTGATCCTCAATAACAATCTTGGCCACAGGCTCAGGCTTATCAAAGGGCTGGCAGAAGAATATCAAGTTCACGGAATTATTATGCATTCTGCCAGGAGTTGTAAGCCCTATTCTGTGGGGCAATACGAGATGGCAAGGATCCTAAGCCAGGATTATCATATCCCTTGTCTTGTCTTGGAGGCAGATATAGCCGATGAGAGGCACTATTCAGAGGAGCAATCCAAAACAAGGATAGAGGCCTTTCTGGAGTCCCTTTCATGAGCAGACTTTATTTGGGGATAGATATTGGTTCCCTCACTGTAAAGGGAGTGCTGATGGATCCGGTGAAAGGTGTCATTGGCCATGCCCTCTTGCCCACAGGCCATAACTCTTTAGAGTCCGCTAAAGGCGTTATTGCTGAGACCCTTTCTGTGGCAGGTATCAAAGAAGGAGATGTAAAGATCATTGCCACAGGCTATGGAAGACATTTCATACCCTTTGCCCAAGAGGCCGTCACAGAGATAACCTGCCATGGAAGGGGGGCCCTGTATTTTTTTCCCCAGGCAAGGACAGTTATAGACATTGGTGGTCAGGACTCCAAGGTCATCCATGTGGATCCTGTGACCAAGAGGGTTTTAAATTTCAAGATGAATGACAAGTGTGCAGCAGGCACAGGCAGGTTCCTGGAGGTAATGGCAGAGAGGCTCAGGCTAACCCTGGAAGAATTTATATCTCAGGCAATTAAGACCAAAGAGGCCTTAAAGATCAGCAGTGTCTGTACTGTATTTGCAGAGACAGAGGTGGTTTCCCTTGTTGCCCAGAACAAGCCCCTGGAAATGATAGCCCGGGGCTTGCACCTATCTGTGGTGGAGAGGCTCTATCCCATGTTAAGGGATGTGGGCCTAAGGAAGGATGTGATTATGACAGGTGGCGGGGCCCTGAACACGGCCCTCGTAACACTGTTGGAGGAAAAGACAGGGGAGAAACTCCATGTGCCCAGGGACCCTCAATTCACAGGGGCATTGGGGGCTGCGCTCCTTGGTATGGAGAAGGATGGGGCTGTATGAAAACTTAAAAGACCTGAATCCATTGACTTATGAATTATAACTGGATTATAAGGAAACTCAAAATTTTAGGCAAAAGGAGGTAAGGATAGGGATGAAGAAGTATCTTGTTCTAATGGCCTGTTTGTCCCTTGCCTTGGCATGGATGCCCGTGGAGGCAAAGATGACGGTGAAGTTTGGTCATGTGGCCCCTCCTGGACATGGCCAGACAGTGGGGATAGACTACTTTGCCAAATATGTGTTTGAGCGGACCAATGGTGAGGTGGAGATAAGGACCTTTCCCATGGGACAGTTAGGTGGTGAGAGGTCCATGACAGAACAGGTCCAGAGTGGCACCATTCAGATAGCCTCCATCACCAGTGCTGTCTTGTCCAACTTTGTGCCTCAGACAGCGATTCTGGACCTGCCTTTTTTATTCCCCGACAGGAGGACGGCATATGCAGTGTTGGGCAGTGAGATCAGGGAAAAGCTATTTAGCTATTTCCCTGCCAAGGGTTTTGTTGCCATAGGTTTTACAGAGAATGAGTTTAGAGACATTACCAATTCAAAAAGGCCCATTAAAAGACCTGCAGACCTCCAAGGCCTCAAGATAAGGACCATTGAGAGCCCGATTTTCATTGACACTTACAAACAGCTGGGTGCCAATCCTGTTCCCATGCCCTTTCCAGAGATATACAATGCCCTTCAGCAGGGTGTAATAGATGGCCAAGAGAACCCCCTTTATACCTCTGTTCTAATGAAGTTCACCGAGGTGAATAAATATGCCACCATAAGCGGTCATCTCCTCACTGAGTGCTTCATCATTGTTAACAAGGATTGGTGGGATAAGCTTAGTCCTCAACTAAAGAAGATTATGAAGGACGCAGCCTATCAAACCGAGGTAGTAAATAGGGGACACACCCTTCAGGACATGGTGGCGTTGAAGAAAATGGCCACCTTTGAGAAAGATACCTGTAAAGAGGTCCCAGGGCCAAGTTTTTATGAAGTGTTGAAAAAACAGCAGGTGCAGGTATATGAGCTTACTAAAGAGGATAAAGAGGAGTTTAAAAAGGCTGTTGAACCTGTTTATAAGAAATATAGAGACATCGTTGGTGCAGACCTGTTTGACGAGATGATGGCAAAGATCCAGCAGATAAATAAAAATGTAAAAGATTAGGTATGAAGGTGAGGGTCATATGCCCTCACCTTACTCTTTTTGAGATGAAAAGAGTGATTAGTTTTTTAAACAAAGTAGAAGAATCTCTGTTGGCCTTTTTGATAATATCTGTGGCGTTATTTGTCTTTGTCCAGGTTATCCTAAGGTATGTCTTTAAAATTGCATTTCCCTGGGCTGAGGAACTGAGTAGATACATAGCTATTTTATTGACATTTATGGGAGCAAGCCTGGGGATAAAACACAGCACACACTTTAACATGGAGGCAGTTCAAAAACTTTTGCCAGAGAGCATTAGGGCTCTGTGCCAGGTTTTTGTTAGCCTGGTGGGCTCTATTTTTTTTGCCTTGATTGTGTACCTTACGATACTAAATATACAAAAGCTTGCTAGGTTCTCCTCATTGACCCCCACTTTAAGGATCCCCATGTACCTTCCTTATGTGCCAATGGCATTTTTCTGCCTTGTGGCATCCTTTAGGTACCTATTGGAATCCATAAAAACTGCAAGGGCCCTCTTCTTAAATAAGTCATGGCCTGGGTAAACTGAAGATGGTTTTTTGAGTAGGTCGTAGATCATGTTTTTTGCCTTGGGTTTGAGCTTCTTGATACTCCTTGTACTTGGGGTGCCTATTTCCGTTACCTTGGGTTGTGTAACGGTGATAATCCTTTACTTTTTTACCCCTTCCCCTTTGCTTGCCATTCCCCAGCAACTTTTCAATGCCTTGGACAATTTTGTGATGTTGGCTGTGCCCTTCTTCATACTGGCAGGGGCCATTATGACCCATGGGTCCATGGCAAAGAAGCTTATAAACATAATGAACTTTTTAGTGGGAGGGATAAGGGGTGGTGGTGCAGTGGCTGCTGTGTTGTCCTGTCTCTTTTTTGCTGCCTTGAGCGGATCTAGCCCTGCCACTGTGGTGGCCATTGGTTCCATAATGATCCCTGCCCTAAAAAGCTCAGGATATGATGAGAGGTTTTCCATTGGTCTGCTCACAACGGCTGGTTCACTGGGGATTGTGATACCTCCCAGTATCCCCATGATATTTTATGCCCTTGTCATGCATGTGTCTGTGGCAGAGTTGTTCATGGCAGGAATACTCCCGGGTATCTTGATTGCCACGGTGATCGGGATCTATTCAGTTTACATGGCAAGGAAGCACAATTGGAGATATGAGAAAAGGATACCCCTGAGGGAGGGACTGGGTTTCATAAAAGAGGGGGCATGGGCACTTATGCTCCCAATTATAGTCCTTGGAGGCATTTATAGTGGTGTGTTTACGCCCACAGAGGCAGCTGCTGTTTCTGTTGCCTATGCCACATTTGTTGAGCTCTTCATATACAGGGAGTTAAATCTCTTCGGGTTGAAAAAGGCGGCACTGGAATCTGCGATCCTTTCAGGGTCCCTTTTGTTTATACTCTCCTGCGCCATGGCCTTTATCTGGCTCCTCACCACTGAACAGATACCGGAGAGGCTTGCCGAGGTAACCATCAATCTGGCCAAGACCCCTGAGGTCTTTATCATGATGGTCTTGATCCTGTTCTTGCTCCTTGGCTCTGTGATAGATGATGTCTCCGCCATGATGATCCTTTCTCCCCTTTTCTTTGAGACCTGCAAGAGGTTTGGGATTGATCTAGTACATTACGGAATAATCATGGTCCTGGTGATAGAATATGGTTTTCTCACTCCCCCCTTTGGGCTCAACCTGTTTGTGGCCATGGGCCTTACAAAAAAATCCCTGGTGGAGGTGAGCAAGGCTGTTGCCCCATTCCTGATACTTCTGTTAATATGCCTTATCCTGGTGGCCTATATACCAGAGATATCCCTATATCTTCCAAAAAGGTACCTGAGATGAAAAGGGTAAATGGGGCTGATATTGAGTATTTTAAGGGGGTTGTAGAACCAGGCAGGGTCTCCACTGGAGAGTCTGTCCTGGACTTGCATTCCAGGGACCAGTCACACCACAGGCCTTGCAGGCCTGATGTGGTCATATGGCCCATTTCTGCCCATGAGGTCTCGAAGATCCTAATCTATTGCAATGAAAAGAGGATACCCGTTACACCTTGGGGTGTGGGTACCAGCCTGGAAGGGAATCCCATCCCTGTGAAAGGCGGGGTGGTTTTGGACTTTTCCCATATGAACCGTATCCTTGAGATCAGGGCAGATGACTTTCAGGTGGATGTGGAACCAGGGGTCAACTACAAGGACTTAAACGAGAAACTGAGGCATTTGGGTCTTTTCTTCCCCCCAGACCCTGGGGCAAATGCATCCATTGGGGGTATGATAGGGAATAATGCCAGCGGCACAAGGACTGTGAAATATGGGAGTACCAGGGATTATGTGCTCAGATTAAAGGTGGTCCTGGCCTCAGGAGAGGTGGTGGAGGTGGGTTCCAGGGCCTCAAAAAGCTCCTCTGGTTATGACCTTTTACACCTTTTTGTGGGTTCAGAGGGGACCCTTGGGGTGGTTGTGGAGGCTACTTTAAGGCTGGTGGGAAGTCCTCCTGAGTATTCTGCAATGATTGTGGTATTTGATGACCTTGATTCCGCTGGCAGGGCAGTCTTTGAAATCATGAGGGCAGGCCTGGACCCCGCTGCCTTGGAGGTATTGTCTTTAGAATGTGTGGACCTCATCAATAAGGAAAAGGCCCTTGGACTTCCCTTTGGCCCAACCATGTTTGTGGAGTTCGTGGGGCCCAGCCAGGCTTATTTGGAAGATGTCATAGCAATGGCCCAGGAGATCTGCAAGGAGGCAGGGGCAATAGATTTTGAGACAGGGATAGGGAGGGAAAGGAGGGATCAGCTCTTCAAGGCAAGGCATGAGCTGGGGGAGATGATAATCAGGGCAAACCCTAACAGAGGCATGCTCACCACAGATGTGGCTGTACCCATAAGCAGGTTCCCCTATCTTCTTTCCTTTGCCAAAAAGGTGACCTCTCACATTGGGATCCCTGCTTACATATTCGGCCATGCGGGCAATGGCAACATTCATATTGTTTTTATGGGTGACAACAAGAAAGAAGGGGAATGGGATACCATTCACAGAATAAACGAGATGGTGGTAGATAAGGCACTGGAGATGGGAGGTACTTGCACAGGAGAGCATGGGATCGGGATAGGTAAGGTGAATTTCATGAAGAAGGAACATCCCACCTCCTTGGGTCTGATGAGGAAGATAAAGGGGCTTCTAGATCCCAATGGTATCCTTAACCCTGGGAAAGTACTTCCTGAGGAGTAAGAGGGCAGATGAACTGGGATTGGGATAGGTTGCAACAGAGAAAGAAGGCCACCACAAAAGGGCCAGACCTGGGGCAGTTCTTGAGGAATATCGGGATCTTTAAGACCGGGGTCCCTGGAGGGGCAGTGGGGGTGCTATTGGTTATTGCAGCTCTGGTCTGGGGCTCCACATGTTTTTTTACAGTGAAGGTGGATGAAGTGGGCATAATCCAGAGGTTTGGGAAATATACAAGGACTGTACAGCCAGGGCTGAATTTTAAGCTTCCTTCAGGGATTGAATCTGTTCAAAAGGTAAAGACCAGGTATGTGTTTAAGGAGGAGTTTGGTTTCAGGACCATAGAGCCAGGTATAAGGACCAGGTATGCCACCACCGGGGCCTTTGATCCTGAATCCCTCATGCTTACCGGGGACCTGAATGTGGCTGTGGTGCCTTGGGTTGTTCAATACAGGATACACGATCCCTACAATTACCTGTTCAAGGTAAAGGATGTGAAAGGTACTTTAAGGGACCTCTCAGAGGCGTGTATGAGGCTGGTGGTAGGTGATAGGAGCATTAACGAGGTCATCAGCAAGAGGGAAGAGATTGCAGTGGAGGCAATGAAGATCCTGCAAGAGGAATTGGACAGGGCGCAGACCGGGATAAAGATTGTGACCATAGAGATGAAGAGGACCAATGTCCCAGAACCGGTACAACCTTCTTTTAATGAGGTGAATCAGGCCTTGCAGGAAAAGGAAAGGATGATCTACCAGGCAAAGGAAGAATACAACAAGGCCATCCCCGCTGCCCAGGGGGAGGCAGAGAAGATTGTAACTGAGGCAAATGGCTATGCCCTGGAAAGGGTCAACAAGGCAAAAGGGGATGCAATGAGGTTTATCTCCCTCTATCAAGAGTACATGAAGGCCCCTGAGGTGACTAGAAAGAGGTTGTATTTAGAGACAATGGCAGAGGTGTTGGGGAAGGTGAAACAAAAGGTGCTCCTGGATGAGGAGGCCAAGAACATATTGCCACTCTTAGACTTATATAAAGGGGCAGCTAATCCTCTTAGATCAGAGCCTAAGGAGAGGTAATATGCCAAGGTCTGCAATCATACTATTGGTGGTGCTTGGTCTGGTTGTTTACAACTCTGCCTATATTGTGGACGAGACAGAACAGGTTATTATCACACAATTTGGCAAGGCTGTGGGGGAGCCCAAGAAAGAGGCAGGACTTTATTTCAAGATACCAATCATCCAACAGGCCAATTATTTCCCCAAGAATATCCTGGCATGGGATGGTGATCCTGGTCAGATCCCTACATTGGACAAGACATTTATTTGGGTGGATACATTTGCCAGGTGGAGGATCTCAGACCCTTTAAAATTCTTTCAGACCGTTAACAATGTGACCAATGCCCTGGCGAGGCTGGATGATATCCTGGATTCTGCAGTTAGGAATCTGGTTACCTCATACCCCTTGGTGGAGACAGTGCGCAACTCCAATAGGCCCTTTGAGACTGGAGGGGATGATTTTCAATCAGTGGAAGGATTTACCCCAGGGGAGGTTAGTGTGGGCAGATCAAAGCTTACAGAGCTGGTTTATAATCAGGCCTACCCAAAATTACAAGAATATGGGATAGAGCTTGTGGATGTGAAGTTCAAAAGGATTAACTATGTGGAAGAGGTACAAAAATCTGTGTATGCCAGGATGATAGCTGAGCGGAAGCAGATGGCTGAGAAATTCAGGTCAGAGGGAAAGGGGGAGGCCAGGAAAATAGAGGGGAACAAGGAGAGGGACCTGAAAGAGATCCTCTCAGAGGCCTACAGAAAGGCCCAGGAGATAAAGGGTAAGGCAGAGGCTGAGGCGGCAAGGATATATGCGGAGGCCTATAATATGAGCCCAGAGTTTTATAGCTTCCTAAAGGGCCTGGAAGTATTGAGGCTCTCTGCAGATGAAGAGACAATATTCATTCTGTCTACAAAGTCAGAGGTATTTAGATTCTTGAGGTCCCAAGAGCTTAAAAGGGGACATGGAGAATAGGAGGTGTGATATGGTCAGGACTGAGATCTCCCTTTTTCTCAAAAATATCCCTGGAGAGCTGGGGAAGCTAGCCAGCCTGTTGGGGAATTCAGGCATCAACATAGATGCATTAACCATTCAGGATGCCTGTGAGTATGTACAGAATCTTTTTAAGGCCAGGGGAAAGTCATTAAAGCGCATTGCCCCTGCAGCCAGTTACAGCTCCATGCAAAAGGACTCTCAGGAATTTGCCTTGATAAGGCTCTTGGTGAGTGACACTGACAAGGCCCTGGATATCCTGTCCAAACACGAATACGTCTTTGACATCATGCCTGTGATAGCCATCCATATTGAGAACAGACCAGGGATGCTGGCGGAGATCGCAAAGAAGTTTGGAGACGAAGGCATAAATATTAACTATGTGTACGGCTCTGCAGTGGAAGGTGGAGAAAAGTCCCTGTTTGTATTTTCCCCAGAGGACATTGAGCTAGCTGCCAGGATATTTAAGGATTGGGACTGATTCACCTTCTTTGACTATGTCCACTATCTTAAGGCCAATCATCTCATGGCCTTTGTACAGGTCCATGATAGGGGTATAGAGGAGATCTGTCCTGGCCATCTTCATTTCAGACTCTGAAACCCCAAAGGCAATGGCCTCAAATACCCTGTTTCCTTGGCGGACTATCATCTTCAGGTGTTCCCCTCCCACCACCTTTTTTGTAAGGATTTCCACTCCCCTTGCCAGGAACACGGGTTCGGGATTCCCTTCTCCAAAGGGTTCAAGGAGGGAGAGGAGCTTTAGTTCTTCTATTTTAAGCTGATCCAGATCCAGGCACATGTCTATGGATACTTTCGGAACCAGGGATTGGGGACTCACCCTTTTGGATATTACCTCCTCCAAGGCTGGTTTAAGTTCATGAATCTTTTCATCAGTGAGGCTGAAGCCCACTGCCATCCTATGGCCCCCAAACCTTTCAAAAAAGTGCCTTATCTCCGTCATGGCATCAAAGAGGTCCACCTCAGGTATGCTCCTCCCTGATCCCTTTGCCCTTCCATTTAGGCAGGTTATCATCAGCACAGGCCTATAATACTTGGAAGATAGCCTGGAGGCCACGAGACCCAAAACACCTTGATGCCAGTCTGTGCCTGAAAAAACCATGGAGCAGAGGCCACTTAGGCACAGGCCTTGTATCTTCTCCTCCACCTCACCCACAAGGGAGTCCTCAAGGGACTTTCTCTTGGAGTTAAGGGCATCCATGGTAATTGCCAGTTTTCTTGCATGCTCTTCCTCTTGAGTAAGTAAGGCCTCCATTACAATACCTGGCTCATGGACCCTTCCAGGGGCGTTTAGCCTTGGTCCCAATCGGAAGCCTATGTCATCGGTGGTAATTGGACCTTGGGAAAGGGAACATACCTCTTTTAAACTCAAGAGACCTGGATTTTTTGTCTTTCTCAGCTGGGAGATCCCTGAAGAGATAAGCACCCTTGCTTGATCCACCACCTTTACCCTGTCTGCTACCATGCCAATGGCCACCAGGTCTAAGAGGTCCTTTAATTGGGGCTCTTTGGACTTGAAGAAGCCCTTTTCCCTTAAAAGCCTCCTCAAGGCGATGGCAAGATAGAAGGCCACTCCCACACCGGATATCTCCCACAAACCAGAGTCTGGGGGTAGCCTCTTAGGGTTTATTATGGGCCATGGAAGGGCTGGGATATCCTTCGGAAGGAGGTGATGATCCGTTACCACCACTTCAATGCCTTTGGACTTGGCCAGGGATAGGGCCTCCCAATCTAAACTCCCGCAGTCCACGGTTATAACAAGAGCATACCTTTCAGGATCCAGACCATTTATAAAAGCCCTGTTTACACCATAACCTTCTTTAAATCTGCTGGGGATGTAGTAGGAGGCCTGCACCCCGATCTCCCTAAAGAACCGGCACAACAGGGCAGTGGCGGTTAGACCATCGGCATCGTAATCCCCATATATTAGTATTCCACCATTATTCTTTATGGCCTTGGTGAAGATCAGGTTAATGGCTTTTTCCATGTCGGGCAGGACCATGGGGTCCAGGATGTCTGAAAGCCTTGGTCTCATAAATTCCCTTGCCTTGGAGGCACTCCTGATGCCCCTGTTCCAAAGGATGGCCCCTATGACCAGGGGCAGGTTTAAGGCCTTACAAAGGGACATTGCCCCAGGGTCTAAAGGGGCGAGCTCCCAGATCCTTTTTCTGTTTACTTCCAAACCTTCTTCTCCAACAGGGCCTCTATTTTTTCAATGTCTGATGGCACATCCACCTCAATACTATCTGAGGGGCTTTCCAAGACAAGGATCCTATAACCATTTTCCAATGCCCTCAATTGTTCCAACTTTTCAATGGCCTCCAGTTTCCCTTCTGGAAGGGAGTGGAACTTGTCTAAAAAGCTCTTTTTGTATGCATAAAACCCTAGATGCTTCATTACCTTGTGTTGTTCTGGTAGTATCCTGGGAAAAGGGATGAGAGAGCGGGAAAAGTACAGGGCGTAACCAAAGTTATCAGTAACCACCTTTACCAGATTAGGATCTTGTGCTTTGGCATCCAAAGGGATTGGGTACATTACCGTGCTCATGGGGATGTCCACCCCATTTAAAAAAGGACTGACTAATCTTTCTATAATTAAGGGACTGAAGAGGGGCTGATCCCCTTGAATATTCACTACCACATCAGCGGCCTCAAGACCTACTATGTTGGCTGCCTCACAGACCCTATCTGTCCCAGAGATGTGGTCCTCTCTGGTGATTATTGCCTTGCCTCCAAATTCCTCCACTACCCTTGCAATCTCATGGCTGTCTGTGGCTACAAAGACCTTTTCCAAGACCTTGGCAGCCCCCGCGCTCTCGTATACATGCTGGATCATGGGCTTTCCCATGATCTTGGCAAGGGGCTTTGCCCTGAACCTGGTTGATCCAAATCTGGCTGGAATAAATCCCCATATTCTCGGCATCTATAACCTTTCCTCCATCATAAAGGTGGCACAGGCATCTTCAGATTCCCACACAGTCACCTTATAGACCCTTACCCCATCTGTATTGATCTTTGAAGCCATTAGCTTGAAGATGTATGCAGCAATATTTTCAGAGGATGGGCTCAATTCCCGAAAGGGCTCCAACTCATTTAGAAACCTGTGATCCAGCTGTTCCAGCACCTCCCCCAGGGCCTTCTTGATTAGTTTAAAATCTATTAGGATACCGTCAGAGTCCAGGTGCTCCCCCCTCACAGATACCTCCACCTTCCAGTTGTGGCCGTGAAGCCTCTCGCACCCTGTCTTAAAGAAGTTCAAGCGATGGGCTGCGGCAAAATCAGATCTAACCATTAACTCGTACATCTTCGACTCCTTGCTTTAAATCCTCTTAACTTTCACTATTGATACGGTCTCCCACAGACTGTGCACCTGCCATTCTCGATTATCCCTGTACAGTTCCCATCAGGACAGAGTATCCTCGAATCCAGGTCAAAATCTTCAGTTTCATCACCTTTGCCATCCAATTTTTTCCCGCAATACATGCAGTATAGGGCCTCTTCCAGGTTTGCTTTGCCGCAATCTTTACACGCCCTTGTAGCCAGCTCTGCGCCGCATTCCCTGCATCTCATTTTTTGCTCCTTGCAACAAGGTTATGGCCAGTCTTGCTCTTATAACACAAATATAACTCTGGCCAGGGACAAGCATCGATGGTATGGCTGAACTAACATAGCTTGCA
>FWWM01001846.1_pt1 | contig 49466 bp, 42 predicted proteins | sample 2228351 | NCBI WGS metagenome assembly FWWM01 (sample SAMEA103939774, study PRJEB20133) | metagenome | reverse complement strand
ATGTTGCTGGACCTGACCATTCGGGAGACGTCGGGAGCGTATGATTCCGGGACGCCGCCGTATCTCGAAGCCTTGGAGCGGTTCGACACGAATCTGTACTTTTATTTTCTCGGAGAGATCGTGTCCTCCAGAACGCGATCGCGTTCGGACGTGACGGGAGCGCTGATTCACAGTCTACGGCAAATGATCCAGGCTGAAACGCCGAAGCCCGAACAGTTGCAGGATACGCATGAATTACTCCCCGCAGAGTCGCTTTATCCGGCTCTGGTTCGAGAAAACACGATCCGGGAACTCGGCCGGCTGCGGGACGACCGGGCGGTGCCGCTGTTGACGGCGATGCTGGGGCATGCGAGCAGGCAGACCAGACTGGCTTCCATCGAAGCCTTGACGCCTTTGCGGGATTCAGCCGAAGTGCGGTCGGCTCTGGAACGGATGGCCACAGGTGATCGAGATCCGGAAATCCGAAGAGCGGCCGCATCCGCCCTCAACGCCTCGACTCCCGAGTCTCCGGTGAACTGATCGCAGGGCTTTGCCCTTGCTTGACAACACAAAAACGCGGTTGTTATAGTCGCCAGTATCCCTTCGCTTCACGGTGCGTCTCCGTCTCGGCCTCATGCCTCAGTTGCGCGGGGTTTCAGGGCCGCGCGTAGGGTCAAATTTCCGAGCAGGATAACGTATGAACGTTTCACGACATGTCCGCCTCCTCCGTTCGCGGCTGGTCGGCGACGGTCCCTGTCCAGGCTCAGGTCCCGGCGGTATTGTCCGCGTTGCGGCTTCGCTGGGGCTTGTCGGTCTATTCGTGATCCTGTGGCCCGCTGCGGCGTCGGATTCCCAAGCCTTCGCTGCGGTCCGGATCACGATCACGCCGGAGTCCGCGACGCCCGGCGCAATGGTGGCGATTGCAGGCGCCGGATTCGGTGCATACAAATCCGCGCAGGCCAACCGGGTGCTGTTCAACGGCGTCGCGGCTTTGATTCAGCGCTGGGAGCCAGATGTGATCGAGGTGAAGGTGCCGTTCAGGGCCGCCGATGGACCGATTGAAGTGATCGCAGGCAAGAAGAAAATTAAGGCGGGGACGTTCAAGGTCGTGCGGCCGACGATCCATTCCGTGACGCCGTCCGAAGCAGAGCCGGGGGCCCTGCTCCGCATTCACGGGGCGCATTTCGGCAACACCGCCGGGTCCCGCGATCGTAATACGATGTTCGGCGTCAACGATGTGTTGATCGGCGGGGTGCCTGTGCGGGCGCGCCGCTGGCGGGACGACGCCATCGAGGTGGAGATCCCGGCCAATGCGACGTCGGGGGACGTGGTCGTGCGGCTCGCCTCCTCGGACCCGTTGCCCGACGGCTCCTGTTGCGCCCCGGTCGAATACACGGTCAGCAACGCCGTGCCCGTAACGCTCATCCCCTCCGTGCGCGTCGATCCGCTCAGCGGACCGATTGGAACGAAAGTGGTGCTGTTCGGGAAGGGATTCGGCCAGACCAAATCCCCGGAGGACGGCGTGTTCTTTAACGGGCGGCCGGCGACGGTGGCGAAATGGGCCGATAATTTGATCGTCGTCCATGTGCCACTCGATGCGTCCAGCGGGCCGGTCGTCCTCAAACACGGCGGGGCAGAACGGGCGGTCGGGAACTTCACTGTCCAGGTGCCCAAGGCGTCGGCGGTCACGCCTGCGAGCGCGCCGATTGGGGCACTCATCAAAATCACGGGCGAGCATTTCGGACTGTACTCGGAGAGCGGCTCGACGCCGTTCGCCTTCGCCGATTTCAATAAGGGTGAAAACAGCGTCGAGATCGGCGGGGTGCCGGCTATCATTTATCGCTGGCACGATGACCGAATCGACGCCTGGGTGCCGTTTAGCGCCAAGAGCGGTCCGGTGGTGGTGAAGCGGGGAGGCACCAAACCGAACCCGGACGGGTCCTGCTGTGCCGAGCGCGGGATCGTGTCCACGGAAGCCGGGACATTCACGGTGATCACGCCGAAGATCGAGTCCTACTCTCCGACATCGGCCGGCGTCGATGAGATTGTGACAATCAAGGGGTCTGGGTTCGGCACGTTCCTGAAGACGACCGAAGCGACGCAGCCCGGACTGAACGAAGGGGGGCATGACCGCGCCCCCATCGATCTCGGTGAGAACGTGTCGAGAACCGAGGTGCTGTTCAACAATATCGCCGCAATGGTCGTGTCGTGGACGGATACCGAAATCAAAGCCCGTGTCCCACGCCGGAACGTCTTCGGCGTCGGCAAGAAGGGGGAGTTCAATCCCGATCTGTCGACCGGTCCGTTGGTGGTGCGCCGGGGTTCGTGGGATTTGCTGCCGGACGGAAGCTGTTGCACGCCGAAAAAATGGCTGACCTTGGAGGCTGGACCGTTCACGATTAAAGCGAAGGGATTGCCGGACCAGCGTTACTTCAACGATACGAGTCCGGAAGCGAGCACGACCCAGTAATCTCGTCCTTCATGAAATCCTCCGCTTTCCCGCCTCGACCAGTCTCGGTATTTCTCTTCAGTTTGTGGCTCGCTAACTCGCCCGGTCCGCTCCCGGCGGCCGAATCCCAACACGTGTTGGTGGCGCAGCAGAAAAGCGGCACCGAAGTCACATTGATGGGAGTCCATTTCTACGATACCCGGCTCGGTTGGGCGGTGGGGGACGGCGGTGCGATTCTTAAGACCGTCGACGGCGGGAAACGATGGAAAAAAGTTCCCAGCGGGACGCGAGTTCGGTTGACCGGGGTGTTCTTCGTGGATTCCCGACGCGGCTGGGTCGTCGGGGCCAACGGAACGATTCGCCATTCCAAAGACGGGGGCGGGAATTGGGCTCCTCAATCATCCGGAGTGCAGGTGCCCTTGTACGGCCTCTATTTTGTCTCACCCACGCACGGGTGGGTGGTGGGCGGAGCAGGCACGATTCTGTACACGGAGGACGGCGGCATCCACTGGTCGGACCAGATAAGCGGGACCAACGCGGCGCTGTACGCGGTGCATTTCGTGGATTCGCGGCGAGGGACAGTGGTCGGAGCGCTGGGCACCATTCTATCGACCGCAGACGGCGGTGCCACATGGATCGCGCAAGAGGCGCCGAGCTCGGTGACGCTCTTCGACGTGTTTTTCAACGATTCGTCGAATGGCTGGGCCGTGGGCAACGCCGGCGCGATGTTTCAGACAAGCGATGCGGGCAACCGCTGGATCGACCGGACCCTGCCCTGCACGAAGTCCTGCACGAGAGTGACCGATCTCATCCGTATTCGGTTTACCAGTCCTCAGGCCGGCTGGATCGTGGGCGAACGGGGCAGCGTTTTCCGAACCACCGATGCAGGCTTTACGTGGGTGGAGGAGAAGAACGACGCCAAGGTGTCCCTGTTCGGCCTCTCTTTTCCCGATCCGTTCCACGGGTGGGCCAGCGGCGAGCGGGGAACTATCGTACACATCGCGGCACCCCTAGAACCCGTAAGACGTTAGGCCCCTCACCCCTCACGTCCTCTAGCCCAGTTCTCCCAACCGGCATTGCAGCACACTGAGTCCCGTCAGGGCGGCGGTTTCGGCCCGGAGGATTCGATTCCCCAGAGTGACGGAAGTGAAGCCGCAGGCGCGAGCCTGTTCCACTTCTTCGGGCGCCCACCCTCCTTCCGGCCCCACCGCCAGGACGATCGGCCTTGTGGAACTTTCCGGCAGAGGAACAGCCAGCAGGCCGAGTCCGCTCGCCCGCTCGCCCAGGATGAGCTTGCCGTGTGTGTCGGGCTGTCGCTGAACAAACTCCTTGAAGTCGCAGGGTTCCTCAAGGGTCGGGATGTCCCAACGTTCGGACTGTTGGGCCGCTTCGAGGGCGATACGTTCCCAGCGAACTCGCTGGTGAGGAATACGCGTCACCCGCGGCCGGACGACCGAATAGTGCGTGATCAGCGGGACGATCGAGGAGACTCCGAGTTCTGTGGCCTTTTGGATGAGCCAATCCATCCGGTCGCCCTTGAGCAGGGACGGAGCGAGAATGAGCGGGGGGCTCCGACGATCCGGTTCCTGTTCTTCCTGCACAATCCGGCCGACCAGTTTATGTCGGTCTATCCTGGTGATTGAAATCCGATAACGCCGGCGCCGTTCGTCGCCCACCCGGATTTCCTCGCCCGCGTGCACCCGCAAGCTGGCGCGCAGATGATCGAGGAGCGGGCCGACGATGATCACGGTCCCGTTTTGAACCTGTGCCGCGGTAATAAAGAAAACAGGCATAGGTGACAGGCTCGATGGGTGGTTGGAGCGAGAGGCGAGGCGGGAAGCGGACGAAGGGGACTATTCGAAGAAGGTCTTCATCTTGTCGAAGAAACCGTCTCCCTCGTTGTCCAGTATCATCCCGCTTTCTTTGGCGAATTCGGTCAGCAGTTCCTTCTGCCTGGGCGTCAGCTTGGTCGGAATGTGTATTTTGATCGCGCACAACTGATCGCCCGTCTGGTGTCCCTTCAGACTAGGTACCCCCAGACCCTTCAGGCGTAACACCTTGTCATGTTGCGTGCCCGGAGGAATCTTGATGACCGTCTTGCCCTTCAGCGTGGGCACTTCCACTTTCCCGCCCAGCGCCGCCGTCACGAAGCTGACGGGGATGTCGCACAGAATGTCGTTACCTTTGCGCGAAAAGATCGGATGCGGTTTGACGGTCACGGCGACGTACAGGTCGCCGGGAGGTCCGCCGTTGACGCCGTGCTCGCCTTCGTTGGCCAGTCGCAACCGCATGCCCGATTCGATCCCGGCGGGAATGTGTACGGACAGGGTCCGCTCCCGGTAGACACGTTGCCGCCCTTGGCAGGTGCCGCAGGGCTCCGTGATGACGTGACCGCTGCCGTCGCATTGGCCGCAAGGGCGGCTGACACTGAAGAAGCCCTGCTGGAATCGGAGCTGTCCGGAACCCTTGCAACTGGGGCAGACTTTGATCGAGGAAGCCGACCGGGCGCCGCTGCCTTTGCATTCCGAACAGACCTCCCATCGCGGAATCTTGAGCTTGGCTTCTTTCCCGTACACCGCTTCTTCGAAGGATAACTCCAGGTTGTACTGGAGATCCGATCCGCGTTCGGCTCTCGCACGCCCGCGCGGGCCGCCAAAGAAATCTTCGAAAATGTCGTTGAAGATGTCGCCGAAGCCGCCACGGCCGAAGTCGAAGCCCTCGAATCCGCCGGGGCCCTGCTGCGCGCCGGCATGGCCGAACATGTCGTAACGCCGGCGTTTCTCTTGGTCGCTCAGAATTTCGTAGGCTTCGTTGATCTCTTTGAATCTTTCTTCTGCGGCTTTTTTCTGCTGTTCGGTAGTTTGGAGATCGGGATGATACTGGCGCGCCAGCCTGCGGTAGGCCTTCTTGATGTCCTCCTCGGAAGCGTTTCGATCGACTCCGAGCGTCTCGTAATAATCGCGTTTGGCCACGGAAGCCATAGCTTTCTATGTCGAACAAAAACCGAGTCCCGCGCCGGCGGAACTCGGTCCGCGCTGCGGCGTATTGTACCTTACTTTTTCTCTTTGTCCACTTCTTCGAATTCGGCGTCTACGACCTTGTCGTCCGTCTTGCCCTGGGCACCGCCGTTCCCCTGCGTACCGCTCGGGCCGGCGCCAGCGGCGGCGGACGCCTTCTTGTACATCTCCTCGGCGAGCTTGTGCGACGCGCTGGTCAGCGCTTGCACCGCCGATTCGATGGCCGCGACGTCGTCGCCTTCCATCGCCTTACGGACGGCCGCAATCGCGCCCTTGATCTTGTTCTTGTCGTCCTCGCCGATCTTGTCGCCGTGCTCGGTCAGATTCTTCTCGGTACTGTAGATCAGCGAGTCGGCCTGGTTGCGAGCCTCGGCGAGCTTGCGCCGCTTCTTGTCTTCTTCGGTGTGGGCCTGGGCTTCCTTGACAAGCTTCTCGACCTCTTCCTTGCTGAGTCCGCTGGAGGCGGTGATCTTGATCGACTGTTCTTTGCCCGTGCCCAGATCCTTCGCGGACACATGCACGATGCCGTTGGCGTCGATGTCGAACGTCACCTCGATCTGGGGTACGCCGCGCGGAGCCGGCGGGATGCCGACAAGGTCGAACTGTCCGAGCAGCTTGTTGTCGTTTGCCATCTCCCGCTCGCCTTGGAAGACTCGGATCGTCACCGCGGTTTGGTTGTCGGCCGCTGTGGAAAAGATCTGGCTCTTCTTGGTCGGGATGGTCGTGTTGCGCTCGATCAGGTGCGTGAAGATTCCTCCCAGGGTCTCGATACCCAGTGTGAGCGGCGTCACGTCCAGAAGCAGCACGTCCTTGACGTCGCCCTTCAACACGCCGCCCTGGATGGCCGCGCCGACCGCCACGACTTCGTCGGGATTCACGCCGCGATGCGGTTCCTTGCCGAAAAATTCGCGGACGACCTGGATGACTTTGGGCATTCGGGTCATACCGCCGACCAGCACCACTTCGTTGATGTCCTTGGCCGTCACGCCCGCATCGGCCAAGGCTTTCTTGCAGGGCTCGATGGTGCGCTGGATCAGATCGTCGACAAGCTGTTCCAGCTTGGCCCGCGTAAGCTTGGTCACCAAGTGCTTCGGCCCGCTGGCGTCCGCAGTGATGAAGGGCAGATTGATCTCTGTCTCCTGCGAAGACGACAACTCGATTTTCGCCCGCTCGGCCGCTTCCTTGAGCCGCTGAAGGGCCATCCGGTCCTTGCGCAGATCGATCCCTTGGTCTTTTTTGAATTCCTCCACCAGCCAGTCCATGATCCGGAGGTCGAAATCATCGCCGCCGAGGTAGGTATCGCCATTGGTGGACTTGACTTCGAAGACACCGTCGCCGATCTCCAGAATGGAGATATCGAACGTCCCGCCGCCGAGGTCATAGACCGCAATGCGCTCGTCCTTTTTCTTGTCGAGGCCGTAGGCCAGCGAGGCGGCCGTCGGTTCGTTGATGATGCGGAGCACGTTGAGGCCGGCGATCTGTCCCGCGTCCTTGGTGGCCTGGCGCTGGCTGTCGTCGAAGTACGCCGGCACGGTGATGACCGCCTCGCTGACCTTCTCGCCGAGATAATCCTCCGCGGTCTGCCTCATTTTCTGGAGAATCATCGCCGAGATCTCAGGCGGGCTGTACCGTTTGCCGCGCAGCTCGACGTGCGCGTCTCCGTTGTCCGCCTCGACGACTTTATAGGGAAGCCTCTTGATTGCTTCCTGCACTTCACGCGAACGGTACTTGCGCCCCATCAGCCGCTTGACGGAGAAGATGGTGTTTTCCGGGTTGGTGATGGCCTGACGTTTCGCGATTTGGCCGACCAGCCGTTCGCCTTTGTCTGTGATGGCGACGACCGACGGAGTGGTTCGACTGCCTTCCGCGTTGGCGATGACGACCGGGTCTCCGCCGCTCATGATCGCGACGCAGGAATTGGTGGTTCCGAGATCGATGCCGATGACCTTACCCATGTGCGTCTCCTTCCTTGTTCAAAAATTCATTGCGTCCGTCGATGCCGCCCTTACGGCGCGGCATTCTCGGGTTTGTCCGGCGTTCCCGTGGATACGCTAACCATGGCGGCACGCAGCAATCGGTCATGCAACAAATAGCCTTTTTGAAATTCTTCCACCACGGTGTTGGCAGCAACGGTGGCGGACTCGACTTGGGCCACAGCCTGATGGCAGGTCGGGTCGAACGGCTTTCCGACGCTTGCAATCGGACGGACTCCAAACTTTGCCAACGCTTCCGTCAGTTGCTTCAAGGTCAGTTCGACGCCCTGAACGAGGGCGTCGCTTCCGCCGTTCTCTTTGGCCGAGCGAATCGCACGTTCCAAGTTGTCGATAACCGGCAAGAGTTCCCGTAAAATTTGTTCGTTCCCGAATCGGATCTGCTCCCGTTGCTCCCGCTGCGTCACACGCTTGTAATTCTCGAACTCTGCCGCCAGCCGGAGATACTTGTCCTGAAGCTCTTGACATTCCGCGGTCTTGGAAGAGAGCGCCTGCCTGAGTTCAGCAACCGGTCTGGTTTCTTCCTGCGACTCTTCCGACGGAGAAGGGACTTCCTGAGTCTTCGCTTCTAACTCGTCGATTGTATTGGTGTTCTTCTCGTCTTGATCCACTGGTGTACCTGTACAGGCAGCCAGATAGCCACCAAGACCTTAAAGTCAACGGGTCTCAAGAGATTTGTTTCGTCGGGGATGTATCCGCGTAAGTGAAGAAGGCCAGGGCGGCGCGTGAGCGGAGAAGCGACTTCAACCTTCGCCTCGACTTCGCCGGTAGAGCAGTTCCAGGCCGTCCAAGGTCAGCAGGGGACGCACTTCTCGAATCGTTCGAGATTCCGGAGCGATGATCGCAGACAGTCCGCCGGTCGCGACCACCAGGGAGGAATGGCCCAACTCCTGTTCCATGCGTCGGACGATCTCATCCACCAACCCCGCATAGCCGTAGACCAGGCCGGATTGGATGCTGCTCGCCGTGTCCCGGCCGATCACGGACTTTGGACGGACCAGTTCCACCTTGGGTAATTGGGCCGTACGGGAAAACAACGCATCCGCGGAGATGCCCAGACCCGGCGCAATGACGCCGCCGAGGTATTCACCGGCCTTGGTGACGGCGCAGAAGGTGGTCGCGGTGCCGAAGTCGACGATGATGAGGTCGGCTCGGTATCGCTCGTACGCGGCCGCCGCATTGACCAACCGGTCGCTGCCGATCTCTTTCGGGTTGGCGTAGCGCAAGGTGAGGCCGGTGTCCGTGTCACAAGAGATCACCAGCGGAACTTGGCCGAAAAACGTCTGGGCCATGGTCTCGAAGGGACGGGTCAAGGCGGGGACGACGCTGGAAATGACCGCGCCCGAGATCTGTTCCGGCTTCACTCCCGCCGCCGCCAGGAGGTTCGAGAACAGAATCCCGTACTCGTCGGAAGTTTTTCTGGCATCGGTCCCCAACCGCCAATGGCCCTTCAGGGTCCGACCGTCAAACAGTCCCCAGACGATGTTGGAATTTCCGATATCGATGGCCAACAGCATATGCCAAATTTTACCCTGTCTTCGCCCGGTGTTGCCATCATCTCAGGTGGAGGACATCCCCGGCGTGAATCTCAAACAGCTGCGGATGTGGAACGGCGGGCGGTGTGCCGCTGTGAATGATTCTCAGGCAACCGTTCTCGGCGATCGAGTCGGCCACCCCCTCGATCTGTTCGCCCTGTGCCAAGGTGACGAGGACCCTGCGTCCCAGGGTCGCGCAACGGCCGCTGTATTCCTGTCTCAGCCGCTCGATCGGCTCCGATGCGAGCATCTCCAAGCGACGCTCAACCTGCTCCAGGAGCCTCGCCAACAACTGTGCGCGATCGACCGAATGACCGGTCTCCGCCAGCAGCGAGGTGGCGCTCCTGCGAAGATCGTCGGGAAATCGGGCGCGATCGATATTGACGTTGAGGCCGATGCCGATGACGACAAACGGGGCGCCGTCCCGCCGGCACGCGCTTTCGCAGAGCAAGCCGCCGACTTTCCGGTCGTTCACCAGCAGGTCATTGGGCCATTTGAGCGACGGCGTCAGCGAAGTCTCCCGTTGAATCGCGTCGGCGCAGGCCAGGGCCGAGGCCAGCGGAAGCCATGACAGCCACTGCGCCTTTCGTTCCGGCGATGGCTGACGCAACACGATCACCGAGCAGTAGAGATTTACTCTCGGCGGCGAGAACCACGACCGGCCGCGACGCCCTCTGCCGGCACTCTGGAATTCCGCGACTACGGTCGTGCCGTCTTCCGCTCCTTGTTGGGCCAACGTCGCCGCGGTCGCGTTGGTGGAATCCGTCTCCTGCAAAAGATGGAGTGTGCGGCCGACGGTCTTGGTCGAGAGGTGCCCCTTGATCGAGTCGAGCGTGAGCGGGAGGGAAAAAGATGAGTGAGGCACGGGTTACGCGGTCCGGCGTCGGTTTCCGAGCGGAAGAATATCCATATTGATATCGGCGGCCGGAGCCGAATGGGTCAGCGCGCCGATCGAAATGAAATTCGCCCCGGCTTCGGCCATCTCCCGGACATTCTCAAGCGTGATGCCGCCCGAGACTTCCACCAGGGCGCGCCCTTTGATCATGTCCACGGCCCGGCGCACGGTCGCCGGGGCCATATTGTCGAGCAGGATGACATCGGCCCCTCCGTCCAGCGCCTCGCGAATCTGTTCGAGGGATTGCGCCTCGACGATAATCCGCAGGCCGTGAGGGCAGCGCTCCCTGGCCAGGCGGCAGGCGTCTGCGACGCTCAGCCCCCGCGCTCTCAAGAGGGCGAGATGATTGTCCTTGATCAAGACGCCGTCGCCAAGGCTACGGCGATGATTCCATCCCCCGCCCAGTCGGACCGCCCACTTTTCCAGCGCGCGCAATCCGGGCACGGTCTTTCTCGTATCCAGGATCCTGACCGGATACCCTCGAACGGCTCGGCAGAATCGCGCCGTGAGGGTCGCGATGCCGGACAGGTGTTGCAGGAAGTTGAGAGCGACCCGCTCGCCCATCAAGAGCGATCGACCGTCGCCTTCGATGGCCAGCAGGACGTCGCCTGTTGCGAGCCTCGTTCCCTCTTTGACTGCACGGATGATCTTCAGCGAAGGATCGACCGAGCGGAAGATCTCGCGGGCCGCGGCGATGCCGGCCGCGACCAGCGCCTGCCGGGCTACGATCAGTCCTTGAGCAGGACAGGGAGCGGAAAAAAGCGCCGCGGTCGTCGCGTCGCCGAGGGCAAGGTCTTCCCGAAGCGCCGAGCGAACGGCCTGGCGGATGTCTGCGGAGGGGATGGGGATCATGGTGCTCGTTGTCGCATGATCGCGTGGAGCTGCTCTTCGCCGCTGAGCAGGATGGCTTGATCGCGTTGCAGAACCGTGAGGCGTTCCTGATGCTCGGCGACGACGTCGGGAGGCGCCTTGGATGTGAAATCGACGCTCTTGAGTTTGGCTTCCAATCGTTGGGCTTCCGTGGCCCCCTCGGCTCTCTGCTTGCCGATGCGGGCCAGGGCCTTCTGCAAGTCGACGTCTCCTTCGACAACCGTGCCGACGGTCAGGCCTTCCGCGGCGAGTCTCAACACGTTGGATGAAGGCCACCGCTCGACCGGAATAACCCGCACCGCCCCGCGAGCGAGGTGTGCGAGGTGTCCCTGCAGATTTTCCAGAATCTGGCCCTCACGCTCATGGCCCCCCCAGGCGAAAAAGGCCACCGGCTTTCCCGGCGGGTAATTCAGCAGCACTCTGGCGGTTCGGGCGGCCGTCACGCACTGTTCGAGGATGCTGAACGCGTTTTCCGTGTCCTTGGAGTCCCAATCGGGTCGTTCGTCGGGATAGGGCTGGATCACGACGCTCTCGCCCTCATGAGGCAGCGCCTGCCAAATCTCTTCGGTGATGAACGGCATGAACGGATGCAGCAGCCGTTGGACGGTCTCGAATGTTTCAACCAGCGTGTATCTGGTTCGTCGAGCTTCCATAGAGTCTTTGTTCTGCAAGACTGGCTTGACCATTTCCAGATACCAGTCGCAGTATTCGTGCCAGATAAAGTGATACAAGCGGCTAGCGGCCCGGTCGAAGCGATATTGTTCCAACTCCTGGTTCACGCTTCTGATGGTAAAGTTCAGGCGACTCAGGATCCACCGGTCCGGAAACGAGCGCGTCGAGGCGGGGACTTGTTCCCGAGGGCCATCGAGGTTCAGGAGAATGAACCGGGCCGCGTTCCAGATCTTGTTGGTGAAGTTTCGATAGCCTTCGATCCGCTCTTCCGCCAACTTGATGTCGCGACCGGGAGAAGCCATGGAGGCCAATGTGAAGCGCAGCGCGTCGGTGCCGTACTGTTCCATCACGTGGAGCGGATCGATGACGTTGCCTTTCGACTTGCTCATCTTCTGGCCCTCGGCGTCCCGGACCAGCGCATGAATGTAGACGTCGCGGAAAGGAACGTCACCCATGAACTTGAGCCCCATCATAATCATCCGGGCGACCCAGAAGAACAGGATGTCCAGACCCGTCACCAATGTCGACGTGGGATAGAAGGTCTTCAGCTCAGGGGTCTCCTCCGGCCAACCCAAGGTCGAGAAGGGCCACAGGGCCGACGAAAACCAGGTGTCCAGCACGTCGGGATCGCGATAAAAGTCCCGTGGGTTGCTTTGGCCGCAGTCCGGGCAGTGCGTTGGGGCAGTCTTCGCCACTATCGGTTTTGCTTCTGGAGTGAGTGTTATAGACTGTTTCCATTGAGAGGGAAGCATTCCGCTTTCGGCAGTGGCTCCTACTGTATGAGATGTCTCGAGGAGTGTCCCAGCATGACGGCCGCAAGGAATGCAATACCAAGCCGGAATCTGGTGACCCCACCAGATCTGTCGCGAGATGCACCAGTCTTTGATATCCCGCATCCAGCCGAGGTAGTTGTTCGCCCACCCTTCAGGAACCAGACGAATTCGGCCTTCTTCGACAGCCTTGATGGCTGGATCGGCCAGGGGTTTGATCCTCACGAACCACTGAGGCGAGAGATACGGCTCCACGATGGTTTTGCAGCGATAGCATTTGCCCAGAGACATCTTGTGGTCTTCGACTCTCGCCAGGAACCCACGTTCACGCAGAGCTTCGACCACGATGACTCGGGCTTGGTGAACTGGCTTGAGTGTGAGCCCCAATGCGGGATCGACTCCGGCGTTATGCAGTCCAACTCCGTCCATTTGGGCATGCCGGTTCAGAATGGCTAGACGCGGCAACCTGTGTCGCTCTCCCGCCTCGAAGTCATTGAAGTCGTGGGCGGGCGTGACCTTGACCGCGCCCGTGCCGAATTCCCGATCGACCAGAATCGAGTCTCCGACGATCGGGATCGTGCGGTTGGTCAGCGGGAGTTTCACCTGCTTGCCGATCAACTGGTTGTAGCGTGCGTCCTCCGGGTGAACGGCGACCGCTGTGTCGCCCAGCATGGTCTCCGGCCTGGTGGTGGCGACTGTCAGCTTCGTGTGCGGGTCGTCTGCGAGCGGATATTCGATGGAGTAGAGCTTCCCCTTGATTTCTTCATGCTCGACTTCGATGTCCGACAGTGCGGTGAGGCAGCGCGGACACCAGTTGATCAACCGTTCCCCTCGGTAGATAAGCCCCTCTTCGTAGAGGCGGACGAAAACCTCGCGGACCGCTTTGGAGAGTCCTTCGTCCATGGTGAATCGCAGGCGCTCCCAGTCGCACGAAGCACCGAGACGCTTCAATTGTCGGATGATGGTGTCGCCCGATTTCGCTTTCCATTCCCAGACTCGTTCGAGGAATCGTTCCCGTCCTAAGGCTTCGCGCGAGGTGCCTTCGGCGAGCAGTTGCCGTTCCACCACGTTCTGTGTCGCGATGCCGGCGTGGTCGGTGCCCGGCATCCAGAGTACATTGCGCCCCTGCATGCGGCGCCAGCGGATCAGGATGTCCTGCAGGGAGTTGTTCAACGCATGTCCGACATGGAGCGACCCGGTCACATTGGGCGGAGGGATGACGATGCAGTACGGTTGGCCGGGATGGGTTACGGACGCGTGAAAATAGCCTCGGTCGATCCAGACCTGATACCACCGTTCTTCGACCTGCTTCGGGTCGTAGGTCTTCTCGAGTTGATGTCCTGACATAAGCCCTGCACAGATGGTGGAGATGGACAGCCATGTTAACATGGCCGATCCTCCCTCACAAGGCGCAGCGCGCGCATTTGTGCGAGTCATCGAACCGGCCGCGCTTGTCCGCGCGCGGCTCGCCGTGTTATACATTCGCCGCTTTGGAGCAGGTTCGCACCTTAACAGAGAGGGATGCCGAGATCATGGCGAGAGGACGAGAGAAGGACAGAAAAACGAGAAGGAAGCATCGTAAGAACATTCAGCGGTTGAAAGCCCTGGCGAAGGCGCGGCGCAGCAAAAAGGGGAAAAAGGCTTGAGAGATTTATGAACGAGGACGAAGGCTGAAATTAAGCTGTCAATCTTTTGATCTCGTCTTTGACGTGATTCTCCGCGAGATCCGGCACGATCTGCCGAACGGCCAGCGCGATGCTCTTCTCGGCGATTTCTCTCACCACGGCTTCCGCGGCGTCGCGCGCGTGTCGCGCCGCCGCTTCCTGTACGGCTTCCTTCACGAGCTCATCGATGGCCCCCAATTGTTCGCGGACAATGCCCGGCAATTGTCTGCGGATGGCCGATTCGACAAGTTGTCCCCCGGCTTGTTCGATTGTGTTCTGCACGGCCGAGACGGCCGATTCTCGGACGTGCTTCGAGAGCATCGATTCGAGGTCCGAATTCTGTCGTGTCATGGCCTTCGGCAACTCGTCCGCAATGCCGTCGCGAACGACGTGAGCGATCCGTTCCGCCAGCAAGCCGACAGCGAATTGTTTCTCGATTTCGTCTGTGACGGCTTGTGATACTTGGGCTTCGACCTGCCGGCTGAGTATTCCCGTCAGGAGTTCCTCCGCTTTTCGCTCCGCGCGCTCGGTCATGGATTGCACCAGATGACCGAGCAGGTCGCGCATGGCCTCCTCCACGAGGCTTACCGGACGCCCTTGGGATTCTGTCCGAGACGTTGGCGGCCTCGAGGAATTCGGAGTCGAAGCGACAGGGGAAGCCGACGGTTCGGTGACAGAAGCCTCAGGTTCTTCGGCTGAAGGCTCGCTGTCAGAATGGTCGGACAGCTCGACGGATTCGTCGGTGTCGGTGGTCTGAGATGCAGGCGGCCATGTCTTCCGTTTGGGCCTCGAGCCTGTGGCGTCGGCCTTGGTCTGCTTGCCGTCTTGATGCAAGCTCTTGATCACTTCCAGCAGGTGCTCGGACTGGAAGGGTTTTTTGAGGAAGGCCTTGACGCCCAACGACCGCAAGTGGTTCTCGTCCGGCCGGTCTGAAAGGGTGATCAACGAGACGATGTACGTATCGGACAGATTGTTGTGCTGATTCAGTTCCTTGCAAAATCCGGAGAACGTCATCTTATCGAGATGATAGTCCGCGATGATCAGATCCGGGCTCAGGCGCTTGGCCGCCTCCAGCGCGGTCGGGCCGTCTTGAAACCCGACGACCTCGAACCCCTCAGGGGCGGAGATTTGCTCGACCATCCGCCGAACAGCCGGGCTGCTGTCCACGATGAAAATGCGAGAGGCCACGTAAGTCTCCAATTTTATTGAACTATTGTGAAAGCTAGCAGAGGGTCTAGGTTCTGTCAAGGAAAGCGAAGAGATGGGGCTGTTTTGACTTCCACTTCGCAGGCTGAATAGAATCCGCGCGTGCGAGACAAGGCCGGCGGACTTACGGACGAGCAGCAGGTCGCCCCAGGCCGTATTTTCATCCTATAGGGTTAACCGCAGCCTCATCGGTACCGCTTGGCTTTCAGGAATTCACCGATAAGAGCCGTCGTGCAGAATCTCCTTTCCGCCCAGGATCTCGGTCGGAGGACGTCGATTCTGTGACAAGCCGGATTCAGGTCGTCTTTTTCGATGCGGCCGGGACGCTGTTCCGCGTCAAGGGCTCGGTTGCCGAAATCTATCTCCGGTACGCGGAGAAATACGGAGTGAAGCGGACGGGTGAGACGCTTGCCGCCGTAAAGGCCGCATTCGCGCGGGCGTTTCAGGACGCGCCGCCGCCGGTGTTCTCCGCCGCCGATCCTGCGGAAATCAAACAATGCGAACGGATGTGGTGGTTCGACGTCGTCCATAATGTGTTCTACCGGGTCGGGATGTTCGAAGGATTCGACGACTATTTCGATGAAATCTTCCAGGCCTTCGATGGGCCGGAGTGTTGGACGCTCTACCCGGAGACGCTCGGCGTGCTCAAAGAATTGAAAGGACGCGGGTACGAATTGGGGATCGTGTCCAATTTCGATTCGCGGCTGTTCAACGTGTTGAGAGGGTTGGGGATCGCCGATCTGTTCGACACGGTGACGATTTCGAGCCTTGCCCACGCCGCCAAGCCTTCGGCCAGAATTTTTCGTGTCGCGCTGGACAAACATGCGGCCGATCCGGACGAAGCGCTTCATGTCGGTGACAGTCTGACCGAGGATGTTCAAGCAGCAAGGGCGGCCGGACTTTGGGCGTTCCACCTCCAACGAGACAGGCCGGAAGGCGATCGGCCGGACGGCACCGACGCGCGGCGGCTGACGATCGCCGGTCTCGATGAACTTCCCACCCTGTTGCCCGGCTTGTCGCCGGCTCCCGATTCGCGATAGCGAAGCCGCCCGAATCGTCCGCGGCGTCGTCCAGTTCCGAGGTTTCGCTGCAATCGCGGATCGCAGCCGAAGCTTTCGGGATCGTAAGTAAGAGAATCGGAAACGGTGAAGTTCAGCCAGGAGGGCCGCGCGTCACGGTGGTCCCATTGACTCAAGCAGGCGAGGAACGATCTCGGCGGCCCGGCCCTGGATGGAGATGTCGACCATGTCCGCATAAGGCGTTGGGTCCCGATTGATCTCGACGACATAGGCGCCCCTCTCTTTGGCCAGGGGGCCGAACATGGCGGCTGGGTAGACCAGACCGGATGTGCCGATGATCAGAAAGATGTCGCAAGCCTGTGCGGCGGCGTAGCTTCGATGCAAGGGCTCTTCAGGCAATGCTTCGCCGAACCACACGATGTGCGGGCGCAGTAAACCGCCGCACGCGGCGCAGGAGGGGAGGATCGCAATGGGCACGTCCCGGTTTTCCGATACGACGCCGCACTCGGTGCACCGAACGCTCCAGATATTGCCATGAAGCTCGGACAACTTGCGGGACCCGGCCGCACGATGCAGGCCGTCCACATTTTGGGTGATCAACCAGAACTGCGGGAACCGCTGTTCCATCTCGGCCAACGTGTAATGGGCGGGATTGGGCTGCTTGGTCGCGATCAGTTCCCGCCGCCAGTTGTACCACTCCCAGACCAGGCGGGGGTCGCGCGCGAAGGCTTCCGGTGTGGCGAGGTCGTCCGCCCTGAAGTTCCGCCAGATACCGTCGCCGCCGCGGAAAGTGGGCACACCGCTGTCCGCGGAGATGCCGGCGCCCGTGAGCACGGTGACCGAACGGGTCGAAGCCAGACGCGCTTTCACTTCATGGATCTTCGAATCATGGGACGACATGCGGGCATTATACGTCACTTTTTCGGACCGAAACGGACGTGCTATAGTGGCCGTGGGCGGTCGGTGCTCAGCCTGAGGCCTGTTTCCCGGTGAGCTTCTCGCCTGCTCGTCGCCGACAGGTGAGCGCCGACGGCCGAATGTGGAGGAAATTCATGGAACAAATCATGATGGTGGGCGCCGGGGCGGTCGGCGGATTTTTCGGCGCTCATCTGGCGAAGACCCATCCGAACGTGTCCTTTCTGCTGCGGCCCAGGACGCTGCAGGCCGTGAAGGAACGCGGCCTGACGATTCGGAGCGCCGCCGGGACGTTCACGGTCACCCCCATGGCCGCGTCCGATCCCCGAGCATTACCGAGACCCGACTTTGTGATCCTTTCCGTGAAAGCCTACGATCTGGACGAGGTGATGAGTCAGCTCGAATCGGTCGTCACGGAACGAACCGTCTTCCTCACTCTCCAGAACGGAGTCGATGCGGAGGATCGGATCATCGAACGGTTGAAACGGGACTGCGTCGTCGGCGGGGTCGCCTTCATCTATGCGAAAATCGCCGAGCCGGGTGTTATCGATCATTACAAGAAGGGCGCTGTGGCGATCGGGGAACTCATGGGGCACAGGAGCCAGCGTGTGCTGCGGATCGCCGACCTGTTCGCCCAAGCCGGCATTCCCTGCCAGATCGCAGACGATATTCGGCGAAGCAAATGGGAGAAGATGTGCTGGAACTGCGTCTTCAATCCATTGACCGTCATCATCAACGATCGGGTGGCCAAGGCGCTGGAACATCCGGAAATGCTCGACCTGATCCGTCACATCGTGGGAGAAGTCGCTGCGGTCTCGGCAGGCTGCAAGGTGCCGTTGGCCCCGGATATGGCGGACAGGGTTGTGAAGTGGACGCAGGAGATCCGCGATATTCATACCTCCATGTACGACGACTGGAAAGCCGGTCGGCGGACGGAGATCGATTATTTGAACGGATACGTAGCGCGGCGAGGACGGGAGCTAGGCATTCCCACCCCCCTCAACGACGCGTTGACGGCGATGATCAAGACCATTACGGAAAAGGAAAGGAGCGGGCCGGAGGTGTTGCGGATCGATGGAGCCGTCCTTCAACCGGTGACGCTGGACCGGGCGGCATTGGCGGCGTTGCCGACCGAGCATCACATCCACGATCTCGGCGCGCTGCTGCCGGGGACGAAGGGGAAAGGGATCAAGGTGAAGGGTCTTCTCGAGGTGCCGGCGCTGGCCGTCGACGCCGACCACGTCACGTTCCATTCTCAGGACGGGCAGTTCGCCGCGAGCCTGCCGCTCGCGCAAGCGATCGAGCACGGGGTGCTCGTGTATGAGGTTGATGGAGCTCCGCTGCCGGCGTCGAAAGGGGGGGCCTTCCGCCTCGTGACGCCGGGGTTGGGCGATCTCTGCGCCAATGTGAAAGGGGTGGCCCGTATCGAACTGACCCGGGGGCCGGGAAGAGATACGCGGCCGTCGGTGAAGCGACATTGTTGATCTCCCCTCAGCGTCTTTCCCAAGCGGAGATCGGATCGTTCCGGTTGTCCAAATCGCGGTTTCTTTCCGGTCTTCAGTGCCACAAGCGGCTGTATCTGGACGTTCACTCCCCTGAACTGGCGAGCCAGCCGGACGAATCGACCCGGGCAATTCTTGACAGAGGCGCTGAAATCGGCGAACTGGCCCGCCGCCGTTTTCCAGGCGGTGTCTTGGTTGAAGCGGACCATCGTCGCGTGGCGGAAGCCCTGTCGCGAACCGCCGAATTGTTGACCGATCCGGCCGTTCCGGCGATTTTCGAGGGCGCCTTCCGGTTCGAGGATGTGCTGATCCGCGTCGATATTCTGGAACGGCTGGCCGGCGACCCGTCCCGTTCCGGCGCCTGGCGGCTGATCGAAGTCAAATCCTCTTCCAGGGTGAAGGATGTCCACATCGACGACCTAGCCATTCAGGCATTTGTCTTGCGAGGAGCCGGCATCCGCCCGGTTGAGACCTGCCTGATGCATGTGAACACCCGCTATGTCTATGAAGGAGGCGAGGTCGATCTTGCCCGATTGTTTCTCGTGCAGAATCTTACGGAGCAGGTCGAGAGTCGGCTCAGTGTCATTCCCGCCAGGTTGGCCGAGATGCGGACCATGCTGACTTCATCGGTTCCTCCAACGATCGAGCCGGACGGACACTGCCATGCGCCGTACGAATGTCCGTTCTGGCGGCACTGTACACAGAGCAAACCCGCCCGCTGGATCTTTTACTTGCCCGGCGGGGGACGGACGTTTCACACACTCGCGCAGGAAGGGATTCACACCATCGATGACATTCCGGAAGAATTCAAGCTCTCTTCGATTCAGCGTCGCGTAAAGGACAACGTGGAATGGACGAGTCCTGGGCTCAAGACGGCGCTCGCGACCGTGCGTTATCCGGTGCATCATCTGGACTTCGAGACGTTCATGCCGGTGGTCCCGAAATATCCTCGAACGAGACCCTATCAGGCAATCCCGATCCAGTGGTCCGATCACATCGAGACGCAAGCGGGCGAGGTTCTGCATCAGGAATTTCTCAGCTTGGAATCGAAAGATCCTCGCGAAGAACTGGCTGTTGCCCTCCTGGACTCGTTGGGACGGGAGGGCAGCATCTGCGTGTACTCAAGTTATGAGCGGCTGGTGTTGGAGCAACTGGCGGAGGCGATTCCGGCGTTGCGAGAGGAGATCGAACGGGTGATCACCCGCCTCTGGGATCTGCTGGAGGTCATCAAAGCACACTACTATCATCCGGGTTTCCAAGGATCCTTCTCTATCAAGGCCGTTCTGCCCGCCGTCGTACCGGCGCTGAGCTACGAGGATCTGGAGGTTCAGGACGGTCAGATGGCAGCCAGAGTGTACGAGCGGATGATCTTTGAGGAGACTGATTGGGTGGAAAAGATGCGTCTGCGGGACGCCTTGCTCCGCTACTGCGCCCGGGATACCTTGGCGATGTTGGAATTGAGGAAGGCATTGCGGGGCAAAAACCCGACGGTCTGACTTGCAGCTAGCCTGTGGAGTGGACGGTCGTGCGCATAATCAAGCTGTCTATCCCGTCGGCCACAATAGGAAGACCTCAGTAAGGCCTCCAGGTCGAGCAGGATGGAAGGCGCCGGACTCGATTCTGTCGTTATCCGGTCGCCGAGAACGATCGCCTGGCTCCCGGTACAAGGAGCATCATGAAATAGGAAGAACACTTGAGGTGTTTGTCCGCCTGCGTCAATGACGAGAAAGCCTAAAAGAGCGCGCAGTACGCACGAAGTGCGGTTTGGCGGAGAGGGTGGGATTCGAACCCACGGTCCCTTACGGGACAACGGTTTTCGAGACCGCCCGATTCGGCCACTCTCGCACCTCTCCACCTGCCTAGAATCAACGATATGTCAAATACTTCAAATGCCATACCCTCACGAGCGCGCGAAGGCCTCCAAGGCCCTGTTGTGAAAAGCGTTGTGAAATAATTCCCCGATCCGGCGCACGGCTTCAAGCTTATGGCTGGGTCCGACATGCGCGTACCGCTGGACCATGGACAGATCCGACCAGCCGCCGAGCTCTTGCACGGTCCGCAAGTCTACGCCGGCTTGGACCAAGCGACTGGCGAAGGTATGGCGGAGCGTGTGCAGGGAGACCCCCGTGCCCGCAAGTCCCACCTGCCGGACCAGTGTCCGGAACGGCTTCTCCATGCCCGCGTAGCGAGTGCCGTCGGGTTTGCCGAAGACATAGGGACCCTGAGCGCGCTGCTTGAGGGCGGTCAGGGCTGCGAGGGCTCGCGCATTCAGCGGCACGCTCCGGGTCTGGCCGTTTTTGGCGTAGGCCGCCTGAACGGTCAAGAGGCCCCGGCGAAAGTCCACGTCTTCCCAGCGCAGAGGCAAGGCTTCCGCTTCAATCCGCAGGCCTGTGTTAATTCCCACGATAATGAGTTCTTTTAATGGCGAGCGCGCGGCTTCGACCAGGCGTTGCTCTTCTTCCGGCTCCAGAAACCGCAACCGCTGCTTGGGTTCCTTGAGGAATGGGACCTCGACCACGGGGTTCGCCCCCTTGTACAAGCCCTGTCTGATGCAATAATTGAAAAGCGTCTTCAGCACGGCGAGTTCTCGGTTGCAGCGGACGCGGGCGCCGGCCTGAATCCGTTGCTCCTTATGCTGTTCGATGACGAACGGGGAGATCTCGCTCAGCCGCTTGCCGGCGAACGTCTCGGCCAGCCGCTGCAAACACTGCTTATAGCCCCTCACGGTCCGCGGCCGCCGGTTGAGGTCGATCCAGCGCTCGAAGGCGGCGCGCGCCTCCGGGAACGGCAGATCCTTGGCCGACTGCGTGATCCCGGCCTCGCCGCGCAGAATCTGCGCCCGCTTGACTTGGGCGAGTTCCGCCGCGACCGTGCGGGTAATGTGCCGTCCGAGCCGCACGACATAGCGCCGGCCCTCATGGCGGAAATCCAGATACCAGACGGTTCCCCGCCGATACAGTCCGGTCCCTTTCCGGGGCATGGCGCGGATCTCCGTGCTTGCGGATGGGAGCGCTTATCGTACTCGAAGAGACGGCGAGCTGTCGAGTAGGAGTTCCGACGGACGGCATCCTGGCAACCGATCCAGGTAGGCCAACAGTTCGGACCGCAGCACGATAATCCGCCGGCCCAGTCGCCGGAACGGGAGATGGCGGCGATCGATGCGCCGGCGCACCGCTTTCTCGGTTGTGCCGAGGAGGGCTGCGCACTGAGCAACGCTGAGCACTTCGGTATCGGGCACCTTCTGTTCTGTCATGGCACCTCCAGAGATCGTTCTGATCACCGTAGTACCCCGCAGCCCTCATCCTCGCGCTGGGCTACCCGGCCGTGGGGCGGCGGCCGGCGGCGCGGCACGGCCTGGCGGGCCAGATCGTCGCAGCGATCGAGCCTCACACCGAAGCGGACCCCGCGGCGCTGCTGCTGCAAGTGCTTGCAGCCTTCGGCTCCGCGGCCGGGCGGTCCGCACATGATGTGATCGAGGACGACGGCCACTACGCGAATCTCTATTGCCTGCTCGTCGGCCAGACGTGGCGGGCGCGGAAGGGCACGAGCTGGGGGCGCGTGCGGAGGCTCTTCCACGCGGTCGATGAGCGGTGGGTGACCAGCTGCATCGCCTCCGGCCTCACCAGCGGCGAAGGCCTGGTCGCCCGCCTGGGCGGGGACGACGAGGAAAGCTACACGGACAAGCGCCTCCTGATCTATGAATCTGAATTCGCGCGAGTCTTGAAAGTCGTCCAGCGGGAGGGCAACGCGCTGTCCGCGCTGATCCGAGAAGCGTGGGACCGCGGCACGCTGCAGGTGCTGAATAAAAACAGCCCGCTCCGGGCCACGGGCGCGCACGTGTCGATCATCGCGCACATCACTGTCGAGGAACTCAAACGCCTGCTCAACGAGACGGAGATGGCAAACGGCTTCGGCAATCGGTTTTTACTCGCCTGCGTGCGCCGGAGCCGGCTGCTGCCTCGGGGCGGGGCTCTCGGCCAGGAGAGGCTTGCGCCGCTGGTGGTTGAGCTGCGGTCGGCGCTGGAGCACGCGCGCCGCACGGGGCGGGTGGCCTGGATCGCCTGCGCGCTGAAGTATTGGGACAGCATCGACGCACAATTGACCGCAGACCGGCCTGGACTCGCGGGGGCGCTGTGCGCGCGAGCCGAAGCGCAGGTCGTGCGGCTCGCGGTGATCTACGCGCTCTTGGACCGCGCCAGCGCGATCGACACAGCACATGTGCGGGCGGCGGCAGCGGTCTGGGAGTACTGCAAAGGCTCAATCGAATACCTCTACGGCGGCCGCACAGGCGATCCGGCCGCGGACGCGATTCTGGCGCACATCAACCGCGCCGGAGGTTGCGTGACCCGGTGGCAATTACGCAACGCGCTGGGACGGAATTACGCCTCGGAGGAGATCACGCGAGCCCTCGCCATCCTGGAACGGTTGGGGCGAATCACGAAAGAGGTGCTCCAGACCGGGGGCCGGCACGCGGAAGTGCTCCGGCTGTACGAAGCTACGAAGAACACGAAGACAGTTTCGGACAACAGCACAAGGGATTGACAGTACAGAAGAAGGCCGTATGAAGCGTGTACGAAGAAAGTACGAAGAATGGGGGGGGCCGGGCAAGGCCCAGGACTTTCTTCGTACTTTCTTCGTACTTAGTGATTCTGTGGATAAGGTATGCGATCGAGTGGATATTGCAGAAGATTCTGACGCACGCACGGGACCGTTTGGGGACTTGCTTCGTTTTCTTCGTAACACCAGGGGGAAAAGCAGACATGGACGGATTGAGGGAGCTGCTGAAGGCACTGGAGGTCAAGGACAAATTGGCGGCGGCGGGGTACCGGCCGGCGCCGGAACGGATCGCGCCGGATGATTGGGTGTGGTGGGTCACCCGGAAAGGGGTGGAGCGACCACTGAGCCGGGTCGAGGTGAGCGATCGGGGGTGGTATCTCGTCCGGTACCGCGATGAGCACGGCGAGTGGAGTGGGGCGTGGGTGCGGTTTGAAGCCGTGACGGGCCATGTGCCGGATGAGATGGTGCGTGGTGAACGCGAAGCCGTTAGGAAGGAGAGACCGGTGCCGAGCAAGGGCACCCAGAAGCGAGCGAGGAGGACAACGGCATGAGAACCGATCTACGCGCGGCCTTGGCCGCGGAGCTGGCGGCGGAGCAGCAGCAACCCGTCATGCGCTACTCCGTCACGTTGTCAGGAGAAGTGGCGGAGGCGTTTGAGCGCCTCCGCCGCGACCTGGGCGGGGAGGCCGTCCTCTCCCGAGGCGAGCTCACGGGCCGGCTGCTCCGCCTGGTGCTGGTGGAGGAGCTGCCTCTGCTGAGCGAGCCGCAACCAGTGAACACCGGCCCCCCCTGGCCGGCCCTGCCGGCGGCGGCGCGGCGCATTGGAGGCAGGCGAAGGAGAGGGCCGCAATGAGGAAGAGCCGCCCGCGGCGGCGGGATCGCGTCGTGCGGAGCACGAGGGGGCGCGTTCAGCCGCAAGAGCCCTGGGCGAGCCAGGTTTTGAGCAGGGCGAGGCGCTGGCGCAGTTGCGCGAGGCTAGCCTCGTGGATGCGGGTGCCCGTCCGGCGGGTCAGTTCCGCGTGGATAAGCCGATGTGCGAGGCCCCAGCGGCGCGCGACGGCGCCGACGAGGCGATGATGGCGGGTCCGGAGCTGCGCCCGCGCCTCGAAAGCCGGCTGGGCCGCCGGAGCGGCGGCGGCGAGGCCGCCCGGCAGGCCGGCGGGGGTGATGATGTCGTGGGTCCAGGCGAGCCCGCTCAGCGGGGTGAAGCGGCCGGCGGCCGTGCCGGCCCGGGCCTCCGGCGCAAGGGCCGGGACATCGGCGGCGGGCGAATCCGGCGTGAGGGCGTGGCGGCGGGCCTGCTGCAGCGCCCGCGCGTGCGCGGTGAGCGTGGGATCGCAGGGCAGGTACAGCCAAGCGGGCGTATAAGGCGCCTCGGCCGGACGGCGGCGGACGAGCCGTCCGGCGACCTGGCGGAAATACAGGGCGGTGGCGACGGTGGTGGCGTAGACGCCGACGCGGAGGCGCGGGAGGTCCACGCCCTCGCTCACCATGTTGACGGCGACCAGCCACGGCATCGTGCCGCGGCCGAAGTGCTCCAGGGCCAGCGACGCGGCCGGCTCATCGGAAATCGCCACGGCCGGCTGAGTGCCGGTGAGCGAGGCCACGAGCCGGGCGACCGTCCGGGCGTGGTCCTGGGCGCTGGCGATAATCAACCCGCCGGCGTCGGGATCCGTCTCGCGGACGTGCAGTAGCCGCTCGTGCGCGGCGGCGAGGACGGTGGCGAGCCAGTCGGTGGAAAGGACCGCGGCGCGGAGGCGGTCGCGTTGGCGCGCGGCGCCGAGCGGGTCTTGAAACGACGCCGTACGGACCGGGCCCTCGCCGCGCCGCCAGGAGACGACGCCGCCGTAGGCCGGAAAGTAGAGCGGGCGGCACACGCCGTCGCGCACGGCATCCTCGTAGCCGTAGCGGAAATCCGGGCAACTGAGGCCGTCCGGGCCGTAGCGCACGAAAGGGATGCGAGCGGCGTCGGACCGGAAGGGCGTGCCGGAGAGGGCGAGCCGGCGGGCGGCGGCGCCGAACGCGCAAGCGAGGGCCTCACCCCAGGCCAGGCCGTCTCCCGCATGGTGCAGTTCGTCAAAGACCACGCCCGTGGGCCGGTCCTGCACCAACAGGGCGTAGGGACGCGGATCTGCGGCGACCTGCTGGTAGGTGAGGACCACGCCCTGGAAATCCGGGCTGGTGTGGCCATTGGAGGTATGGGGATCCAGGGCCAGTCCGGCCTGTACGGCGGCGTGGGCCCACTGGCGCCGCAAGTGCGCGGTCGGACAGACCACCACCACGCGCGTGACGGCGCGTCCGGCGAGCCAATCCCGCGCGATCGCGAGGGCCAGTGCCGTCTTTCCCGCGCCGGGCGTGGCCTCGCAGAGCCAATCCGGTGCAGCCTGCTCGTGGTAGGCGGCGCGGGCGCGCCGCTGCCAGGGCCGGAGCTCCATGCCGCTGGTGTACTACCTCTACGAGCATGCCGATCATCCGGTAGTGACGGAGGCTCGGCCTCCGGCATGAATCCCACCGGTGCCTGCCGATCCCGGCGGTAGCCGCTCGCCCCGCGGGGGGCGCTTCCCGTGCTTGCGGTGTCCGCGTCCTGAACGCCCAGCACGCAGAGATGAGATCTGCGTGCCATGCACCATTCCCATTCACCGCACCAACACATTCACCACACAAAGGACGTGACGCATGGCCGTGGATGCTCACGGCGCGCCTGTCCCGTGCCGGTCTGTGAGGAGCGTCCCCGGTCCTGGCCGAACGGCGGTGTGAACGCGGTCTGCCTCCAGCACACGCTGCCGGGATCGGGTACGGCTGCATCCGAATCCCGCGAGGATCGACGAAGTGGGGTGTCTCTCGTGCCGCGGATCGCCGAGATCCGTCCACGGCACTCACACACGATGGCCAACATCTAGCAAGGCGAAAGGAGGACATATGTTGGCGGAAGTCTTACTCAAGGTCGCCGCCATGGAGGCGGCGGAACGCGAGGTCGTCTACCGGCCGCGGCCGTCCTGCGCCGGGCCGGAGGAATGCCCGCGGAAATTGGTGTACTTCGCGCGGGGCGTCCCGCGCGAGCCGGTGATGGACCGGATGGCGACCGTCCTCGACGACTCGGCGGTGCACGAAGACCTAACCGCAAAGTGGATCGAGCGCAGCGGCTTCACCCTGCACGACCGGCAACTGCGGGTGGAGATCGGCACGGTCACCCATCAGGGCCGTCCGTTTACGCTCGCCGGGTCGATCGACGGCCTGGTGACGGACTTGGCGGGGCGGACGTGGCTCTGGGAGCATAAAGCCCTCGCCCTGTTCTCGTGGGAGCGGTATGCGGGCGGCGCGGAATGGCCGCTCAATTACCTAACCCAATGTGCGCTCTACCTCACCGGGTTGCAGCGCGCGGGGCGGCCGGTGTCCGAGGCGCTCTTGCTGATGAAATGCAAGAACACTTCGGATTATGTGGAATTCCGGCTCGCCTATGACCCGGAGGCGGATGAGCTCCGGGCGCTGGAACGGATCGTGGCCAGCACGGGGGAACGGACCGATCTGGCCGGAAGGCCGGATGCGGTCTGGCGGCAGGTGCGGGCGGACGCGATCGCCCGCTTCGACGCGGTCGAAGCGCACTGGGCGGCCGGCACCCTGCCGGACCGGCCGTATCTGGAGCCGCAGTCGTTTCCCTGCGGCTACTGTCCCTATCGGCAGCGCTGCTGGCACGGCTGGACGCCGCGACCGCTGGACGGCCGGATGCAGCTCGCGGCCGAGGACGCAGGGCTGGTCGCCGAATACGCGGCCCTCGCGGAGGAATTGCGCCCCAAGTACCGCCGCAAGGAGGAGCTGGGTGAACAGATCAAGCTCCTCTTGAAGGCGCACGGCGCGCGGGAAGCCGTCGCGGACAGCGTGCTGGTGCGCCTGGAGCGGCGGACCCAGCAACGGGTCGATCTCGATCTGGTGCCGGCGGACATCCGGGCGTCGGCCACCCGGCCGGTTGAACAGGAGTATCTCAGACTGTCTCAGTTATTTCATCAGGGGTGAAAAGATGCCGTTCACCACGATCAAAGGCGTCTCTGAGCGGAGGCGCCTCCCCCGGCTGGGCAAAATCCGGCTGGGCGTCAAAGTCTTAGCCCAATCGGGTCAGACCTATCCGGCGGAAGTCGACTACTTCGTCGTGCCGCCGGAAGTCGCCAAGGTTTACGGCACAAAGCCCAAGGCCTTGGACGTGATGTTCCCGGTTCAAGACCGGGGCATCATTTTCCCCCAGGCCCTCAAATGGTACGGATCGGGGCGGGGGTTGAAATGCGTCGGTGACGGCGAGCGCGCCATGCGGCTCAATGAGCAAACCGGCGCCATGGAGCCGAGGGACTGCCCTTGTTCCTGGCTCGATCAGGGGCACTGCGCCAGGCGGGCCCATCTGATGGTCATCCTGCCCAAGGTCAACATGGGCGGGGTCTATCAGATCGATATGGGATCGTACAACTCGATTGTCGATCTCAATTCAGGCCTCGACTACGTCGAGGCGCTGGTCGGGCGCATCGCCATGGTCCCGCTGGTCCTCACCCGGGTCCCGCGGGAAACCTTCGGGGGCGGCCAGCGGCGGATGCATTATCCGCTGCAGGTGACGCTGGCCACGAACGACATCCAGTGGATCAACCGGCTCCGGACGGAGACGGCGGTGATCCTGGAGCGGCAGGCGGCGTTCGTCCTGCCGGCGCCGGTCGACGAGAATCCGGCCTTCGACGACGAGCCGGCCGTGGTGCCGGAAAGCGAGCTGCCGGAAGGGCAGGCGCAGGGAGAGGCGCCGCAAGCCTTGCCGCCAACGCCGCCGGCTATCCAGCCGAACGCAGCGGGGCCGCCGGCTGCGTCCGCGAGAGGTTCGGCCGCGCGCTCGCCGATTCCGGCAGAGCCGCCGAAGTCGGCTGCGGCGCCGGCGGGTCCTCCACCGGCAACATCGCCGGTGGGGAGATCGCGGCCCTCGCCGAACGGGCAGGCCTACGGCGCGGCGTCCGCCCCGGCCACGAACAAGCAAGTCACGCTCATCCGCGCCCTGGCGGAAGAGCGCGACTGTTGGGGCGAGTACGCGCACCGGGTGGCGGCGGGCCTGACGAAGGCTCAGGCGAGCCGGATGATCGAGGAGATCCTCAAGCGGCCGCAGCCGGCCCAGCCGGCGGCGACCGAGGAGGAGGAAAGCTACCTTTGAGCGGCAGCGGGGTGCGCCGAGGGATAACCTCGGCCGCCCCGCTGTTTTTTTTTGAAGGCCGACTAGGGCCATTCGGCCTGCGTCGGAAGAAGGGAAGGCCGGGGGAGGCACCAAACGGTACTGCTTCTTTCGGGTAATTGATCGAGGGGCGGGGGCTATGCTTAGCCAATAAGCCTCAGGCACTCTTCGGTACTACGGCATAACGGACCCATGCTCGTGTCGCACTCCAACAGTAGCTGGGCGCGGCTGTCGCTCGCCATCCGGCGCCGGTATGAGCGGTTGATCGCCCATCACATTCGGCGCGCTCAACGGTGGTATCCCGATCTCGACGAAGACGATTTGCAGCAGGAGATCGAGTCGGCCATCTGGATGGCCGGCCGGACCTGGGATAGCCGCCGCGCCGCCAGCATGCAGTTTTCCACCTACCTCCATTGGCACCTGGCCAAGCGCCTGAGCCGCCTCCGGCGCAAAGCGGACCTCCGCTGCGTGCCCGAGACCGACCGGCGCTCTGGGTCGTAGGTCCGCGCGGCGCTCGCGCGTGCTGCCGGAGGGGGCCGGTGTGTGCCCTGTTCCGGCGCGCGCGGTCTATACCGCGCTCCTGAACACCGCTCCTCCTCAGAGAGGGCGAGCGGGACACCCCCCGCTCCGCTGTGTCCCACGGAGGAGGGTGCGGGTATGGAGCAAGACCTGTCTCAACTCATTGCGGCGCGGGATACCAAATGGGCCGACCTCGTCGCCCGCTGGCCGCAGCTCGCCTCGGACCAGGCGCGGCAGCGGTACAATCACCGTTGTCTCTTCGGCGGCTGGGATCTCCTACATTTCCGCTTCAAAGCTGACAACTGGGCGAGATACTCCCAGCTACTCCAGGCTGTCACCGGCAGCCTGGAACGGTTTCACTACATGCGTCGCCGGCTCCGGTGTCATCTGCTCGAGGAAGCAAACCAGAAACAATGGCAACTGTCTCACGTACTTGGGTTGTCGGTGCTCCCTCCGGCCGAGCCGTGGGTGCGGCCGGTAACCTTGTACACAGCCATTGTCCGCCATCTGACGGGGCGCGCTCAAGAGAATCGTGTCAGCAAAGACGAATTTCTGTCCTCGATCTTGCTGCCGGTGCCCCACTGGTGCCTGCCACCCAAGACCTACCACCTCTTTGCAGAGCTCGTAACTGACCCCTTGGATCTGGTCGGGCTCGTCCGCGCGAACTACACATGGGTTCTGGGAGTTCGCCTCAATTGTCTGGCTCATAGTCCACTCCGTGGCGAGCTGCTGGCGCACTACCAAGCCTGGATCAATCAGGGGCGGCAGCGTAAGCTGCAGCGCCGGTTGAAACGCCCGAAGCATCGACGTTGGCAGGCGGTCAAGGATCTGCTGACGCCTCTGATCGAGGAGTGCTTTCAAGGCCGCCGCCTGCCAAACGACGCAACGTTGCTGAAGTTGATCCAAGCCCACACGCAAGTGCCGATCAGCCGGGCGACGTTCTATCGTCTCAAGCGGCAGGTGCGGTCCGAGTGTGTGAATCGGCGGATTCTACATGAAATACAGACGGCCGAGAGCCAAATGCTCCTGCCGCTGATCTTTGAGCAATCCGACTCTCCGTCCCAAACTAACCCAGAGTGATCGTGCCAGCATGGGAGTGGCAATGTGCCACGCTAGCTGGTGAGTGCGGACATTTTGCCACTGCCGGTCTCATTTTGGTCCACCTTGCCGGGCGGGTGGATCGTTTTGAGACTGCCGGTCTCATTTTGGTCCACCTTGCCGGGCGGGTGGATCGTTTTGAGACTGCCAGTCTCATTTTGGTCCACCTTGCCGGGCGGGTGGATCATTTTGAGACTGCCGGTCTCATTTTGGTCCACCTTGCCGGGCGGGTGGATCGTTTTGAGACTGCCAGTCTCATTTTGGTCCACCTTGCCGAGCAGGTGGATCGTTTTGAGACTGCCAGTCTCATTTTGGTCCACCTTGCCGATGGAACTATGCTGATAGGCCATTCGGCCTATTGGCCATCTCTTTAAAGGGGGGCGCCCCCTGAAGGCGCGAGGATAGTACTCTAAACGGTGGATGTGAACACCGCCTAAGAAACAGGATGGCAGGCGGCCTGAGTGCGTCCGCTTCGGTGCACCGGGCCTTGCCGCAGATTATGGAGACGTGCGGTTACCTCTATAAGAGGTAGACCGGCAACCAGGAGGGGAGGCCATGGACCAGTTGTATGCCTCGGTGATGCTGCCGTTGGCGGCCATTGAGACGGATCCAGGATACGAGCGGCTGTTTCCGCCGCTGTCGGCGGAGGATCGCGCGCAGCTGGCGGACAGCATCAAGCGGGTTGGCTTGATCGCGCCTTTGTGCGTCACGCGGCGGGACGACCGCTGGATTCTGCTGGACGGGCATCACCGGTTGAGGGTGTTACAGGACTTAGGCTGGGCGGCGGCGCCGTGCCTGGTTGCGCGGGATGCCGTCCATGAAGTCGAATTGTTGTACAGCGCCAACCTCCAGCGCCGCCAGCTTACGCCGGAACACCGGCAACGGCTCCTGGATGATTTCACCCTCCGGCTGGCCCAGGTCAATCATTGCGTCGCAGGGCCCTTGCTTGATGAATTGCACACGCGTGTTTGTCAAGGGGAGATCACGACCGCACAGCTCGTCGCAAAATTTGCGGATGTCTGGCCCGCGCCGCCGCCCCAACCGGCCGCGGCGGGCGAGCCGCGGGCAGCCGGGGAGGCGGAGGACGCCGGGTTGCGGCAGCGGGCGGAGGACGCCGAGCGGCGCCTGAAGCTGGCCCGGCAGGAGTTCGAGCGGCTGATCGAGAGGAGCGCGACCATCTGCGGGAGATTGTGGAGATGTACGAGCGGGGCGGCCCGGCTCCTTCAGGAGCCCCGGTGGATGCGGCGGTGGAGCACGCCCGGCGCGAGCTGCGGGAGATGTCGCGCCGGTTCGGCGACCTCAGCCGCCGCTTCAAGGACCTCTCGGAAGAGCGTGACAAACTGAGCGAAGAGTTGGCGCGCGCCAAGGAACGCGAGGACCTGTGGCTCACTGGCGAGCGGCGACTGCTGGCGGGCGAGCTGGAGCAGACCCAGCGGGAGAATCAGCGGCTGCGGGGGATGCTCAAGACGGCGGACAAGGCGGTGGCTTGCCTGCGGGCGCTGCGACACGCGGCGGAGGAGCTGGAAATGGTGCTGGACCATCACGCCGAGCCCTGGACGGAGGAGGAGCGCCGCGCTTCTGGGCTGGCCTTCAGCTGGACAGCGATCTCTACCGGGCCGGCCGGATCAACCGGGCTGAGTTCCGTGAGCTCGTAGTGATTCGCTTCCAGGGATATTTCCCGCATCTCGACGCGAGCGTCCGGACGCAACTTGCGGAGACGATCGTCGAGACCATCGAGGCGTCCGGTCACGCTGGAACGGCGCCGGAGGCCGCAAAGGATCACGGAACCCTGCCATCCTCCAGGCCGGTCCCCGCGCCGCCGCCGGCGCCTGAAAAGCCGAACTCCGCTGCTGCCGGCTAGGCGGCCGTGCCTGCACAACCTCCAGGAGAACGGACGATCGCCGAATCCGCGCCGCTCGCCTTGCCGCGCAAGCGCGGATTCCGCAACGCACGGTCCGTCGGGTTCGTGCGCGCGCCGACAATCTGTTCGGGAAATAAGACGCTCGAAGAGCTGAAGGACCGGATCTACGGGTCATTCCAGTATTGCGGGCCGGCGGGGCGGGACGATCAGCAGGAGTGGTCATTGAGATACTGATTGTCTACCGTCGGTGTCGGTAAAACGGACTGCGTGAATCGTGTGGATTGTTCGTGGCCGTTATGTCCCTGTGCCACGCCTCCAGTTCCTCTTTTTCTTTTTTTTCTTTGTCGTTGTACTTACTCGTGGTGATCAACATCTCCTTCCATTCCTTCTCTGCGGCGGCCCGCTCTTCGGGCGAGAGGGGGCGGTGCGGGAGATACTGCCCGAAGGCGAGGACATAGCTTGAAGCAGACACGAAGAACACCAGGACTATCGTTTCGAAGATCCCAGTGCCTGATATCCCTTTCACATGAATAAGTCCAACAAGTTGAAGGACGAGTCCAAGAAGGTTCAGGGTGAGGAAGACGATCACGGCGAAGAGGATTGCAAACGCGGGCAGGTCCAGGAGCCACCACAGCGGGGACCGGAGTCGGACGCGCGCGGCGCGCTCGGGATGGACGGGCGTCCCCGGCGGCGGCGCGCTGGGCTTGCTCCACACCCAGGCACAGATCCGATAGGTCACGCAGGAGACGGACAGTATGAGAATGAGCAACATAATCTCCCCCGCATGCCGGTGCCAGAACCACGCGACATCCTCCCTGCTCAATGCGGGCATAGCCTCCTCCTGGTTTGCTCACCCCGGGCCTGGGTGCACCGCCGGGTGTGCCGGGAATATGACCGTAGAAGCGGGAAAGCCGCAAGAGCGGTGGCTGAGAGGTGGGTCTTTCAACGGAGGAGGCATTAGGATGGAATTCCAAAGTTGGCCGGGGGGGCTGCCGTCCAAATCCAGCGGGGCCACGGCGGTGGGAAGCAGCTCGCGCGTGCCGTCCGCGGCGAGCCACTTGACGTAGGCGTAGCCCACATCCAGGCCGGCCGCATACGCGGCGGATGGTTTGGCCGCCGGGCGGCGCGATCGCGGTTTCGCGGGGCGGGTCGGTGGTGTCACGGCAGCGGACAAGTCGGGTTCAGCGGATGGAGTCGTCGGTGTCGTCATAGCGATGACCTCCTGAGATAAAGGGCACACGGATGCGCTTGGCGAGTGTGGCGAGGCGACGGGTTTCCGCCGCGCGCGGTTCAGCCGGCGGCGCGGCCGGTTGCGGGGGCCGCGCCGGCCGTTGCGGCGTCGGCCGCCGCGGCGCCCTCGAGGCTGACGCCGGCTTGGGCGGCTGAGCTGCCCGCTGCCGGTGGCGCAGCAACGCGCGGCAGCTCGCCGCAAGCAACGTGCGGATCAGCTCCGTCCGCCGTCGCGGCTGGAGATGTCCCAAACAGGCGCGGATCACCGCTGCGTCGGGATCAGAGCCGGACACCTCCACGAACCAGCGCACTCGCATCACACTCGGATATTCCCATGGAGCCTGCGGCGCGCGGAAACAGGGCACCAAAATGGCACCAAAATGGCACCAATATGGCACCAATATGGCACCAAAATGGCACCAATATGGCACCAATGACCGCGAATGGTGCCAAAGCCAAGCGTGGGTATCTCGTGGCGGAATCGCCTGATCTGTAGCACGGCGCTACACAGCAGTGGCAAAAGGCGACAGCCGAATCGCTCAAATCTGTGGCGTTCTGCCTCACCAACATGGCGTCGTGTGAAAACCGCAGTGAACACATAATAACTATACTTCGTATAGTTATCTGTCTGGCGACCAAAGTGATCGGCGATCCATCCGGTCGGAGATCTGGGGGATAATGATGAACGGGAATACGATCGAGAGGGATGAGGTGGAGTCATGGATCCAAACGCAGAGCAAGGAGGAGGCATGAAACACGGTCTGCAACGCGGGCAAGCATCGGCCGCCGCGCCGCTGTCATCGCCGGGACAGCCTCGCGCATCGTCTGGGGCGTCGCCGTCGTCGTCATCTCTGTCGTCGTCCCCTCATGGTGGTCCAGTGTCCGGGGAGGGACTGCCGGATGAGCGCACGGAGCGGCGGGCGATGAGCTCGTGCGTGACGGGGCGCGTGGACGCCGTCGCGCCGCAGGCCTGTCGCGTCAACGGCATCTGGCACGCCTATCCGCGGGGGTGGGCGGGCCGGCGTCCTGCCGTCGGACAGGTCGTGCGCGTCGAAGCGCGTCTGGCGTGGATCATCGAGCGTGTGGAGCCGGTACCTGAAGCCCCGTCGTCGGGATCGGCGACCCAGCCGGCGCCGGCGCGTCTGCCGCAAGCGGCGCCGCCGAACGGAATCCGGTCGAGAACGGCGGCCTCGGCCTCGGCATCGCCGGCGAATGCCGTCGGACAGCGGCAGCAGGTCTCTGGCGTTGTCGCGGCGAGCAACGAGCGCGGCGTGAAACTCGGCGACACCTGGTACAACTATTCGCGCGTCACTCCTGTGCCGGAGCCGGTGCGGGCCCGGCTGATGCCGGGCGTGCGGGTCAGCCTGGAGGTGGACCGCCGGCGGTGGATCGCCGGGATGGTCATCGAAGCCGAGGGGCCGGGGGATCCTGCTGCCGAGGAAGAGGGCTGGGACGGATCGGTGGACGAGGAATGGGGACTGTCGCCGGATCAAGACGCGGAGGAGCGCGGTGGCGGACAGGGCTGAACGGCTCTTCACAAAGCTCGGCGCACGTGGTACGAGGGATCTCCGGCGGATCGGCCATCCAATCGTGAAAGGAGGTGAGGCCGCTCGAAGACATCATCCCCGCGCTTGCCACACGGTGCCCGGAGAGCCGGATGATCGGCGGATCCGGCGCATCCCTTTCGCCCTGAGGCGTCGGCATCGTGCAACACCCTTCTGGAAGAGCCGGTCCAGGCCGGCGGTCCCGGAGCCGGCGGACGCAGCACCAGCCCTCAGGAGCAGACCAGCATCAAGGACGAACCCGCGGTTGCCCTGCAAAGGGCGGCCGGAGCAAGTCAGCCTGTCGGTGCACAACAACCGGACGGTCGCGCATCCGTCCTGCCGCAAGGCGGGATGGTCCGGCGAACGCCGCCGGGCCGAAGAAGACCGTCTGCGGTCTGAAGGAGAATACCCATGCTCGAGTGCCTCTGGAACAACTGTCAGGTCATCGTGTCATTGGACGGCGAACTGCTGGCGCAGGCGCCGTTCTGGACGCTGCCCGTGCTCACGCTGGGCTTAAGCATCGTCGCCATGCGGATCACCGCGCTGATCCTAGAGGAGGACCAGGTGGACGATGCGTCATCGCGGAAGGACGCGGCGGCGAAGTGACGAGGGTGGAGCACAGCGGCCATGGTGGCGCCCATTCCGATGAGCCATGTGCGGGCCGCCGGCGATCTGCTGATCATGACCGTGCTGCGGGTGGCCATCATGCTCCTCTCCATGATCGGGATCGGCCTCCTGATCGAGGAATGCTGGCGAACCGTGCGGTGCGGTCTGTGGCGGCGGCGGCACGCGCGGCGCATCCCGGCCCTCCGGCGCGGCATCCTGTCCGGCCTGGCCGGCCTGCTCGCGCTGGCGCAGCTCGGCTGCACCGTATGGATCGGCAAGCACGACATACACGTCCAGTGGGATGAGCGCCGGGTGGTGGAGGAGCGGATCATCGGCGAGGCCCGCGCGAGCGCCGTGGCGCACGCCGACGGGCTCGGCTGGACCGTGGATGTCCGGGAGCCGGTCGAGCAGGTGCTGGCCAGAACCGGCAAGCGCGCGTTCACGGCGCACCGGTTCTATGTGGCGCCGGGGCTGTCCTGGGGCGTGGCGGCGCTGGGCTGCGGGGTCGGCATCCCGATGGGGGTGCCGGTGCTCGCGCTCAACGCGCTGGTCGGCCGGTGGGACATGTTCACGGAGCGCTATGTACCGGAGGTGCTGATCGGCGGGTGCGTGTATCCGCTGATCGGGCTGGTGCCGGGAGGGCGGAACGTGAAAGCCTGGGAGCGTATCGAGGACCCGGAGCATCGCGAGGAGGCCTGGCGGCCGGTATCCGAGGCGGAAGTCGGCATCCGGCTGGCCGGCCGGCCGTGGATCCGCTATCCTGTGGAGCCGGACGGGCAGCGCAGCGTGCGCGTCGAGCACGTGCCGCTGGCGGCCGAGGGGGCGGGCGTGGAAGCGGTGGAACTCGGCGTCTGGGTACGGGGCGTCCTATCGCGGACCTGGACCGAGCGCGTGAGCGAGGCGGCCCGGACGCGGCTGGCCGAGGAGCCGCGGGTGCCGCGGGAGGCCTGGCCCGCGCGGCTCACGGTCGGCGTCTGGGGGTGGGAGGGGCTACCCGGCGCCGTCCGGGAGCGGAGCGAGCGGCGGCTGGTCGAGGCGATCACGCGGGTCGTGCATCCGCGCGGCGGGCAGGTGCTCTGGCTCTCGAGCCTCGCGCGCCCCGTGCTGGAGGCGGAGCGGCGGCGGCAGTACGAGGGCGGGGTGGCCGAGCAGGAGCAGGTCGCGGTGGGCCGGGAGGCGGGGGCCACGATTCTCGTGCGGCCGGTAGCCCGGCGGGCGGGCGGGCTCTGGCAGGTGGGCGTGGACGTGTGGGCCGTCGAGGCCGGCACGGTCTGGACGGCCGTGAGTTGGGAGGTGCCCGAGGCGGCGCTCGCGAGCGCGGCGGAGGCGGTGCGGGCGCGGGTCGTGCGGCTGCTGGCGCAAGCGCCTGGGGGAGGCCAGTAGGCGGAACATCACCTGTTACGCGAACAGGGAGGTCAAAGGAGAGAGCGGACGAGCCATGACGGACAGCGACACGATTATGATCCTCATCGCCGTTGCAGGGGGCCAGGGGCTCACCTGGCTCTGGCTCGGCTGGCACATCTGGGAAGCGCGCCGGTGGCGGGCGGAGGTGAACCGGCACTGGCTGGTGGAGACCACGGGCCTGCTCGCGCGCCTGTGCGAGTCGCAGCGGGAGATCGTTGCGGCGGCGGAATGGCTCAAGCGGCACGAGCAGGCCGTCGTGGCCGCGGCGCAGGGCGAGGCGGCGCCGCCCCGCGCCGGGCGGCAGGCCGAACCGGGCGTGAACCCGCCGGCGAATGGCACCGGGAACAGCGCGCGCGGGGCCGCGGCGCAGGGAGCCGGCGCGGCCTCGGTGTGGGTGGGCCGCTGCATTCGCTGTGCGGCGGTCGTGCGGGCGGACCATCGGGTGGCGTACTGCCCGCCCTGTCATCGGGCGTGGGTCACGGAAGGGAAGCCGGGGACGCCGGAGCGCTACTGCGCGCGGTGCGGGCGCCTAGCGGAGGGGATCACCCTGCGGCGGAGGCACTGCGAGCGCTGCGCCGCGCCGAAGCGGCCGATGGAAGCGGCGGGCGCCGCGGGCGGCTGAAGGGGCGCGGCGGAACACAGCGCCACCGGTCCCCGGATCGGTATCCGGGGGCCTGCCGGCCGCGCGGTGCGGCAAGACGGCGCAGGCTGAGGAGGCGACATCCCCGGCGGTCCTCAACGGATCGATCGGCCAGGCCGCCTATGCCGACAGCGAGCAGTTCCTGGGCCCGAAGGAGCAGAGCGGCAACAAGGGCGGCTCTCTCGCCAACCGCCTCCTCGCCGTCCTCCAGGCGTAACCCGCCTCCCCAGGCCCGGTCGACCGCCGACCGGGCCTTTCTTCGGCAGGAGCCTCTGCGCGCCGGGCGTCCCGGACAAAACGTTGACAGCCGCCCTGCATGTAGGCCGCCATATCGCCCTACATGTTCCGCAGCGCGTTCGCAGACGAGGGTTCGAGGTGACGCCATGAAGAATGAGGACATCCCGGCGCTCATCCGGGAGCTTCGACAACGGCTTGATCTTACCCAGGAGCAGTTCGCCCAGCGGGTCGGCGTCACCTACAGCACCGTGAACCACTGGGAGAACGGCAAGCGCGTGCCACTACCTTTCCTCGTCAAGCGACTCGTTGAGATGAAAGCGGAATTGGACGCGCAGGACACGAAGGGTCCACGGAAGAAGTCGCCAAGATGAGTGAGAAGCAGCTCCTGCACGAAGGACAGATCCTCACCGGCCCGCTCTTCAGCGAGCCGATGCGGGTGGAGACCGTGCACGCGAACGGCCCCGACACCTGGGTGGCGGGGTTGGTCGGCACGCATTCGGAGCGGTTCCGCAAGGTCACCCTCACGAGTCGTGACCTCGAGAGCCTCACCCTCCTGGACGCGCGGCACACCTACGATGGCGACGGCCGTCTCCTTCGCCTCGGCCTGCAGGCCTACTCCCTCGGGATCGCCTACGAGTTCGACCCCTACTTCGGCCTGTCGATCTCTCGCGCGAACCAGCTTGCGCATCAGCTCGAGGCAGTTTACGACCACCTCCTTAAGCTCCCTCGGATTCGGTTCGTGGTGGCGGACGATGCCGGGGCTGGAAAGGCGATCATGGCCGGCCTGCTAATCTGCCAACTCGAGCTCCGTGGCTTGGCCGAACGCATCCTGATCTTCTGCCCTGCCAACCCCTCCTTCGAGTGGCAGCGCGAGGTGAAGGAGAAGTTCGACGAGAAGTTCTCGTTCTCAAGGGCGGCAATATCCGAGACCAGTTTGGCGTCAACCACTGGCTGGAGCAGAAGCGGGTTATCACCTCGCTCGACCTCGCTAAGCAGCATGAGATTTTGCCTGGTCTGTACCAGGTTCACTGGGACCTTGTCATCGTCGATTACGGCGTCCACGAGAAGAACCTTGAGTACAACATCACGAGCCTGGATATTAGCCCTGATCCGAAATTCTTTCCGATCTTGAGTGCTCTATTCTCCTCGCCCCCCCTTGGGGGAGAGGCCAATAGAGGGCTCAAGGCCGGAAAGAATTTCGGATTAGGGTGGACCATGAGCCAGCACGCGCCTGCTAACTGCTGATCCGCCTGGCAAGTCGGCGGTGACTTACAATCGGGTGGCTGCAAGCCTTCAACCGTTCGGGTGGACGCTACGTCTGTACCGACAGCGCCCGGCGCTCCGCCATTCAGCGAACGTGTGAACTTGCAATGGGCCTTCAGGACACCCTTTCAATCAGCCGAACTATAAGGTTGCAATCAGCCGGTGCCGGATACTGGCTTCTACCCGCGCTTTGCCGCCGATCGGCTGGTCGAGGCGCTCGAAGACGCTCCGGCCGTGCTGGTCCACGGCGCGCGCCAAAGCGGCAAGACGACGCTTGCCCGGCGCGTCGGGGCGCGCGCCTGGACGAGGTGCAGCATGTGCCACACCTGTTCGCCGCGGTAGCCGCGCAGACGGCGTGTCTGCTCAATGTCTCCGACCTGGCTGCGCCGTACTAACTCAGCCGGCCGACGATCGGCAATGACCTGACCCTGCTTGAGCGCATCGTTCTGATCGAGGAATTGCCGCTCTGGCATGCCAACCGCCTCAGCTGGCTGGTCAAGACTCCCAAATTGCACGTCGGCAATACCGGCATCGCCTGGGCGATCCTTGGTGCCGACGTCAAGACGCTCACAGGGGACCGCGCCCTGCTGAGACAAGTGCTCGCGACGTTTGTGTTCCAGGAGCTCAAGCGGCAGGCCAGTTCGCACGAGCATCCGCTTGCGTTTCATCACTGTCGCCATCGCGACGGCTGGGAGGTGGACATCGTCCTCGAGCGCGGCGCGCCAGCGGTGGCGGGGATCAAAGTCAAAGCCGCCAGTACGGTGTCCGCGGATGGCCTTAGGCGGCCTGCGCAAACGCAAGGACGCGGCCGACCGGCGCTTCACCTTCGGTGTCGCGCTCAACGACGGCACGATGATTGTGCGGGTCAGGGACTCATTGTTCGCTGTGCCAAGCCGCACACTGTGGGAGATGACATGAACCCGGCTCCGCGGGACGTAGGAAGCGGGAGACCACCATGAAGAACGACCAGCCCGACAAGCTCGCCCCCCGCTTTCAGGATATGGCCGAAAACAAGCGGCAGCAGTGACTTGCCTGTGTCCCGGAATTCGCCCGGAAGGTGGCAAGCTTGATTTCGAGCGGCAGAAGCTCGTGCTCGGCGAGGCACCCGCTGTCTTGTCCAGCGCTCGCCAAGCCTCAGCCGGATTCCGCACACGCCCTTCATAAGTCAGCCCTCCTTTCTGAGCGCCATGCTTGCAGCCTCCGCGTTGTAGCAGGTTGATTTCTCGCGCAAATTGGCGTATCCGTCTCCTTTGCTCGCTGGTCCATAGTGCTTCGGCATGGAGGCATCCATGAAGGCCAAGAGGCCGGTAGAAGAAGACTGAGATGATCCGTTCGGGCTTCTGAAGTAGGACACGACCTGAACTCGGCACCAGTGATCCTTTGCCGACAGACCGGATTGGTTGTGTGGCCCCTTCCGCCCGTCATGCGAGGAGGTGAGAGCAACTTTTGGCCCGACTTCTCTTGAAGTTCAAACCGTCAAAGCGCGCTATGGCGTGTATTTCTGTTATACGACTTTGTCAGACGATAGGGTCATGCAATGCGGTGTGAGCTTCCTATCAAGCATGTCCTGCTTCGCGGTTCCAGATGGCTCATCAGAAATAACACGATGCTCGGTGACCGCGTCGCTCTCCGAGTAGAAGACCCCGTGACCGGCGAGACCATCGAAGCGCTCTGTCCGCCCGACGAATTCGAACCGCTCACCGAGCCGGAGCCGACGCTCGATCGCCGCTCCCTCACCCCATTCAGCCACTGGCTGACGCTTCATCAAGCGCTCAAACTCCAATCTCCACCCCAAGGGCAGTATGCGGCGTTTGTTGCGGGACGGATTTCTCCGGAGCCTTATCAGTTCGCGCCGCTCGCGCGGCTGCTCGCCGGGCCAAGACGGGGCCTGCTGATCGCCGATGATGTCGGTCTTGGCAAGACCATTGAAGCCGGAATCTGCTTACTGGAGCTCATCGTCCGTGGTGTGGGCAGGCGCGTCCTACTTGTGGTCCCACCGGGCCTTATCCCGCAGTGGCTGGATGAGATGTGGGAGAAGTTCGGGCTTCAATTCGAGCCGATCGAAAATTCGGCGGCGCTCGACCGAGCACAAACGGCGGTCTCGGAGGGCTTACAGCCCTGGGCCTATTTCGACCGCGTCATCACCTCGACCGAGTATCTCAAGCGCCGCGATGTGCATGCCGCGGCGCTGGCCCATCCCTGGGATGTGATCGTGGTGGACGAAGCGCATTATCTGGCTGAGTCCGGCACCCCGGCGAATCCCTATACGACGGCGCGGACCCGCCTGGGCCCCAAACTGCGGGAAGCCTCGCGCACCCTGATCCTGCTGACGGCGACGCCGCACAACGGGTACCGGCACAGCTTCCGGTCTCTCCTGGAACTGGTCGAGCCCGCTGAGGCGACGCTCCACGGTCGTCTCGAAGATGTGAGGAGGCGCATCGGTCGGACGATGGTCCGGCGGCTCAAGCCGCAAATCATCAAGACCACTCCGGACGGCAGCGTGGGGCCCGCATTTCCGGTGCGCCTGCCCGTGGGCCGCATCGAGGTGAGCCATCTCACCGACGAGGAACGCGAAGTCTTTCGCCTCGTCACGGAGTATTGCGCGAAAACGATCAAGTCCGCCGAGGGCTCGGATGAAGCTGACCTCGTGTCGTTCGCGATGCAAATTGTGAAGAAACGCATGCTGTCCAGCCGCGCCGCGCTGAAACAGACGGTCGCAAACCGGCTGAAGGCGCTCGCGGCCAGACACCCCGAAGAACCGCCCAAGCGGTCGGAGCTACGAGAACTACAGAGCGATCTGCCGCTGGCGGAAAGCCAAGCCGAGCGCACGGCTCTGCGTGTCCTGCAGACGGCGCTCTCGCGCGATGCGCGGCGCCGCACCGCGGAGAAACGCCAACTGAAAACCATTCAGGCGCTGCTCGACCGTGTCGCCGCGAGGCCGGACCCGAAAATTCTCGCGCTTATCGCGGACCTGGAGCGAGATGTCCTGCCGGTGCCGGGCGAAAAGGCCATCGTCTTTACCGAATACCGCGACACGCTCGCCGCCCTACAGAACGCCTTCGACTCCCATCCCTCGCTCCAAAACGCCTATGCGGTCTTAGTCGGCGATCTCAGTGCTCGTCAGCGCAGGCAACGCATCGCCCGTTTTCATGAGCCGGGCTGTCGAGTGTTGCTGGCCACCGACGCTGCGAGCGAAGGCCTGAATCTACAAGAGCGCTGCTGCCGACTTTATCATGTCGAGCTCCCATGGAATCCTAACCGACTGGAGCAGCGAAATGGGCGCATTGATCGTCATGGGCAGACACGGCCGCCGATCATCCGGTATCTCTTTTATCCCGATTCGCCCGAAGATCAGGTCTTGGATCGGCTGGTCCAGCGCATCGCGGCGATGCATGATGATCGCGTCTCCACGCCAGACATCCTGGGGATCCTCGAAAATAGCCGTCTCGAGGAGGTGCTCGGGAGCATCGAATCCGCCGAAGACGGCGCCCAGAAGGGCGAGAGCCTGATGCGCCTCTTCGAAACACGCCAGGGAGAATTTAACTCTCAGATCGCACCTCTCTTGCTAGCCGGTGCATCGAACGAGCCCTCGTTGCCGTACGCGGACGCCCGATCGGCTGATCCGCTGATTGATGACGACATTGCCTTCGAACGGGTGATACGCGAAGTCCTCGGAACTCACCTGCGGCCCGGCACGGTCCCCGACACCTGGAGGATCGAGGTCCCACGCCACTTGCAAGGGCCGCGGGTGGAGCCTCGATACGATTGCGCCACCTTCCGGCGTTCGGTGGCCGTGCGGTATCCAGCAGATCAGGTCGAGTTCATTCATCGGCTGCACCCGCTGGCGCAGGCCGTCGCCGAGCAGGCCTGGCAAGAGCTGACCCTCGAACCGGCGCGCAATCAGTTCGCCGCGCGGATCGCGGTCCGGCGACACCCAATCGTGAAGGAGCCGCTGGCCCTCTTCACCTTCCTCGAGCGCCAGAGCCATCCCAAGGGGGCGGTCTTCGGTATTCCGGTCTCGGCGTCCGGGCACGTGCTCGAGCAGGAGGTCGCGCGCGCCCTTCTCGACCACCACGGCGAGACGCCGGCTGGCGAAGTTCCCTGGAGCGACTGCGAGCAAGTCTTCGCGCAACGCTTTGCCTCCTTGCAAACACAAGCGACAGAGGCGGCCCGCCAATATGTCCGTCAGGCCTTGGATCGCGAGCAGGCCCGACGAGCCAATCTCGCACGTGTGCTCCGGGAAGAAGCCGAGCGCTACAGAACCGACCGGCTGGCCGAAATTAACGAACAGGAACAGGCCGAGCGCGCCGGCGCGCGCCAACAGACGGAGTTGTTTCGCGAAGCCGCGACCAATTGGCAGGCCCGTCGCGCAGCGGTCGAAACGAATTATCACCAACGGCTGAAGGAGATTGACCGCTTCGCCGCCGTGCCCGAACCGGCCGAACCGCAGGCGCTGGGCGTGCTGCTCGTGTTTCCCCAGGTCTGACGATGGCACTGGCTTCGATACACAATCGGCGAGGCTTCTTCTCCGACTACTGGCTCGGCACGTTTGCGGCCGCTCGCGGCCAGGAGAGCGCGCGACTCACCACAGCACAGGCTCGAAAGCTTCTGGATCGCCTGCGCCGGCTCACGGAGGCGGTCAACGGCGTGGACGCGCCCGACCTTACCCGTTTCCGCGAGCGCTTCGCACGGCCGCTGCTCGAAGACCTCCTGGGCTTCACGCTGCGTGAACACCCCCAGGAACCGCGCCTGCGGCCGCTTGCCGCCTCGAATGAACCTGATTCCCCACTCGTCGCCGCCGCTCATCTTCTTCCCGAAACGAACGCTCTTGAGACACCGCGTGTCCGGCGCGATCTCGAGTCAGCCTTGGAAGCGTGGGGGCTGGACTATGGCTTCGTGCTCACGCCGGAGGTCTTGCGCCTCATCCGTCGGCCAGGCCTGGGCGCACGCGGGGCGGTCCTGGATGTGCACCTGGCCACGCTGGTCGAGCAGGACGATCTCGACTCCCTCCAGGTCCTCAACCGCCTCCTGTCCGCACAGAATTTCGTGCGCAACGAGGACGGCACGAGACCGATCGATCGGTTCGAAGCCGAAAGCCGCCGCCACAGCGCCAAGGTCTCCGAGGATCTCAAACGGGCGGTCTTCGAAGCGGCCGAGCTGATCGTCGGCGGCTTTCTCGCCGATGTGCGCGCCAGGCCGGAGGCGTTCACATCTCAGCCCTCGCTGTCGGACCTCCGGGATGCCGGGTTTCTGGCGCTCTATCGGCTGCTCTTCATCCTGTACGCCGAGGCACGGGATGAGCGGTTGATCCAGCACGCGTTTTATCAGAAGCACTATTCGCTCGACAGCATCATCACGCGGGTACTGCGCGCGCCGGTTGAAGCGCTTCCCGCCAACCGCTCCGGCCTCTGGGCCCATCTGCTGGCGCTCTTTCGCATTTTCAACGAAGGCATCGCGCCGCACCTCCCGGACTTGGACAACATCCCGCCGCGCGGGGGTCGCCTGTTCAGCGATGAGACCCCCGAGGGCCGACTGCTGCGACAGCTCAGGCTCGATGACCGCTCCACCGCCCAGATCCTGCTCGCCCTCGCGACCACCAGCCCTCGCCGGGGCGTGGGACGCGAACGGGTCTCCTTCCGCGAACTGGACATCGAACAACTCGGCAATGTGTACCAAGGACTCCTGGAATACGAGCCGGCCGAAGCCGACCGCACGATGATCGAGTGCCGGGTCCAAGGCCGGGACTTTGTCCTCGCGCCGGCCGAAGTCGTCCGGCTGGTCGAGACGAAATCGCTTACCGTCAAGGGTGACGCGGCCATCATCGAAGGCACCGAGGCCGCCCGGCTCCATCCGGACGCAGCGCCCGAGGACGAAGACTCCCTCGCGGACGACGAAGAAGTCGAAGAGGAGACCGGCGAAGAGGAGGACGAAGACGTCGAGGAAGAAGCCGACAAGGGAGTCAAACGCGGGGCGACTCTGAAGCTCCTGCGCCGCCTCCAAGCCGGGGACTTCTTCTTTAAGCCCGGCTCGGCCAGGAAAGCGAGCGGGTCCTACTACACGCCCACCCCGATCGTGGACTACCTCGTCCGCGAGGCGCTCGCGCCGCTGGTGGCCGGCAAGTCGGCGGCGGAAATCGAACGGTTGCGCGTGATCGATCTCGCCTGCGGCTCGGCGCACTTCCTGGTCGGGGCGGCCCGGTTTCTCGGCCGGCATCTCTTCGAGGCGTACCGGCGTGAGGGGCACGGCGATCCCCCACCGGCCTTCTATCCTGACCGGGCGCTGTCGGCCGAGGTTCGCCGGCGCTGGGAGGAAGAGGGCCCGCTGTGGTGCAAACGCCGCATTGTCGAACACTGCCTCTACGGCGTGGACCTCAATCCCGCCGCGGTGCAACTGGCCCAGGTGGCGCTCTGGATCGAATCGCTCGCCGGGGATCGGCCGCTGTCGTTCTTCGCCCACCACATCCGCTGCGGGAATTCCCTGCTCGGCAGTTCCTTGGCCAATTTCGAGCAGCCCCCGCATCCCAAGCTGGGGAAGGCGTCCGACCGGCGCACGTTGGGGCTCTTCGAATCGGAACTGAAACGGCGACTCGCCGACGCCCTGGAGGAACGCAAACTGATCGACGCGCCGCTCCCGCCAGAGGTCAAGGCCGACACACCCGATGAGTTTGCCTACAAGGAAGATCGGCTGCGGCGAGCCGAAGCAGCGACACAGACGGCACGGTTGCTGCTTGACCTCCGCTCGGCGGCCGCCTTCGTCCCGGAGATTTGGGCGTCCTTCCCGACCCTCATGTCCTCATCCAACCTGGAGGCCGATGCCAGGTCGTCTTCATGGTGGGTGGACTTCCAGCGGATCCGCGAGCGCGAGCGGTTCTTTCATTGGGAACTGGAGTTCCCAGAGGTGTTCATCGCGGCGGAGAGCGAGGGCAGAGGCTTCGACTGCGTGCTCGGCAACCCGCCGTGGGAGAAGGTGAAGCCCGATCGCAAGGAGTTCTACGGCCGGGCGGACGTGTTGATCCGCGCTTATACCGGCGGCGAGCTCGATGCCCGCATCCGCGAACTGCACCGCATGACCCCGACCCTCACGGACGCATTCGACGCGTACGCCGAGCGGCTCAAGACGCTCGCCGGCGTGCTGAAAGGCGGCGGCGACTACCGTTACGTGGATTGGGAGGTCAACGGCCGCGCGACCGGTGGCGATCCGGATCTCTTCAAGTTCTTTCTCGAGCGTGCGCATCAGGTGCTGAAACCCGGCGGCCGGCTCGGCTATCTCGTGCCGAGCGCGCTCTACAACAACGAAGGCTGCACGGGCTTGAGGCACCTGCTGCTCGACGAAATGACCATCGAGCGGTTCTACGGCTTCGAGAACCGGCAAAAGATTTTCTCCATCGATTCACGCTACAAGTTCATGTGCCTGGTAGCGAAGAAGACGGCGCAGGAACAGGCCGACGGTGAATTCCGAGCGACCTTCATGCGCCATGAGCTGGACGAACTCGATTCCGGCCCGCCCGCCGGCGTCGAGGTGCTGGTGAGAAAGCCCGAGATCGAGCGCCTCTCGCCCGGCACCCTCGCTTTCCTTGAATACCGCAACGAGCGCGACCGGGAGCTGGTGCTCAAGATGTACGGCCTCAACCCAGGAGAGGCACCACGCCCACTGCTCGGCGCTGAAGGGCCAGGCGCGTGGAACGCGCGGTTCTACCGCGAGTTCGATATGACCAACGACCGCGATCTGTGGACGCGCGAGGACGGCCGGCTCTACACGCCGAGGGAAATCTGCGGGCTTGACTGGCCGGCCAACGGCGCACCGTTCGCCGACGTGCGCGCGGCGATGGCGGAAAAGGGCTTCTGGCCGCTCTACGAAGGCAAGCACATCGAGCAGTTCATTTGTGACTTGAAGCCCGTTGAGCGCTGGGTGAGCCTCGAAGCGGCGGAGAAGAAATACGGCAAACCGCCCAGCGCCGCTCCCAAGCTCGTCTTCCGCGACATCGCCAGCAACACCAACGAACGCACCTGCATCGCCGCGGTGCTGCCGGAGAGGTCGTGCTCGGGCCACACGCTCACGACCTTGGAAATTGGCGTGGTAGAACCAGACGTAGCGATCTCGGTTCTGAACAGCTTTACGTTCGATTTTCTCACCCGCCTACGCACGGCGGGCACGCACTTGAGTGCGGCGTTCTTGTCCCGCGTCGCCGTGCCGCCGGTTGCCAACTGCCGCTCGATCCCCGCCATTGAGACCTTTTCGGCGGGGGGCGCCGAGCCGCCCGAACGCGACGAGCGGTATTTCGAAGCCGTCTGGCAAGCGAACCGGGCGGTCGCCGAGGCTTATGGCCTCACCCCCGACGACCTCGCCTACATCCTCTCCACCTTCCCCGTCTTCGCCCGCAAACGCCGAGCGTTTAACGCCTACCTTCAGCAACGAGTGACGGAATGGAACGAGGAGGCCGGGCGCCGTTGAACGGCAGAGATCTTCGATCCAAGAAACGGAGACATCGCTCCCGCGAGCGGCCGAAAACACGGGTCGCTATGGAAGGGCTCGCGGATCGCAAGGTTGACGCTGGTCCGTGTATGCCGCGCTGTGTCAGTGAACCGAGTTTGGCCATTCCTCAAGTAATTCGCCTCCATGGCTGAGAAGCAATGATGTCTTGCATTTCATATTATGCAAGATTACAATGCTGGCCCAATAACACGAAGTCAGTTCACAGTTCAACCCATGAGGCTTCTCCATGACGTGGGAATTTCCAGGCGCCCGTTGGTGGAAGTTTGATTTCCACACCCACACCCCTGCCTCCGACGATTACGGCAAGGGGAAAAACCAGGCCGCTTTGCGAAACATCACGCCGGAGGACTGGCTCCTCGGCTTCATGCGCGCCGGCGTCGAGTGCGTCGCCGTCACGGATCACAACAGCGGTGCCTGGATTGATCGGCTCAAGCAGGCGCTTGCGACGCTGAAGCAACAACGGCATCCAGAGTACCGGCTGTTGTTTCTGTTCCCGGGCGTGGAGATCGCCGCCAACGGGGGCGTGCACATCCTCGCCGTTTTCGATCCGGCGGCGGATGGGAACACCATCGCCCGACTGCTCGGTACCATAAGATCTCCAAAAAGAAAGGAAGGGGCCTCCGACGCCGTTTCTCCGTGCTCGCCGGTTGAAGTCGTGGAGGCCATCGCTCGGGAGGGCGGTTTGCCGATCCTCGCCCATGCCGATGAACCCAGGGGCGCTTTCCGCGAGTTGCAAGGCGTCTCGCTCGATCAATTGCTCCGTGCACCTGCGCTGATCGGGGTCGAAGTCTGCGATCCGGCGGCTCCCAAGCCTGCCCGTCTTCAGAATGATGTGCACTTGGCCGAAGTGCTTGGTTCAGACTCCCATCACCCAAATGGCCCCGCGGGCGCGCGGTTTCCAGGCTCGCATTTCACCTGGGTCAAGATGGGGAAACCTTCGCTCGAAGGACTTCGGCTCGCCTTGCTCGATAGAGCCCCGCTTTCCATCCAGCGCAGCGATCACCAGCAGACCGATCCCAACCGGCACGCCGAGCAGCTCATCGAAGGGATCGAGATCGTCAACGCACGTGTCTGCGGCCGGGGAGGTCCACTCAACCTTCGCTTCAATCCCTGGCTGAACACACTGATCGGCGGGCGTGGAACCGGCAAATCCACGATCGTCGAGTTCCTGCGCATCGGACTGCGTCGGGACAAGGAACTCGCAGGCAAGCTTGCAGAAGATTTCGCAGACTTCTACCGCGTACCGCGCAGCCGTGACGACCGCGGGGCCCTGACCGATCAGACCGAAGTTCGCGTCTTGTATCGGAAAGACGGCACGCGCTTTCGGCTGCAGTGGAACCAGGCGGGGACGCTGGCCCCGATCGAGAGCGAGCAGCCGAACGGCGGCTGGCAGGCTGAAGCCGGCGATATCGTGCAGCGTTTTCCGGTACGCATCTTCAGCCAGAAGCAGGTGTTCTCTCTCTCCGAGAACGAGACGGGTCTTCGACGCATCGTGGACGAGGCGCGCGAGGTGAATCGCTCCGAATGGGACCGTCGCTGGCGCGAGTTCGAGGCACGGTTCCTCGCCCTGCGCGCCAAGGAACGGGAGCTGACCGAGAGGCTGCAGGCCGTTCCCAGGCTGCAGGGGGAACTGGCCGATCTCAGGCGCAAGCTCGCTGTCTTCGAAAGTGCCGACCATGCCGCGACGCTCAAGGCCTATCAACGCCGGCAACGTCAAGAGCGTGAGCTGGCCCATGTCGGGGAAGATTTCGCACGCATCGTAGCGACGTTGGATCGTGTCCGGGAGGAAACGGCGCTGAGCACACTGGACACCTCCGTCTTCGATGAGAAGGACCCTAGCGACCGGGAGGTGCTTGCCGAACTGGACAAGGCCAAAGAGGCTATCGCACGCGTGCAGGGCGAGATCGCGACATTGAAGGACAGGGTCACGTCAGCGGGCAGGACCTGGCGTGAAGCCCTCGATCGGTCGCAGTGGAAAAAAGAGCTGGCCGCCGCCGAAGCACGGTATCAGCAATGGGTGGAGGAGCTGCGCAGCCAGGGCGTGACCGACCCCGCGCAATTCGGCCAGCTCGTGCAGCGCCGGCAGGTGGTCGAACAGGAGCTCAAGGCGTTGGAACGGCTTAAAGAGACCATCCAGCAAGTACAGATCGAGTCCGCACAGGTTCGCGATCAGATGATCCCGCTCCGGCGCAAGTTAACGGAGGACCGCGGCGCCTTCTTGGCGACGGCGCTGCGCGACAACCGATTTGTGCGCATCGACGTGCGGCCCTATCAATGTACGCCGGAGGAGGCCGAGGCCGGCTTCCGGGCGTTGATCGGCCGCACCGACGAGCGGCTCG
>FWWM01002484.1_pt1 | contig 49493 bp, 49 predicted proteins | sample 2228351 | NCBI WGS metagenome assembly FWWM01 (sample SAMEA103939774, study PRJEB20133) | metagenome | reverse complement strand
TTGTCTGTGATTCAATGATATTAAGCAATCCTTCTGGAGTGAGAAGGACATAAATCCACCGAGAGTGCCTTCCTGAAGTTCCTTTCTCTTTTTTTCCAATCTCGCAATCTGACCCCTAAATGCCTTTCTCAAAATCGCTTGTGGCAAACCTTCAATTGTAGATTGAAGATTTGAGATTGCAGATTGAAGATCTTCAACCTGTACCCATTTTTTCTTTGAGCAACCTTTTTATTTCTTCACTTCCCATAATATCTTGAAATCCTCGTTCTATCCTCATTCTCCTTGTCACCTTTATAATAAATCTCTATTAACTCAATCTTATCTTCTTGTTCAAAATAAGCGTAAATCACCCTGATACCAGATTGAACTCCTCTGCCTTTAAGAGAACGACAGGCGAACTTTTTTGCTTTATAGATTTTAGGGCTTTCAATTTGTAAGTTAGTGATTTGAAAAACTCCTTTGTTGTCAATCTTTAATTTATGGTAAAGATTTAATCCTTTTTCAATAAAGATTTTTAGGTCGTCTTCAAGGGTTTTAAATCTTTTAAGTAGTTTTCGTATGTCCTTTTCAAACTCAGGAAGGCGAGAAATTTCATGAAATATCTTCATTATATTCTCTTACCGAGTATGGAGGAGTTCTGTAAAAAACAGATTCATATTCTATAACTGCACCGCTTTTTGTTGTTAACCATGGCACATCGTTATGAGAATATTCACTTATCTGTGCTGCATTCATATCTGAAAGCCTGTTCAAAACCTCGTCAATTACTTCAACTTCATTAGCCTTTAGTTTAGAAAGGTCTGGTTTTTTTAAAGGCAAGTATTTGGTTTGCGGATATTTGAAATAATCAGTTGCAACCCTGATGATTTCCTTGTTAGCAGTCATTCTCTCAACTATTTTCTTGAATTCTATCGGAGTAGGTCCATAGTGATTTTTAATATAGGTTGCGCCGATTAACTGTTCCTCATACTTTTCGTAGAAATCAAAGTCAATAAAATAAAGAAGTTTGTAGATAACTGTCTCTCCGATATTGGGCTTTGAGCCAACTCTATTGAGGATATAGAGAAAAACCTCCTTAAATTTCTCAAGATTCTTCTGGGGAACATTTATCCTGATCTGGGGACGCACTCTTACTGACTTTTTGCCTTCACTTAAAATTACCCGCGGCTGTTTTGTCTGATTCAATAAGCTTTCAACAGAAAGATTGAAGATTTCTGATAGTTTTATCAATTCATCAGCAGAGAGCCTTCTTTCGTCATTTTCTATCTGAGAAATTGCAGGGCGGGAGAGTTTTAACATCTCTGCAAGTTCTTGCTGACTGATATCAGCCTGTTCTCTCAATTCTTTTATCCTCTTTCCTATTTTAATCATATTTATCCCTCCTCGCCCTATTTTATACTATGTAAGATATTCTATCAAAATAATGTTTGATTTTCATACATACTATAACTCTCCTAAATTTTTCAATCCCCTCAACTCAACCTTTCTCACATAATCTGCCCTCCTTTTGAATGGTGGATCAATGTAAATCAAATCAGTCTTGCCTCTAAAGCCTAATTCAAGAAGTGTAGCAAGGACATCTTTATTATCACCATAAAATAAGAGGTTTTGCCAGTTGTGTTTTAATTCATCATGGGTTGGCGTTTCAACAATTCTTTTAGTATTCAGCGGGGCAAAAACCTCTACAAGTTGTGTAGGAAATCTTTTAACATAATCCAAATGCTTTTTACCTACCCAGTTGAGCATCGGTCTGCCTTGTCGATTATATCGTCAAAGCCCAAGAATATTAATCCTATGTGCTAAAACCCCTGCGCCAAAACCATTATCAATATTCATCACTGCAATGCCTGGTACACACGAATTAAGCATTGCAAAAAGCGCTGTGAGTCCGCCAAGGCTTGTTCCATAACCTACAGATGTTGGCACAGCAATTATAGGTTTATCTGTCATCCCACCAATTACTGATGGAAGCGCCCCTTCCATACCTGCAACTACAACAACCACTCTTGCATCCTTGATCTTTTTGTTCACGTCTATTATCCTGTGTAACCCTGCCACACCAACATCATATATATTTTCAACCATGCTACCGAGAAAGGATGCGGTCAGGGATGCCTCCTCTGCAACAGGTATATCTGATGTCCCTGCAGAGACAACAACTACCCTCCCCTTCTTTCTCTTCTGTTCTGCAGTCATTATTACACCCGATTTTTTAAAAAAATTTAGCTTTATCTTATGTCCCTTACAAATTGCCTCTATCTCCCTGTAAACCTCCTCATTTGCCCTGGTTATCAAGAGTCTTTTAGAACTCCTTAGTATAGATCTGGCAATGGCAATGATCTCTTCAGTTTTCTTACCATTACCATAAATAACCTCAGGTATACCATGTCTCAGAGCGCGATGATGGTCAACCTTTGCAAAGCCAATGTCTTCATAAGGAAGTAGCCTTAAGCATTCAAGGGCGCCCTCAATGGTTATCTTCCCTGACTTTACTGATTTTAAAACCTTTTTTAACGTGTTAACATCCATTAATATTCAGATTTAAGGCTCCTTGTCATTAACTCCTTCACAGCAGACATGGGGTCTTTGTCTTCATAGATTACATTATAGACCTGTTCCACTATAGGCATCTCAACGCTGTATCTTCTTGAGAGTTCATGAGCTGATTCGGATGTGGCAATACCCTCTGCCACCATTATCATCTTAGAGAGGATGTCACTTAACTTCTCTCCTTTTCCAAGCCTGAATCCAACTGTATGATTTCTCGAAAGTGTATCTGTGCATGTAAGCACAAGGTCTCCGAGCCCGCTTAACCCCCAGAAAGTGTTCTCTTTGGCACCCATTGCAACACCAAGGCGTGTCATCTCTGCAAGCCCCCTTGTTATGAGCGCAGCCCTTGCACTTGAGCCAAGTCCAAGACCATCAGAGATCCCTGCAGCAATGGCCATAACATTCTTTAATGCACCACCAAGTTCCACCCCAAGCACATCTGTATTTGTATAAACCCTGAAGTACTCTGTATTAAATAGCCTCTGTAATATTTCCGCTGTCTTATTTTCTCTGGTGGCTATGGTAACGGCCGTTGGACATTTCTGTATGACCTCTGATGCAAAGCTTGGACCTGAAAGTGCAGATGCCTCAAGTCCTGTTACCTCTTTTATAATCTCTGTTACAGTTTTCAGACTGCCCTTTTCTATACCCTTTGATGCACTTATAATCAATGCATCTGGTTCAATATACCTTGAAACTCTGCTGAAGACATCCCTTGTATACTGAGTTGGAACCACGTTAATTACATATTTTGCTTTATTTACAACTTCACCCAAGTCAGAAGATGCCCTTATCCTCTCAGGGAGTATGATAGCAGGATGGTATCTCGTATTTATCCTGGTTTTGTTAATCTCCTCTGCGAGCTCTGCCTCATAAACCCAGAGAAATACATCATTGCCCTTCTCAGCAAGGAGCATGGCAAGGGCTGTACCCCATGAGCCTGCACCTATGACCGCTATCTTTTCCATAATTCAATCTCTCTCCTTAAGGGTCTTCTGTATCTTTGCCCATGTATCACGGAGTGTTATAATCCTGTTAAATACAAGCCTTTCACATGATGAATCCTTGTCCACGCAGAAATAGCCAAGCCTCTCAAACTGATACCTATCACCAACTTTTGCGTTCTTGAGAGATGGCTCAACCATGCATGAACTTAAAACAACAAGTGATTTAGGGTTGACATGCTCTTTAAAATCCTCTGCATCCTCAGGGTCAGACTTGAGAAAAAGATGATCATATAATCTAATACCCGCAGAGATTGCATGTGGTGCTGATACCCAGTGGAGGGTTGCCTTTACCCTTCTGCCATCAGGAGAGTCACCACCACGAGTTTTAGGGTCATAGGTGCAATATAATTCAAGGATTTCACCTGTATCCTTATCTTTAATAACATCCACGCATTTAATAAAATATGCATATCTTAATCTAACCTCACGACCTGGTGCAAGGCGGAAAAACCCTTTTGGTGGCTCTTCAAAAAAGTCATCCTTCTCTATGTATATCACCTTTGAAAAAGGCACCTTTCTAACACCCATACGTGGATCCTCGGGATTATTGATGGCGTCAAGCTCCTCGACCTGATCATCAGGGTAATTGACAATAACCACCTTTAATGGTCTTAGAACCGCCATTACTCGTGGCGCCTTTTTATTCAGGTCCTCGCGTACATAGTATTCAAGCAACGATATATCAACAAGATTGTCCCTCTTGGCAACCCCTATCCTGTGACAGAATCTCCTTATTGCTTCAGGTGTATAACCCCTCCTCCTCATTCCTGCTATTGTGGGCATCCTCGGGTCATCCCATCCATTGACATATCCTCCATCCACAAGTTCCCTCAGCCTCCTCTTGCTCAATACAGTATGGCTTATGTTAAGACGGGCAAATTCAATCTGCTTTGGATGGTGAAGACCGAGTTCATCAAGAAACCAGTCATATAATGGTCTATGGTCTTCAAACTCGAGGGTGCATAAAGAATGCGTAATGCCCTCAATGGCATCGGATATTGGATGTGCAAAATCATATGTTGGATATATACACCACCTGTTACCTGTCCTATGATGCTCAGCATGAAGGATACGATACATAACAGGGTCACGCATGTTTATATTCCCTGATTTCATGTCGATCTTGGCGCGCAGTGTGCGTGAACCATCAGGAAACTCTCCTCTTCTCATACGATCAAAAAGATCAAGATTCTCTTCAACAGAACGATTCCTGTATGGACTTTCCCTGCCTGGTTTGGTTAATGTTCCCCTGTACTGTCTCATCTCATCTTGGCTTAAATCACAGACATAGGCCTTCCCCTTCTTTATCAACTCCACCGCATATTGATACATCTGTCCAAAATAATCAGATGCAAAATATAGCCTATCCTGCCAGTCAAAACCAAGCCATCTTACATCCTCTTTGATTGACTCTACATATCTTTCCTCTTCCTTTATTGGATTTGTGTCATCAAGCCTCACATTGCATAATCCACTGAATTCCTCTGCAATGCTGAAATTTAGGACTATGGACTTTGCATGCCCTATATGAAGATAACCATTTGGTTCAGGCGGAAATCGGGTATGCACCCTTCCACCGTAAATGTCTAACTTGATGTCTTCCTTGATTATCTCTCGTATAAAGTCTGATGGTGTGGTCTCTTTATTATCCATACTTAGATTCATCCAATCATGCTTATCGCCTTCTCCAGCCTCTTCAGAGCCTTCTCTTTCCCAATGACCTCAAGCACCTCAAATATCCCAGGGCTTGCGGTACCGCCTGTCATGGCAACCCTTATAGGCTGTGCAAGGGCACCAAGCTTTAGCCCTCTTCTTTTACCTATTGACCTAAAGACTCTCTCAATCTCTGTTGCAGAAAATGGTGATAAGGTTGCAAGGGTATCCTTTAGCTCTATCAATACATCATAGATCTCTATGGTGAGGAACTTTGTCCTTGCCTTCTCTTCGTAATCTATATCTTCAACTATATAGTATCTTAGCGATTTTGCCAATTCAACGAGGGTTTTTGACCTTTCCTTTAATGTATCAATCGCCCTTGAAAGCCAGCAGATATCAATCTCCTGTCCTTCATTTATTATCCCTTCCCTTATAAGAAAGGGGCTCACGAGTTCTGCAAGTCTTGCTGATTGTGTATTCATGATATACTGACTGTTGAGCCAGAGAAGTTTCTCAGGATTGAATACGGCAGATGCCTTGCCAACATTCTCGAACGAGAAGAGCTCTATAAGTTCCTGTCTTGTAAATATCTCTTGATCACCGTATGACCAACCAAGCCTTACAAGATAGTTCACAAGTGCATCAGGCAGATATCCCATGTCACGATATGAAAGCACTGATGTCGCTCCATGCCTCTTTGAAAGCCTTGTCCTATCATGACCAAGTATCATAGGAAGATGAGCAAACAAAGGTGGTTCGTAATTAAATGCCCTGTAGATATGAATCTGTTTTGGTGTGTTATTGAGGTGGTCATCTCCCCTGATGACATGACTGACCCTCATATCAACATCATCAACAACAACTGTAAGGTTATATGTTGGTGTTCCATCAGAACGAAGGATAATAAGATCATCAAGCTGTTCATTATCAAAGACCACCCTTCCCCTTATAAGGTCATTCACAACTGTCTGTCCTTCCTGTGGCATCTTGAATCTTACCGCAGGCTCTTGAACCCTTGAACCCTTGAACCCTTGAACTCTGTCTTTATCTCTACACCTGCCGTCATACTTCAGAGAAAGTCCTTTTGCAAGTGCCTCTTTACGTCTTTTCTCAAGTTCCTCTGGTAGACAATAGCAATAATACGCTTTGCCTTCACTCAGAAGCCTCTTGACATATTCCCTGTATATATCGAATCTTTCGGTCTGCCTGAATGGCCCTTCATCCCAGTTAAGACCAAGCCATTTGAGACCCTCAATGATTGCGTCTATGTATTCCTCTGTGGAACGTGACCTGTCTGTATCCTCTATCCTGAGTATAAATTCGCCTTTATTATGTCTTGCAAAAAGCCAATTGAAGAGTGCTGTCCTTGCACCACCGATGTGTAAATAGCCTGTTGGACTCGGTGCAAATCTTACACGTACATCCTGCCTCAAGACTGCTCCTCCTTGATTTTGTTGTGTTGCAAATATAACAGATTTAACCTTACCTTTCAAGAATGTTGCTCAGGATAACCCTTATTCTCTATCTCCTTCAAAATCCTTCTAACCCTCTGGAGGTTTCTACGGTCATCTCCTTTATGCTCAATGGGTGTTTCAAGTATAAGTGGAATACCCCTGAAGCATGAGAGAAATTTCTTAAAACCATTAACCCCTATCTTTCCTCTGCCGATGTGTTGATGCCTGTCAATACCTAAATTAAAACCCCTCTTTGAATCATTCAGATGAATAAGCCTGACATTTAAAGGAAAGAGATAATTTCTTATTTCATTCTTTAATCCATCAAGCCCTTCATCTGTTGTAATATCATATCCTGCCTGATAGGCATGGCATGAATCAAGACAGACTCCGCTGACCAGACGCTCTGGCGTACCATCTATAATTTCTGCCATTAGATGGATCGTGGATGAAATATCACCCCTCTGACCTGCTGTATTCTCAAGCAAAAGACCTGTATTTGCTTCTGCCATTTTATAAGCCATAGAGAGACCTTCTGATGCATGTCTGATCGCAATCTTCATCTCCTGACCAGCCGATTTACCAGGATGTAATACCAAATAGTCAACACCGAGGAGATCTGCCATTCTCATCTCATAGGACAGAAGCTCAATTGACTTTTTTCTTATATCCCTTGATGGCGATGCAAGGTTTATAAGGTATGATGAATGGATAAAGATTGGTCTTATATCAAATGCTTTTGCAAGTTTCCTAAACTCCCCTATCTCTCTCTCCTCTATCCTCCTCGTCCTCCAGCCTCTTGGATTATGGACAAATATCTGCATTGTTGTACATCCAAGCGCTCTTGCTCTCTTTAATGAGAGAGGGATGCCACCTGCAATGGATGTATGAACACCGATCCTTCTCAATAAGGTTTCCCCTTTTGATAATTTTATCATTTTTGATTTAAAGTAATTCATGAGTGAAGAGAAACGCATATATCTTGATAATAATGCCACAACCCCTGTTGCCCCGGAGGTTAAAAAAGCAATCATTAAATATATGGATGAATGTTATGGCAACCCATCGAGCATTCATAAGGAGGGCAAGGAGGCAAGAAAGGCAATTGATGATGCAAGAAGAAGCATTGCTCAGCTTCTTAATTGCACAGCCAACAGGATAATCTTTACGGGTTGTGGCTCGGAGTCGAACAACCTTGCCATAAAAGGGGTGGCCTTTAAGAATCTCCACAGGAGGAATCATATAATCACTTCTAAGATAGAACATCCATCTGTGCTTCATACATGCAAATGGCTTGAGAGGTTTGGCTTTGAGACAAGTTACCTTGAGGTTGACCGATATGGTATAGTTGACCCAGATGACCTTGAGAAGGCAATAACCGAGAAGACATGTCTTATAACTATAATGACCGCAAATAATGAGACAGGTTCTATCCAGCCAATTGCCGAACTTTCAAAGATTTCAAGGAGACACGGGATATTGTTTCATACAGATGCCACACAGGCTATTGGTAAGATACGGGTTGATGTAAAGGAGCTTGGAGTTGATATGTTAACGCTTTCAGGTCATAAGTTTTATGGGCCAAAAGGTGTAGGGGTGCTGTATATAAATAAGGATATTGAGATTGAATCGCTCATTCATGGTGGAAGTCAGGAGAACTCTCTGAGGGCAGGAACTGAGAATATTATCGGCATCGTTGGCCTTTCTAAGGCTGCTGAAATTGCACTTAGACGGCTTTCAGAAATGGAAAGGGTTTGTAATTTAAGGGATAGTCTTGAAAAAGGCATAAAAGGAATTATGCCTGATTCAAGACTCAATGGTCATAGAGAAAAAAGGTTGCCAAATACACTTAATATGTTACTGCCAGGTTTTCGCGGAGAATCAATTGTCCTCTCGCTTGACCAGAAGGGTGTCTCCATCTCCTCTGGTTCTGCATGCATGGCAGGTTCCTCAAGACCATCCCATGCACTACTTGCAATGGGCCTTACAGAGGAAGAGGCGCATTGCTCAATAAGAATATCCCTTGGGCCTGATAATACTCATGAAGAGATTGAAAAGACAATATCCCTAATAAAAGAGGTGGTAGAGGAATCACATTCCTCTGTCAGATTTATACGGTCTTGTTAGTGCAAGTGTATTGGTTGCTTTTTGATTATTAGGGTCAGAAGTATCTTATATACCGTATTTCTGCATCATCTTATAGACAGTGGGTCTGCTTATGCCCATTGCCTTTGCAGCCTTTGAAATATTATTATTGAATCTGCTTAGTGCCTCTACCAGTTTCTGTTTCTCGACCTCATCCCTGATGGCCCTTATCGAAAGTGAAGTCTCCTCAGATGGTATCTTCAAACCCATGTCATTCGAGGTGATGGCCTCGTCCCTCGAGACCATAACGGCCCTTCTAAGTCTGTTTATCATCTCCTTGACATTTCCAGGCCAATCGTATGCCTTTATAGTCTCTATAGCCTCTTCAGAAAGTCTTTTCTCCTCGCCTATCTCCCTTGAGAACTTATTGAGGAAATGCCTCGCAAGGATTAACCTGTCATCACCCCTTCTTTTTACAGGTGGAAGGTAAATGGTAAAGGATGTAATCTTATTATAGAGGTCTTCACTAAACAAGCCCTTTGTTACAAGGGGCCTTAGCTCAGCATTTGTTGAGAAAAGCAGCCTTGCATCTATTGTTCTGTCTTTTTTATCAAGAAGTTCGGCTATCCTCGATTGTAATCCTGATGAAAGCTTCTCAACCTCTTTAATAAGCACAGTTCCACCTTCTGCATATTTAAGATTACCCACATGGTCAGTGCTACCAAAGAGTTCCTTCTCAAGTATATCATCTGAAACACCCGAACAATTTATTGAGATGAAAGCCTTTTCTTTCCTTTTGCTCCTTTCATGTATAGCCCTTGCAGTAAATTCCCTACCTGTACCCTTGTCTCCCTTGATAAGCACAGGGACATCAAGTGACGCAACTCTTCGTATCATTGAAAAGACATCAAGCATTGCCGAGCATGAGCCAACGAATTCCTCAAAAGTCTCAGGACTCTTACCGATCTTTAATATCTCTATATCTATAAAATTCATAATCTTGTATATATCTTCTATTGACAGTGTTTTGCTAACCAGGGCAAGCCTCTTTATGAATGTATCCTTTTCATGCTCTATCAAATAATCAGGGGAATCAAAATTAAGGCTCAGACCACAGAAATTACACCTTCTCACTCTTCGATCAAGTTGCTGACCGCAATAAGGACAGTCATTCTGCAACCTTAAATTCTCCCGTAGGTATTGCCAGAGCTTCAATTTTGCATCCCTGTTTACACTACAGAACCTCGTTGCCAGGCCATTCTCTTCTCTACGCAATACCTCACCCACAATCTCAAACTCTCCGTACCTTGGAAGTTCATATCTGAGATAGACCATCCTGCTCTCCGGAAAATGAGACGGACAGTCAATTAATCCTCCATTTAGACTCAACACAGAAAATCTTGCCTTTGTCTCTTCAAGTTCCTTATCATTTGATATTATGGTTACAGGCAAATCTACATTGCATCTGATATCCAATCTTTGCATTCTTATGCCCTCCTCCCCAAAATTCTTGTTTAAAACAATAGCACAATAAATTCTTTTTGTCAACAGGCATTACAAAAAGGCCCTCTGCAAAGAGGGCCGATGATGTCACATCAATTGGTAGATAAAGATCAATCGTTAGTTTTACCAGCGTTCTTTATCTCTTCAACGATCTTTTCAGGATCGATATTGTGCATGGTTGCACCAAAAGCAATTGACTCCATGTTTATACCAGGACAGGTAAAGCAACCATTACCAAAGTACTTCTCGATTACCTTCTGTGCACCTGGTACCGTTCTGATGACATCTCCTATCACAGAGTCTTTTGTTATCTCAATCTTTGTTTGCATTATTGACCTCCTTTCGCTGTCATTGATTAATTTTAAACATATAAGGAAGCTGAGGCTATGATTTTAATCATAAGGATTCTCAGCCTCGGCTGATTCGCTGAGGCGAAAAGGGTTGGGAGAAGAACCTCATTTTGGCATCTGCACAGGCTGGATGGTCTTGAGTATATTAAAGGCAAATAGGATCACAGCAAATAGAGAAAGAAAAGCAGATGCTATCAGAACCACGCCAGATAATGAAGAAACAACAGATCTCTGAAACAGTGGCCAGCTTATTGCCATACCAATCAATCCAACATTAGCAACCCAGAATTGCACCTTCACAATTACAGGGCTGTATATGTTCCTTCCGCTGAATCTTGGTAATATGTGGTATCCAACACCATAAATCATCATGGACATGAACCCAAGGAGATTAAGGTGTGCATGAGCAGATATATAATATCCTGACACATCAGGCCATAAAAGCATAGAGATCCCTACTATTGCACCTGCCAGAAAATATATTATGCTCATCCTGAGATACCAGACAATAATTGGTTCCATCTATTACCCTCTATTCTACCTGTTCAACCGATTTGACCTCGGGCACTTCCTGTTTGAGTGTATTCTCAATGGCATTCTTGAGAGTCATTGTTGCACCAGGACATCCAGAACATGCACCTCTGAGTTTTACTCTAACAACACCATCGGGCTGGATATCTACAAGCTCCACATCACCGCCATCCCTCTGAAGAAATGGCCTGATCCTGCCTAGCACTTGCTCTACCTTTTCCTTTAACATATATCTTCCTCCTTTATTATATTTAAAATAACAGACAAACAGATATTTATCTATGATATGAATCATATCATAGATATCTCTTTTTTTTCTGCCTTGTGTTTGACAAAAGCACTTTACTTTCTTAATATCTATGTTTATCATGTATCTGCAGGATTTGATATTGAGGCTTCATGCATTCTGGGCAGAAGTGGGTTGTGTCATTCAACAGCCATATGATATCGAAGTGGGTGCTGGAACATTCAATCCTGCAACCTTCTTCAGGGTTCTTGGCCCTGAGCCGTGGATGGCTGCATATGTGGAGCCATCAAGAAGGCCAACAGATGGCAGATATGGAGAAAACCCTAACAGGCTCCAGCACTACTACCAGTACCAGGTGATATTAAAGCCCTCCCCTTCTGATTCACAGGATATCTATCTGAAGAGTCTTTCTGAACTGAACATCAAACTCAATAAGCATGACATAAGATTTGTTGAGGATGATTGGGAGTCACCAACACTTGGTGCATGGGGGCTTGGCTGGGAGGTCTGGCTTGATGGGATGGAGATTACGCAGTTTACATACTTTCAACAGGTGGGTGGTATAGAATTAAGGCCTGTATCAGTGGAGATAACCTATGGACTTGAACGTATAGCAATGTATCTACAGGAAGTTGACAATGTCTTTGACCTTAAATGGAACAAGGATATAACTTACGGCGACATACATCATGAATCAGAGAAGGAATTCTCAATATACAATTTTGATGAATCCAATATAAATCTGCACCTGAATCTCTTTGAGATGTACGAAAAGGAGGCAAAGGAACTGATAGAAAAGGGGCTTATATTGCCTGCATATGACTTCTGTCTTAAATGCTCCCATGAATTCAACATGCTCGATGCAAGGGGAGCACTGAGCGTCACAGAAAGGACAACATATATAATGAGGGTCAGGAATCTTGCAAAGAGGTGTGCAATAGGCTATCTGAAACTCAGGGAAGAATTGGGCTTCCCGCTATTAAAATAACAAAAACCGTTCAAATAGTTTAATCTGTTTAAACGGTTTAAATTGATTAAACTACTTAAACAATCTTACTAAACATGGAACCATTTTTATTAGAGATAGGCACAGAGGAGATACCCGCAAGGTTTATACATTATGGGCTTTCATCCCTCAGAGAAAAGGTCACACAATTTCTTGATGACTCCTTAATAGATTATGGCGAAACTATTGAATATTCCACCCCAAGGAGGCTGGCATTATGCATAAAGGATGTCTCCCTGAGACAGAAGGACAGGACCACTGAAACCTTAGGCCCACCAAAGAATGTAGCATTTGACAGCAGGGGTAATCCTACAAGGGCAGCCACAGGGTTTGCCAGATCCATGAATCTGGATGTAAGCGAACTCAAGGTTATTAAGACACCACGTGGTGAGTATGTGGCAGCCATTGTAAAGGAGAAGGGGAGAATGACAAAGGATATCCTCTCCGATGCCCTACCAGGGATAATATCATCAATACAGTTTCCAAAGACAATGCGATGGGGAAATGGTAACCTGAAATTCGTAAGACCAATACACTGGATACTTGCCATGTTTGGCAAAGACTACCTCAGGTTTGAACTTGATGGTATTGCAAGCAGGGATATATCATATGGTCATCGATTCATAATGCCTCAAGCCATCAAGATTGATCATCCATCAAATTATCCGTCACTTCTTAAGAAGAATTATGTGATTGCCAGTTTTGAGGAGAGAAGAAACCTTATCCTACAACAGATGGAAAGACTTGAATCTGAAAACGGTATAAAGGTCCATAAGGACGATGAACTACTTAACACTGTAACAAACCTCGTTGAGTATCCAAATGTTGTGCTTGGGCATTTTGATAGAGGCTATCTAACGCTCCCTAAAGAACTGCTCATAACTGTCATGAGGTCTCATCAGAAATATTTCCCGTCAGAGGATGAAAGGGGCAATCTCCTGGCCGACTTTGTCATTGTAAGCAACACGGAGGCAGAAAATAACGAAGCTGTCAAAATAGGAGCAGAACGTGTCTTGAGGGCAAGGCTTGAGGATGCAAGATTTTACTATGATGAAGACAGCAAGATACCACTGTGGAACTATATCGAAAAGCTGAAGAAGGTTACATTTCAGGAGGAACTCGGCAGTCTCTTTGAAAAGGCTGAAAGGATAGCCTCTATAAGTTCCTTTATTGCTGATGAGGTAAATCTTCAAGCAAAAGACAAACTCTTAAGATCTGCCATGTTATCAAAGGCAGACCTTGTAACAGGTGTAGTAAGGGAGTTCCCAGAATTACAGGGCTACATGGGGATGATATATGCACTGAATTCGGGTGAGGATAAGGATGTGGCAAAGGCCATTTATGAACACTATTTGCCAAGATCCTCAGGCGATAAACTGCCATCAACTGAGATTGGTTCAATCCTCTCTATTGCAGATAAATTAGATAACATTGCATCCTCATTCTTTTTAGGTCTGATACCCTCAGGCTCTGAGGACCCCTTTGCATTAAGACGACAGGCTGCTGGCATAATAAACATCATCCAGGAAATGGATTTCCCCTTATCTCTGAATATAATCGTGGAAAGGGCATTGAAAAATTTTGAAGACTACACACCTTCCATAAAGAAACACAAGGATGATATCCTCAGATTCTTTCTTCCGAGACTTGAGGCTATATATCTATCTCAGGGATTCAGTCATGACATAATTAATGCGGTATCATCGACAGAAGACCTAAACATAAAAGAGATGAAGGAAAGGATTGAGAAGTTATCTGAATTAAAAAGACAGCCTCGTTTCCCCGAATTACTTACTGCTGCAAAGAGGGTATATAATATACTTTTAAAAACCGTTCCATCAGAGATTAAAGAGGATCTTCTCATTGAAGATGCTGAGCAAGAACTCTACACTGTTACATTAAATATCATGGATAGTCTGAGAGAGAAGAAATATGAGTCTCTCTTTGAACTTGAAGAGCCTATCAATCTCTTTTTTGATAATGTGCTCGTTATGGATAAAAGACAGGAGATAAGAGCTAATAGATTGGCCCTGCTTCAATCTGTTAAGCGTGCCTTTGAGTGTCTTGGTGACTTTTCAAGGATATCTGGTTAAATACTTAAGGATCCCCTTCTTTAATGATAAAATCAAGTGACTGATTTTTTATTAATGTCTCTATATCTTTACTCTCCATAGGTCTTGATAACAGGAAACCTTGCATGTTAATACAATCTAACCTTTTCAGTTCTCTAAACTGTTCTGATGTTTCAACACCTTCTGCGATCACTTTAAGTCGCAGATTCTGTGCAAGTGCGAGGATAGCCCTTACAATTTCTAGATTCTCCTTTGTAATTTCTCCATTACCCATAAAGGAACGGTCTATCTTAAGCCCATCAAAAGGAAACTGGTATAAATAACTCAGGGACGAATAACCTGTGCCAAAATCGTCAATATGTAACTGCACTTTTAACTCCTTCAATTGGGTAAGGAGGTCAGTCGCACCTCTTGGATTCTCTATAATCATGTTCTCTGTGATCTCGAGAATCAGAGACTCAGGCTCTATACCTGTCTCTTGAATAACATCCTTTATCATCTTGATAAGGTGTGAGGTGAAGAGTTTACTCGATATATTTACACTCATTGTCAAAGGAGGCGAGGATGGATGATGTTTCTGCCATATTCTTATCTGCCGGCATGCATTATATAACACCCATTGACTGATATCCGTTATCATGCCTGTTTCCTCAGCTATGGGGATAAAGAGCGATGGAAGAATCAGGCCTTTATCATGATGTCTCCACCGCACAAGTGCCTCAAAACCAATGATTCTTCCTTTTTCCAGAGATACAATGGGCTGATAGTGAATGACAAAATCCATTTTCTCTACAGCACGTCTCAGTTCAGTCTCTAACCGCAACCTCTCTACAACGCCTTCGTGCATCTTTCTATCAAATACTTCATAACTATTACCACCTTTGAGTTTTGCATGATACATAGCAATATCAGCATCCTGTAGTAGATGTTCAGGAGATCCATCATCAGTCAATGTACTCATAGCAACACCAATACTTGCACTTGTGAATACCTCATGTCCTGCTATATGAAATGGTAATGATAATTTCTTCTGAATTCGTTCGATAATATTTTCCACATCATCAATACCCTTGATCTCTTCCAGTAAAACAGCGAACTCATCGCCTCCAAGTCGAGCTATCGTCTCCCCTGAGCGAAGACATTCCTCGAGTCTCTGTCCTACGCTAATAAGCAACTGATCTCCAATTGCGTGACCTAAACTATCATTAATAAACTTAAAACGGTCCATATCAACAAAAAGCACAGAATACTGATAATCCTTTTGTCTTAATGCACGTCTTGCTGCATGTCTGAGACGATCTAAAAACAAGGCACGGTTAGGCAAGCCTGTCAGGGCATCATGTAATGCACCATGGAGTAGTTGTTCTTCAGCAACCTTTCGCTCCGTGATGTCTGTCAATGACCCTACGATTCGACACACCTTACCCGAATCATCCCTCACAGTCAATGCCCGACAGAGAACCCAACGATAAGAACCATCCTTATGTAATATCCGATGTTCATTGTAGTATTGAGTGGTTAAACCCTTTAGCATACTCTTTATCTCAAGCTCGGTCTTATTTAAGTCATCAGGATGTATGCGACTGAACCATTCTTCTGGCTTATCTGTTATCTCATCCTCTCTGTAGCCGATCAGGGATTTCCAACGAGGGGAGAAATAAATCTCATTATTCATCATATCCCAATCCCATAAACCATCATTTGCTGCTGCGGCTGCAAGTGCATATCTTTCCTCGCTCCTCCTTAATGCCTCTCCTGTTTCTAAACTCTTCCTTATCTCCTGCTGGATTTTCTTATAATGATCAAGGAGGGTTGCACTCATTACATTAAAACGATTGGCAAGTTCCCCGAATTCTGTTTTATCTTTATATGGAACCTTATATCCGTATTCACCAGATGTAATCCTTCTTGTTCCGTCTACCAGTGTTTTAATTGGACGTGTAATAGACCTTGTCAGTTTGGCTGCAATCATAAGGGCAACTATAAAGGTTGAGACGAGTGTAATAAGTAGGATATCCCTTGCGTTTTTGGCCTTTGTCAGTGTATTTGCTGTCAGTCCACTGAGATGTTTGGTTGCAGTATGGGACATACTCCCCACTGTGAAATTGAGTTCATCACCTATTATAAGGGCATTCCTCTGAAGTGTATTTATCCTTTCACTATCAGCAGAAGCCGTTATATAATAACTTAAGGCCTTTTCCAGTTCTTCAACAAGAAGCTGAATCTTTTTTATTTCCTTGGATAGTAATGGTGTATGATGGCATGAAGAACACTGCGACGCTATATTGTGAAGGCTCGTGCCTGTATCCACAATCAAGTCAAGATTGCGTTCATAAGGGGTACGAACTGTATGGAGGTCTGATTGAATCTTTTGCAATTCAATAAGAAATGACCTCCTGAGTTGCTCCACCTCATGTAACTTAATTATGTTGCTTAAGCCTGAAGTGGAATTTGTAATATAAAACACAGCTATAACAAAGCCAAAGGCAATAACAGAGAAGATGAGTAGAAACGAGAGTATTATCCTCTTTCTCATATTTTAGTATATATCCTTTCAGGGATAAATTCTATCTTGACAGCGCTTGGCATTGTAAAGAAAAGGCCAATAAGAGCACACAAAAAGGGTAATACTGTAGAAAATTGGCCCAATTGATAAAATATATAAAACATCCTACTCCATTAAAAAGCAATTTTTATGCCAGAATAGGAATCATGTGATTTCAATGGGTTATAGAAATAGTTCAGTAAGCTACTGTGTGATTTCACACACTTAAATACACTATCCCATCATTGCTGTCCAAGATATTCTAAAATGTTAATCTTTATTTTGGACAGATGCAACAATCAAAATTCCGCCAAAAGTAACAATGGTTGCACAGGTGAAATGGGGAAGAAGACGCATAAACTTCTCCATGTCGTTGTCCATGTTTTTCATCAACTGGCATATCCTTTTGAATTTAAACTGCGGCGTCATATTGAGTAGTCTCCCCCTGTGCAACACAAAGGCCCGCAGTTTCATATAGATTTTTGATGAGGCAATTCGTCCCCTTGACATCATACTCTAAGCTGAGTACAATTGTACTCAAAAAGGGGTATGCTTTGTGTTAGAAACCTTATATATTACAAAATCGAAAATAAGGCGGGATTTGCTATCTCTGTACTTCACAAATCCATCTCAGAGATATTACTTGAGGGAACTTCACCGTATATTAGGCTATTCTGCCGGTAGTATACAGAGAGAGCTTTTAAAATTTCAAAAGGATAATTTATTTAACACTCAAAAAGTAGGAAACCTACTTTACTATTCACTAAATACTAAGCACCCTTTATTTAAAGAACTTAAAAGTATTATTTCTAAAACAATCGGTGTTGAAGGAAGCCTGAAAAAGACGTTGTCATCCGTTAAAAAAATAAAAATAGCCTTTATATATGGCTCATTTGCCACTAAGAGAGAAAAGGCTACCAGCGATATAGACCTCATGATAATAGGAGACCCCAATACTTCTCATCTGAATGAAAAGATTGCAGAATTGGAAACAAAGCTAAAAAGAGAAATCAACCCAACGATCTATTCTTTAAAAGAATATCGTGATAAGAAAAAGGCTAAGTCTGGTTTTATACTGGAATTATTGAAAAATCCAAAGATAATGTTGATAGGTAAAGAGGATGATCTATAGAGATTCAAAAGAAAGTCTTTTGAAACAGGGGTTGATAAAAAAGTGTCCTGTTGATTATAAAGCTATAGCCAATCTAATAAGGCGGGCTTAGATTGATATTAAAACTGCAAAGAGAAACATAGATGACGATGAAGAATGTGCATACAATTATGCCTATAATGCTATGTTACGTTCAGGACTCGCTTTAATGTTCAGTGAAGGATTCAGGCCTGAAATTAAGGATAAACACATAACCATTGTGAGATTTACAATCGCAGTCTTAGGGGATAAATTTAGGAGAATTATAAATGATTATGATTTTATGAGAAAAAAGCGAAACAGATTTATTTATGAGCCTGACATCCCCTGCTCAGTAAAAGAAGCAAATGATGCTATTAAAACAGCAGAAGAATTTGTCAATAAAATTTCTAAATTAATAAAAGAAAAGAATACACAGAAAGAAATTCAATTTTAAGGAGAAATAAAAACAAATGGAATGTACAATTTATACAAGGGTATCAACGGATAATCAGGCAGAAAAAGAGTTTAGTTCTTGTGAAGCACAAGAGGCAAGAATTAAGTCATTTATCACCTCATAGAACTATTTGAAAAGTATGGAATTGATTTTATTTCTGTAACAGAAAGATTTGATACCTCTACACCATCAGGCAGACTTCTTAGAAATATCATGCTCACCTTTGCTCAATTTGAAAGAGAACTTGCCAGCGAAAGAACAAGAGACAAGATGCTTCAGCGTGCTCAAAAAGGGATTGCATCAACCAATTATATCAGAAGAAGTCTTTAACTTAGCTCAAGAGATTCATCAAAAGAGAAAATGCACAACGCTGGTCTATAAAAACTATCCTTTAGTATGTCTTTCAAAATCTGAAACGGATATCCCTTGACAGGCAATATATTGAGAGTTTGATATTCAGGCTGAATAACTATCCATTGGGCGACCACAGAGGATTCGAACTTTCAGAAAAAATATTCTGTATTCAAAATCCGACATTCAAATAAATTTTTATTATTCAGATTCCTCAGTTTGTAATATAACGAATGGCTGGGGAGAGAGGATTCGAACCCCTACAAGCAGATCCAGAGTCTGCCGTCCTGCCATTAGACGACTCCCCAAGATTATCTTTATAATACCCTAACCTTAAAAAACCTTCAACATCACGATTTCTGCAAATTCTATGCTGTTTTGTATATACTATAGACTACAGACCGAAGACAAAGACTCCTTGATTAATGTCTGATGTCTGATGTCTATAGTCTATAGTCTATAGTCTATAGTCTTGAGTCTAAGAGGGATATATGAAAAGGATACTCGTTACAGGTGGTGCAGGTTTTCTGGGCTCACATTTGTGTGAGAGGCTTCTTAATGCTGAGAACGAGGTATTATGTGTGGATAATTTTTATACTGGTCGCCGGGCGAATATCGTACACTTCTTATCAAACCCCATGTTTGAGGTATTGAGGCATGATATATGTTTCCCTCTCTATGTTGAGGTTGATGAGATTTATAATCTTGCATGTCCTGCCTCACCTGTACATTATCAGTTTGATCCTGTCCAGACGACAAAGACCTCTGTGCATGGTGCTATTAATATGCTGGGACTCGCAAAGAGGGTGAAGGCCAAGATACTTCAGGCGTCAACCTCTGAGGTATATGGTGACCCGAGTGTTCATCCTCAAAAAGAATCTTACTGGGGTAATGTTAATCCGGTGGGACTCCGTTCGTGTTATGACGAGGGCAAGAGATGTGCCGAGACCCTCTTCTTTGATTATTACCGCCAGCATAGGTTGAGGATAAAGGTTGCAAGAATCTTCAATACATACGGTCCAAGGATGCACCCCAATGATGGACGTGTTATAAGCAATTTTATAATGCAGGCACTGCAGGGTAAGCCAATAACCGTTTATGGTGATGGAAGTCAGACAAGGAGTTTCTGTTATGTTGATGATATGATAGATGCCCTTATAAGATTGATGAATACCTCTGATGATTTTACAGGACCTATTAATCTTGGAAATCCAAAGGAGTTCAGTATCCTTGAACTGGCTAATATGGTTATTGAACTGACAAAATCAAGGTCAAAGATAGTCTTTAAACCCCTTCCTGAGGATGACCCTGTTCAGAGACAACCTGATATAAGTCTTGCAAAAAAAGTAATTAAGTGGAAACCAACAGTAAGTCTTCAGGACGGGTTGAAGGAGACCATAAAGTACTTTAAAAGATTGTTGTCAGACCCACATGTAAAGCTGGATATCAGATGATTACAGAGGGGGATTTACAATAACAGAGTCTCTTCTTTCAGCTTCTACAATCACCTTTCTTCCTTCTACCTTGAGCCTACCCTCTGAGTAGAGTTTTATTGCATAGGGGAGTACCCTGTGTTCCTGTTTAAGGATCCTTTCTGATAGGGTCTCTTCTGTATCATCATCATAGGCTGGAACCGCTGCCTGTATAATTATAGGCCCTGTATCAACCCCTTCGTCTATAAAATGCACTGTACAGCCTGATATCTTCACCCCATAGTCTACAGCCTGTTTCTGGCCGTGAAGCCCTGGGAATGACGGAAGTATGGCAGGATGGATATTCATGATGCGATTTGGATATCTCTCTATGAGTCTTCTTCCGACAACCCTCATGAAGCCTGCCAGTATGACAAGTTCAACACCTCTCTTTTCAAGCTCCTCGGCAATATGTGAATAATATGAATCCTTATCAGGGAAGTCTTTTGGTTTAAAGACGAGGGCATCTATGTTATGCTTCTTTGCCCTTTCTATAGCATAAGCCTTGGGATTATCGGTAATGAGTATGGAGATTTTTGCCTTCAGGTATCCAGATTTGATACTGTCTATTATTGACTGGAAATTCGAGCCCCTACCTGATGCAAGCACACCAAGGGTAAGAAGGTCAGACATATCTTACACCTCCTTTACCTTTTTCTATCTCTCCAATCAAGAATGCCTTTTCACCTGCTCGGTTCAGTTTCTCTATTATGCCTTTTGCTGTATCTTTATCCACAACAAGTATTAAACCTATACCCATATTGAATGTCCTGAACATCTCAGCCTCTGAGACACTGCCCATATCCTGAATAACTCTAAATATATTATGAACAGGCCATGTCTTCTTTTTAATATTAGCCTTAAATCCATCAGGAAGGATTCGGGGGAGGTTCTCCGTTATGCCACCGCCTGTTATATGGGCAATCCCTTTAACCCTGTGGGTCTTAATGATCTTTAATACACTTTTTACATAGATACGAGTTGGTTTCAGAAGTTCCTCACCAATGGAACAACCAAGTTCCCTTAGTCTTTTTTTAGGGCTGTAGCCTTTTATTTCAAAGAATAATTTTCTTGCGAGGGAGTATCCATTACTATGAAGTCCATTTGATGAGAGACCGATAAGGGGGTCGCCCTCTTTTATCTTTGATCCATCTATAATCGCCCTTTTTTCAACAATACCAACTGCAAAACCTGATAGTTCGTATTCTCCTTTATTGTAAAAGCCTGGCATCTCAGCGGTCTCGCCACCGATAAGCGAGCATCCTGCCATCTTACATCCATGAACAATACCCTTGATAATATCTACGGATTGACGTGTTGAGAGCCTCCCTGTTGCGAGATAGTCAAGAAAAAAGAGTGGCCTTGCACCACTTGTAAGGATATCATTCACACACATGGCAACGAGATCAATCCCCACTGTATCGTGTTTATCAAGCATAAAGGCCACCTTTAACTTTGTTCCTACTCCATCGGTACCGCTTACCAAAATGGGCTGTTTATACCTTGATATATCTATCCTGAAGAACGCTCCGAAGGAGCCAACGTCACCCATTACACCTCTACTGTATGTTGTGCGTAAAAGTGGCTTTATGATATCCACAAACCTGCTACCCTTTTTTATATCAACACCTGATGTTCTGTATGTTAGTTTCATAACTCACCTGTGGATGTCTGTTTTAGCCTTTTCAGTCCTGCCTCTGCTGCTCTTTGTTGTGCAGACTTTTTGCTCTTTCCTTTGCCCTTCCCGTACACGTTATCCTTTATATAGACCTTAACCTCAAAGGTCTTGTCGTGTTCTGGCCCCTCTTCTTTGTGAATAACGTATTTTGGTAGGACCCCGAATTGAGCCTGTACTACCTCCTGAAGTCTGCTCTTGTAGTCAAAGACAAAGTCTTTCTCTATGATATCTTCTATCATGGATTTAAGGTTTTCAAGGACAAAGTCTTTTGCCTTTTTGAGACCTCCATCCATATATACCGCTCCAAGAATTGCCTCAAAGGCATTTGCAAGTATGGATGGTTTTCTTCTTCCACCTGTGCGTTTCTCACCCTTTCCCAATCTGAGATAACTACCGAGATTTAATCTTTCAGCAGCCTCTGCAAGTGTTGATTCCCTGACCACAAATGCCCTCAGCTTCGAGAGTTGTGATTCAGTGAATGCAGGATATTTTTTGAAGAGATACTCGCTTATAATCAGAGATAATACAGCATCTCCAAGGAATTCCAGTCATTAAATAAGGGTGCCTCTTCAGGATTTTCATGAGTAAAGGACTTATGTGTAATCGCCTCTTTAATAAGAGATTTCTTTTTGAAGGCGTATCTTATCTCTTTTTCAAGAAGAGATGTATTTTCTGAGAATAATACAGGCATTAGTTCCACCAAAACCAAAGGAGTTTGACATTGCTATATTGATGTCAAGGGGTTTTGCCTTATGTGGTACATAATCAAGGTCACATTCAGTGTCAGGGTTGTCAAGGTTAATGGTTGGTGGGGCAATACTATTACAAACAGATAGTGCGCATATTACTGCCTCTACCCCACCTGATGCACCAAGAAGGTGACCAATCATTGACTTTGTAGAGCTTACGCATAATCTGTAGGCATGTTCACCAAAGACATTTTTTATTGCCAGGGTCTCTATCTCATCACCATGTTTTGTAGAAGTTCCGTGGGCGTTTATATAATTCACATCTTCAGGTCTGATGCCAGCGTCATTAATGGCTGCCTTCATGCACTCTGTGGCACCTTTACCATCAGGAGGCGGGCTCGTTATGTGATAGGCATCTGATGTCATACCATATCCTATAACCTCTGCATATATCTTTGCGTCTCTCCTTAATGCATGCCCGAGTTCTTCAAGAATCATGATGCCCGAACCCTCACCCATAACAAATCCATCCCTATCTCTGTCAAAAGGTCTGCTTGCCTTCTCGGGTTCGTCGTTTCGTGTGGAAAGAGCCTTCATTGCTGAAAAGCCTGCTATACCAACAGGCGTTATCGTTGCCTCTGCCCCTCCACATATCATGGCATCTGCAATACCGTACTGTATTGCTCTGAAGGCGTCACCTATGGAGTGTGTTCCACTGGCACAGGCGGTTGCAATAGCTGAGTTTGGCCCCTTTGCGCCAAATCTTATGGATATCTGTCCTGATGCCAGATTGATGATCGTCATGGGAATGAAGAACGGAGATATCTTCTTATGACCCCTATCAAAGAGTATCCTTGTGAATCGTTCAATAGCAGGTAATCCCCCCATTCCAGCCCCTACTATAACTCCAACCCTTCCAGCATTCTCTTTTGTGATCTTTAGTCCTGAGTCTTCCATTGCTATTGAGGCTGCTGCCAGTGCAAAATGGATAAACCTGTCCATCTTCTTCTGTTCCTTTACGTCAATAAATGAATTAACATCAAAATCTGAAACCTCAGCAGCGATCTGTGAAGGCAGACCTGTTGGGTCAAAATGGGATATTCGCCTGACAGCAGAACGGCCATTTACCACACCATCCCATGTCTTTTCTGTTCCAGTACCAAGGGGGGTGATAAGTCCAACACCTGTTATTACAACACGCCTATGGCTCATCGCTAAGAATAGTTCAGGTAAGTTGAGCTTTTTCTTTTATATAATCTATGGCATTCTGGACCTTTATGATCTTTTCTGCATCCTCATCAGGTATCTCAATGTTAAAGGCCTCTTCAAATGCCATAACAAGCTCCACAGTGTCAAGGGAGTCAGCCCCAAGGTCATCTACAAAGGATGCCTCAGGGGTTACCTTATCGCTGTCAACACCAAGTTGTTTTGAGATTATCTCCTTTACCTTTTCTTCAACTACCATATAACACCTCCAATTTTAAATTTAAAACTCAAAACTATAGACAAGTATTCTAAAGAAAATACTTAATTTTAACTTTGATTTTACTTTTACATATACATTCCACCATTAATATGAAGGACTTGCCCTGTTATATAGTCAGACTCTTTTGATGCAAGGAATACAACGGCATTGGCAACATCCTCCGGCGTGCCGAAACGGCCAAGGGGGATGGACTGTTTCATCTCCTCCTTTACCTTTTCGGGGAGGGTCTCTGTCATTGCAGTCTGGATGAAGCCCGGGGCAATGGCATTTGCCTTTATGCCTCTGCTTGCATACTCCTTTGCAATGGTCTTTGTTAGTCCTATAATGCCTGCCTTTGATGAACTATAGTTTGCCTGACCTGGATTACCTATAAAGGCCACAATTGATGAGATACTAATGATCTTTCCTGAGCGTTGTTTTGACATTATCTTTATGGCTTCCTTACTACATAAAAAGGTACCTTTAAGGTTAATATCCAATACAGTATCCCAGTCCTCGTCCTTCATTCTCAAAAGAAGGGCATCCTTTGTTATGCCAGCATTATTTACCAGTATATCAAGATTACCAAATTCCTTTATAAATATATCGAAGGCTCTTGAGACGCTCTCTCTCTTTGAGACGTCAAGCCCGATAGCAATACATTTTACCTCTGAAGTTCTCATCTCCTCTGCAGAGGCCATAGCATTTTCATAATTTATATCGGCTATACAGACATTTGCCCCTTCTTCTACCATTCTTTTAGCTATAGCTTTACCAATACCCTGTGCGCTACCTGTAACAAGGGCGTTAAGGCCTTTTAATCTCACAGTGCCTCCTTCTAAAAGAAATAAGTCGGATTATTATATAATTTAATCCTTAATTAGGCAACATGTAAGTAAAGGGAATCCAGCAGACCCTGTGGATTGTTAAGTTAAGCTGGACGATGACAATATAGGGGTTTTTATACAATCTTCAACCCTAATTTTACTGAAAAAGTATAAGGTGAATCTTGATTATCCTCTATCACTTCTAATCATTTCAAAGCCAGCCTTCAATGATAGCGCTTCTGCTTCCTGCGGTGTTAGTTGGGGGGATAGGCAACCTGTGTCGTTTTGGGGTCTTGCTTCTTGTATTTCTATATTATCCCGTTTGCAATTTATTTATTAAAGAATAGTGAAATCAGACATAATTTACAACCTCTTTTGCAAGAAACAAGACCTGATAATCGTCTAAAAGGCTGCTGATAGCGCAGCGATATTCATTATCCATTAAGAAGACACCTCAAAAAGGGATGCTGTAACAGGTAAAATTGCAGGAGGCCTTGATCCTGATGGGTGACTGGTGCGGAATAATGGTTCTTTGTGGCGCTGATTGATTTTATTCGGCATAGTCCCTATATTTTTAGAATATCTTGGACAGCAATGTGTTATTATAATAAAAAACATTGGAATATCGTGATTAAGGAGGTAGAGATGCCAATTTATGAATATGAATGCAAGGACTGTGAGAAGGTCTTTTCACTCTTACAGCCTATAACTGCATCAGAAAAGGATACGGAATGCCATTATTGTGGATCAAAGAATGTAAAAAAGAAGTTCTCATTGTTTTCATGTTCAACAACTGGGGTATCTAATCAGGCATCATCGGCTTCCTCTTCATCTGGAGGAGGTGGCTGAGGTATAAGGTTCTGCTGAACCGTGTGTTCAGTATAAAAAAGGCAAAGTGGACGGTAGGGGATTCGAACCCCCGACCTCCAGAGTGCGATTCTGGCGCTCTCCCAGCTGAGCTAACCGCCCTAAATCATCATGCCACAGATAGTACCTCTCTGCTGTTGCACAAGCAGACAAGCAAGAGAATGACATCTTGGAGCAAATTGACGCCACTCCTTATGTTTTTTTATTATAGCATTTACGATTGATTTGATTATCCAAAGATATTGAATAAATTTAAAGGGGGCTACCATCTTTAAAAAGTTAGTCTTATGGTTTCTGATACTAGCATTCCTTGGATTAGTTGGGTTTTTTGTATATAAGAAAAGGTTTGCACCTATTGAGGTCAGAGGAGCCACTGTTATCAGACAAGAGATCGAGGCAACAGTTACAGGAACATCCACAGGAATAGTCAAATCAGAGATAGAAGTTAACGTTACTGCTCAAAGAGAAGGCAAGATAACAGGGCTTTATTATGATGAGGGGGATAAGGTCAAAAAGGGCAACCTTATAGCACAGCTTGATACCTCAGAGGTACTGGCAAATCTGAGAAGGGCTAAGGCAGAACTGAAGCAGGCAGAGGTGAACCTTTCGAATACAGAAACAGAGTATAAGAGAAAGGAGTTCCTTTTTAAAGAACAGCTCCTCAGTAAACAGCAATTTGATGATGTTACTACAAAACTCCTTCTTGCAAAGGCCATGCTTGAGAATGCAAAGGCTGTGTATGATGTAGCAAGGCTTCAATATGAGTATTCGTTTATAAAGTCCCCTGTCAATGGTGTAGTTTCAGAGAGACCGTTAAAGATAGGGGACACAACGATGCCAGGGCAAAAGATAGTCTCTGTTGTTGACCCATCCTCATTGTATATATCAGCATCGATTGATGAGGCAGATGTGGGCAGAGTCTCACTTGGTCAGGAGGTCAGGATAACCATGGATGCCTATCTTGGCAGGACATTTACCGGCAGGGTGATCAGGATATCACCAATTGTAACAGGTGCAAGGCTTGAGACAAGGACATTCGAGGTTAGGGTCTCTGTGCCTGAGGAGAATATCATTATTAAACCAGGGATGTCTGCTGATATAGAGATAATCACAGGCAGGGTAACCGATGCCATTGTGGTTCCCTCACAGGCAGTGATTGAAAAGGGATTAAAACATTTTGTATACGTGGCTGAATCCGGAAGGGCTAAATTAAGGGAAGTTGAAACAGGGCTTTTTAACTGGAATCTTACTGAGATAAAGGATGGTCTTGCTGAAGGAGAGACGGTTATTTTTACACCTGATAATCCAGGGTTCAAGGAAGGTGTAAGGGTAAAGGTTGCTGATTAGCCTCAGAGATATTAGGAAGAGCTATGTGCTTGGTAAGGTGAGGATAGACGTCCTGCGCGGTTTTGACCTTGATGTGGAGAAGGGAGATTTTGTAGCTATTATGGGACCATCTGGCTCAGGCAAGTCCACACTCTTGAATATTATAGGTTGTCTTGATAGGCAGACAGGAGGGGAGTATTTTTTTGAAGGTATTAATATAGCAGAAAGAACAGATAATGAACTTGCTGAGTTGAGGAATAAAAAGTTTGGATTTGTCTTTCAGTCATTTAATCTCCTACCGAGACACTCAGCGTTTAAAAATATTGAATTACCAATGGTTTACAGTGACATACCTCAAGTGAAACGTGAAGAGAGAACAATTGATGTAATGAGGAAGGTTGGTATCCTTGAACGCAGAGACCATACACCTAGTGAACTCAGCGGTGGAGAACAACAGAGAGTTGCCATCGCAAGGGCACTCGTTATGAATCCTGCTGTAATCCTTGCAGATGAGCCAACAGGAAATCTCGACAGCAGGGCAGGTGCTGAGATAATGAAGATATTCAAACAATTGAATGAGGAGGGTATAACAATAATCCTTGTAACTCATGAGATGGCGGTTGCTGAGACAGCAAAACGTATTATCACTATAAAGGATGGTGTCTGTTTCAATGGATGTTATTGAGGTATTAAGGATGTCTCGCAGTACAATTATGATTAATAGAACAAGGACCATCTTGACCGTCCTGGGTGTAATAATTGGGGTAACTGCTGTCATATTGATGGTATCCATAGGAGAAGGTGCAAGGAAATACATCAGGGATGAATTTACAGGGCTTGGTTCAAATATCCTTGTTGTGGTGCCTGGTAAGACCTCTTCAGAGGGTGGTCCGCACATGGGAATGAGTGCTGTCAGAAAACTCGTTTATGAGGATGCAGAATTGATAAAGAGGCGCTCAAGATATATACAATCATCAATACCAGTGGTTGTTGGTACATCCCTCATAAATTACATGGCAAAGAGCAGATACACATATGTTGAAGGTGTCTCAGAGGAGTTCTTCAAGGTAAGAAACCTCTCTGTTGACAGCGGTCGTTTCTTCACTGAGGCGGATGTAGAGGCAAGGAGGCGTGTATGTGTTATTGGAAGGACTGTTAGAAAGGAGATACTTGGAGATATAAATCCCCTCGGCGCACTCATCACTATTGGTGAGAGCAAGTTCAGGGTCATCGGTCTTATGGCACCAAAGGGTATGACACTCGGTTTTGATTTTGATGACCTTGTCTTTATACCCGTAACCACAGCAATGGAACTCTTTGACACAGATAGTCTCTTTAATATTACCGTTAAGGTGCGGAGTGAGAATGATATACCACGTGCAAAAGAGGATATCAAGAAGACACTCCTTAAAAAGCATGCTGGAGAGGAGGACTTTACCATCCTGAGTCAGGATGAGATGCTCTCTGTTATGGAGCGGATATTGAAGATCATGACTGCTGTTCTCGCGGGTATTGCCTCCATATCGTTACTTGTTGGGGGCGTTGGTATTATGAATATTATGCTCGTATCTGTAAAGGAGCGGACTAAAGAGATAGGCTTGAGAAAGGCAGTAGGTGCAAAGAACAGGGATATACTCTTTCAATTTCTTACTGAGGCGGTTATGCTTAGTCTTGCTGGAGGAATTCTGGGTATCTTAATAGGTATCCTCCTTACGTGGATAATACCCCTTTTTATATCCTATCTGCCAACAAGGTTAAGTGCTTGGTCAGTGGTCATGGCATTCTCCTTCTCTGTCTTTGTGGGTATATTCTTTGGCGTCTATCCTGCAAGGAAGGCAGCAAGCCTTGACCCAATAAATGCACTCCGGTATGAATAGAATTGATATGAAGGAATTCTTTATTAAGACAATGAAGAGAAGATGGCTCTTTTTGAGGGTTCTTCCTTTTATATTTATCTGTGCCCTTGTATTTTTCCTTTTGAGGGGGCCATATCTGTCGAATTCTATAAAGAGGGTTCTTATACCTATCCTTGAGAATGCAACAGGTGAGAGAGTAGTCACTGACCATGCAGTGATCAACCTCCTTCCCTTCTATCTCCAGGTAAAGAGCATAAGGGTCCTTGACAGGGATGGCAACAGACTCCTGTGGATTACAAAGACCCGTGCCTATATTGATATCTTTGCACTTCTGCAGGGAGAGATAAGGGTCAGGAGATTAACACTTAAAGAACCAAATCTCACAGCCTCGAAAGTAGATTTACAGAGGATGATCAATCATATTCAAGATTATCTCTCCAGTGAAGGGGATAAGCGGTATACCCTCACCTTAAAGAGCATAAAGCTTACAGGCGGGGAATTTGATTTAAGAGATATGGTTAAACTCGAGAAACTTTCAGGAAATGGCCTTGTGGTAAACGGTCTTGTGAAAGATGGTCTTTTCCTTGACTGGTCACTTAAAGAGGGCAAGCTCCATCTTGATGGCCTATCCGAGATGGTTTACAGGATGGCTGGAAGGATAAAGGTGAGGAGGGATGGTGAAATAGAGGTTTCAAATATTGATATAGACTCATCTGGCTCTACACTTCGTGCAAATGGAAAACTACATTTTACACATGATGGGGGGTTTAATGGAGGCCGGCTTGAGGGTAATGCAAAGATATTTGTTGAAACAATAAACAGGCTTTTCAATGTGAAACTTGAAAAGGGTAGAGAAGGTGCACTTAAATTTTCTGGTTCTGTTGACCTGAAACCAAAAGGAAGAGGCGACTTGCCTGAATTTTTATTTGATTTAAAGACAGAGGGTTTCTTCTATCTCGAGGACCTGATGAGGCTACTTAAGGTTAAGGAGACAATAAATGGTAGGCTCTCTCTTGATGGAAGGCTCAGGGGCATTTATCCCAATCTAACAGGAGATGGTAAAGCAAGGCTTGAGAATGCCGTCTTTAGTACTCTTCTGTTAGATGATGTTGTTGGTGAGATAGGATACAGTGACAAGAGATTTACCCTTACTAATTTTATAGCCCACACATATGGAGGAGAATTGAGAGGTGATGCCTATCTTCTGATTCCTCATGGAGATTATTTTGTTAATGCAAACGTTAATGGTATAGATAGCAAGGGGTTTTTCAGGTTTATCAGATGGGATGCTCCATTCTTAGAAGGAATTATCAATGGCCGGTTCGATCTGAAAAAGATAAGGGGTGAGGATTTTGATGTTGTGGCTGATATGAGTTATGTCAACAGTGATATTTCAGAAGGCAGTCCTATTGATAGATTGAAAGGTTTCTCTGGAAAGATAGATTTTAGAAACAGGATTGTGGGGATTAAGAAGGCGAGGTTTTTTACATCTGTCTCAGAATTGTTCATGAATGGTGAGGTAGACCTTGTAGATAAGAAACTCACCCTTAATCTGAAACTCAATAGCACGGATGTCTCTGAACTTTTACATGATATCAGAGGAAATCTGAGATTTACAGGCAGGGCAGAAGGGCCAAATGATAACCCTGAAATCTCAGGAGTCCTGCAGATGGCCGATGGGGATATCAAGGGTTTTGCTTTTAGCAATCTCACTTCAGATCTTACGTATGCACTCAAATCTTTAAAGCTGAAATCTCTGAATATGAGGCAAGATAAAGCAGACTATGACATCACAGGCACAATCTTCTTCAAAGACGCAGAGAAGCTCTTCTCATTCAATAGTCCATTATTCGATGTGAGTATCTCTATGAAGAATGGGGATACAGGGGCATTGATGAGGACATTTTATAAAGACATACCTCTATCAGGTGCTGTTGATGGCACCTTATCTTTTAAGGGAAACAGTGATAGATATAAGGGAGAGTGGAATCTCCATATAAAGAAGGCAAAATTTTTTGAACAAGATCTTGATATGATTGACCTTGAGGCGTCATTCTCTGAAAAGGGTGTTGACCTCCATTCACTTATTCTAAAGAAAGATACGAGCGAACTCAGGGGAGGTGGCAATCTATATCCAGATGAGAGGTTTAAAATCTCTCTCACATCCACCGTACTGAGGCTTGAGGATATAAACCTTCTTCAGGGATATCAGGCCAGTGCAATAATAAGCGATCTGAGAGTGGATGCATCAGGTGCATTCAATAATCCCAATATCGATTTTTCCATGACCCTGCACGATGGTGATGTTCAGGGACTTCAGATTAAGGAGGGTTTGTTAAAAGGGAGGATGAGTAACAAAGTCATCCACTTCAATGCCGTTCTTCTTAAAGATAAGGTCTTAGTTGATGGTGAGGTTATGATCAAGAAGGAACTGGAGTGGAATATGGATATGGATTTCAAAAGGGGTGATTACGCTATGCTTCTTAAGGGTCTTTTAAAGAATATATTAAAGGATGTACCTGAAGACCTTTCTTTAGGCCTTGAGGGTGATGTTAGGTTAAACGGAAGGGGTAAAAAGGTCTTATCAATGCTTTCAAGATTCGGTTTTGTTAATGTTAGTCTTTATGGTTATAGTTTTACCAATAAAGAGGATATCCTTATAGGTCTTGATAATGGAGAGCTTGAGATAAAACCCCTTACTTTGACAGGTAACCAGGCTGATGTCTCAGTTGCAGGTAGGATGAATGTAGGAAATTGGTATGATCTAAAGATGAGTGGATACCTGAATATAGCCCCATTAAAGGTTTTTACTGATAAGATATCCTCAGCAAGGGGTAATGGGAGCTTTGCTATTGACATATCGGGCAGGTGGGAGAGTCCGGACATTACAGGAGAGATAGATCTTAATAATATTAGCGCATCGGTAGCTAACTTTCCATACATGATAGGCCCACTTAATGGAAAGGTTTTCTTTAAAAAGGATAGAGTCACATTGGAATCCCTCAGGGGTGAGATAGCAGGTGGCAGAGTAGAGATATCGGGGATGGGATACTTAAAGGGATTCTCTTTAAGGAGGATCTTTATCACCTTGACCCTCAATGAGGTAACCCTTAGTCATCTGGAGGGTATAAAGGCGGTCTTTGATGGTGAACTCTTTTATGATGCATCCAAGAAGGGTTCCATCCTTACAGGTAATATAAATATAAAGAGGGCAATATATGAGAGAAGGGTTGAATGGAAGAGATGGATTCTGGGTTTGAGAGAGACAGGGAGCGAGGCTATCGAACAGCCAACCTTTCTTAAAGATACAACCCTCAATATACACGTCTTAGGTTCAAGGAATATAAGTGTTGACAACAATATCTTAAAGGCACCTGTTAAGATTGATTTAACCATTGCAGGCACAGTCAGAAGGTACGGGCTTATCGGTAGTATCGAGACAGAAGGAGGGAGCATATATTTTAGGGACAATGAGTTTGAGATTATCAGTGGAAGGGTGGATTTTGTAGAGTCTGAGGAGATAAGGCCATTGTTTAATATTAATGCGGAGACATTCACAAGTGGATACCGGATCAGATTAAGTCTTGAGGGTCCTGTGGATAAACTTACTCTTTCTCTCTTTTCTGACCCTCCACTTTCTGATAATGATATACTTGCGCTCCTTACAGCAGGCAGGATAAATAAAGGGGAAAAGGGCTTTGAAAGCGGTATCGCTGCGGGTGAGGCAACAGCAATCCTTACAGGGGGTATACAGGATGTCTTTGAGGAGAAAGTCAAAGGCATTATTGGCATTGAACGTTTTGAGATTAATCCGCAGACCACATCAACAGGTGCTGTCAGTACAAGGGTTACTGTTGGAAAGAGACTGCTAAATGAGAGGCTGTCTGTTAGTTATACCACATCAATAGGGACAACGGAGGAGAGTATAATCAGGCTTAAATACAGGATTGGTAAGAATATATCCCTTATAGGTACAAGGGACGAATTGGGTAGTGTTGGAATGGATTTAAATTACAGGTTCGAGTTCAAATAACACAGATGATCACAGATGAAAAGGCACAGATGAGCACGGATACAAGATGAGAAGATTAGGAATACCCCTGGCATTCTTTTTTCTGCTTACTGCCTACTGTTTACTGTCACCTGCAATCAGTGCATCAGATTCTGGAGAGATTATAGAGGCTATTGAGGTTGAGGGTCTTACGAGGATGAAGAAGGACGAGTTTATTGGCCTCATCGGTCTTCATGTAGGTGATAAGCTTGACAAGGGTAAATTAAGTCAGGGTATAAGAAGGATGTTTAAGAAGGGGGTATTCATTGATATAAAGGCAATATCTGAGTATTACGAGCAAGGGTTGATGCTTAAGTATATTGTTAGTGAGTTGCCCATAATAAAGGATATCATTGTAAATGGCAGTCTTCGAGTTTCTACAGGGGATATTAAGGAGGTCTTTTTCTTCAAAGAGGGAGAAGGTTTTAAAGAGGAGTTTCTTCAGAAGGCAAAGGCAGAACTTATAAGTTTTTATCATAGAAGGGGTTTTATTAATGTAAAGGTTAATATTACCACTGTTGATGCAGGCAGAAGCAGAGTCAGTATCCGTATAGATATTGAGGAGGGAAGTCCACTTATCATAAAGAGGATAAACGTGCCTTCTGAGATCAGAGACTATATCAGCTTCACAGAGGGGAGTATCTTAGATATGAATGTGATTGAGGAGGATATAAAGAATATAGAGGGCTTTTATAAGGAAAAGGGCTATCTGAAACCCATCATAGGTCCTTATAGATTTGAGGATGGTGAATTGACAGTACCTGTTAACCCTGGCTCGATGGTTGAGTTATCCTTCAAGGGCAATAAGGCTATAAGTACAAAGAAACTTCTGAAACGTGTAAGCATCCCTGAATATGAAGAGCTGACGGACGAGCAGGTTAAGGATTTAATAGATAATATAAAGAGGCTTTATATGAGCAATGGTTATCCAAAGGTGCAGGTGGCTGCGGGGATTGAGAGAGAAGATGGTCTGATAAGGTTGAAATTTTTTATTGCAGAGGGCAAGAGGGTTATACTTAAAGGTATAAGATTCAAAGGGGTTAGTCTATCTCCTGATGTACTGGAGGAGATCATTCCACTTAAGATAGAAGAGCCCTATGATGTGACGCTCATGGAAAGTAGTAAGGAATCATTGAGGAGGTTTTATAATGCCCTTGGTTATCTTCATATGGAGATTGTTGATGTAAAGGAGCATTTTGATAAGGACGGAGAAGCTGTTGATCTGGAATTTGTTATAAGCGAAGGTCCACAGATAAGGGTTGAGTCTATAAGCATTACAGGTAACAGGGCCATTAATGAGGTGAGGATAAGGGGTGTCTTAAACCTTGAGGAGGATTCCCCATATAACGCAGTGGACATAGGTGATGCAAGATTCAGGCTTATCTCTTTATACAGGCGCCATGGATATCTTGATTCGGATGTTGAGGTTAAAAGCGTCTTTGTAAATGACAAGGCACAATTAACTTTTATGATTGATGAGGGTATGCCATCATACATTGGAAAGGTTATAATCCGTGGCAATCAGAAGACAAAGGATAAGATTATAATAAGGGAGATAAGGGTTAAAGAGGGTCAACCTTATGATTATGATGAACTTATGAGGATAAAAGATGCCCTGTTTAAGCTTGGCCTCTTTGATGAGGTCTCAATCGATCTTATTAACCCAGAGAAAAAAGATGGTAAGGTTATAAGGGATATGCTCGTTACAGTTAAGGAAGGGAATGCAGGTACTGTAGATATTGCAATAGGTTATGGCGATTATGAGAGATTGAGGGGTTCCCTTGAAGTAAATTATCGCAATTTAGGGGGATATAACAGACAGATGGGCATGAGGATTGAGATGAGCGCTGTGCAGAATAAATACCGCCTGAATTTCAGGGAGCCATGGCTTTTTAACAGACCCAACCTTCCTTTTTCACTCTCACTTGAGAGAGAGGAGAGGAGGGCCATAAACCTCGATACAAAGGACATCCTTTATAAAGTTAAAAAGTTATCCTTTGTTGCTGGCACAGAAAGGCAGATAAGGAGAAGACTGAAGGCAGGACTTAACTATGAATACTCCTCTGCTGAGACCAGCGATGTTGAGCCAGGGGTAATATTGAGCAGGGAAGATACAGGAACTGTTGCTATCAGTAGTATCGCACCATCGCTGTTTTATGATACAAGGGATAACCCTTTTGACCCAAAATCAGGTTCAATCAGTGGTATTGTATTGAAGTTTGCATCAAAGGCATTTCTTTCAGAGGCAGAGTTTATAAAGGGTATATTCCAGAGTTCATGGTATGTTGGATTAACCAGGGGTATTGTCTTTGCCTTTTCTCTTAGAGGTGGCACTGCCTATGCCTTTGGTGATACAGAGGAGTTGCCATTGATTGAGAGGTTTTTTCTTGGTGGAAGGACTACCGTGAGGGGTTATAGTCATGATACCCTTGGCCCAAAGGGAGAAGGTAATTCTCCCACGGGGGGTAATGTGTTTGCACTGGTGAATGCTGAATTCAGGATACCGATTAAGAAAGGCTTCGGAATCGTAACATTTATTGATGGAGGGAATGTCTGGAAGGTGATAAGGGATGTAAAACCTGATTTGAAATATACAGTTGGTATGGGTTTAAGATACATGACACCTGTTGGTCCTATAAGGATAGATTATGGATATAAACTTGATAGATTGCCAGATGAAAGCCGTGGTGAGTTGCATTTCAGCATTGGTCACGCCTTTTGATGACACAGATTACACAGATGAAAAAAAACAGATTAGCACAGATTATTAACTCCCTTTTATTTGTTGCTTATTGCATACTGCCTAATGCTATTGAAGCAGAGACAATTGAGCGTGTGGTTGCAATTGTTAATGATGATGTTATCCTGCTTAGCGAACTGGATGAGGCGATGAAGAGGGCAGGGGATAAGGAGAGGATAGAGATATTGAATGAGATGATAGACAGGAGACTCCTCTTAAAAGAGGCAGAAAGATTTATACCTGTTATCAAGAGGGGTTCTTATACAAAAGATAATGATACCATTATCAAAGAATATATAAACATAAGGATAAGACCATTTATAAGAATACCCATAAAGGAGATAGAATTATATTACATAGAGAACAGGGAGTTATTTAAAGGCAGAGAGTTCTATGATGTAAAGGATGAGATAGAGGCTATGCTTTCAGAAGAGGCAGTCAGACAGAGGTTGGATGAACATCTGAAAGAATTGAGGGAGAAGGCATATATAAGGATACAGTTAGGGGATTAACTGTCATTCCCTTGCCACGGCGAATCTATAAGTCAGTAATAACCGCTAACTCATCACACTCAGGGAATTTAGGGCACTTTAGGCAGTCACCCCATATCTTCTGAGGAAGACTGTTCTTATCTATCTCTTTAAAGCCAAGTTCTTTAAAGAATTCAGAATTATAAGTCAATGCAAAGACCCTCTTTACCCCAAGCATCTTTGCCTCCTTAATACACTGTCTGATCAACCTCCTTCCAATGCCCTTTCTCTGGTATTCTTTTAGCACAGCTATTGACCTCAACTCTGCAAGATTATCCCATAACACATGCAATGCGGAGACACCTATGATTTTGCCTTTCTCAGTGCAGACAAAGAAATCCCTTATATTCTCATAGATTTCATTAAGTGAACGGGGAAGCATCTTGTCCTTCTTTGCAAATTTATTAATGAGACCATGGATGTCTCTTGCGTCTTTTATGGTTGCCTTTCTTATTTGCATCTCTGTCTTCTTTTATATAGTTCGATAATTATACCTTCTCTCAATCCATTATCACTCACTGTAAGCTCTTTAAAGCCAAACGTTATCATTATCGATTTAAGGATTAATATCCCTGGCACTATTATATCAAGCCTCTGATCCATAAGCACAGGATAAATCTTTCCCCTCTGTTTCATGCTGATAAGCCGTATCTCGTCCCATATCTTTATGGCCGAATCTAAAGAGACAATACTCTTATGAATTTTCTCACGTTTATATGTATCGAGTCCATGGATCATGGCAGACAATGTTGTGATTGTTCCTGCTGTTCCAATGAGCACTGCATTCTTCGATAAGGCCTTTCCCATTCCCTTGATGGCCCCAAGCCGTTTTGTAATTTCATCTTCCATATCCCGTATCTTTTTTTCTGATGGAGGGTCATCCTTCATATATTTTTCTGTTAGATAGACGACACCGAGTTTAAGACTCTGGGTGTTTGATATCTTACCATTATTCATAGATATAAACTCTGTGCTTCCCCCTCCGATGTCTATCAGAAGTGCTGATTCAGGCAGAGGGATATCCATTGTCATCCCTATGGCGGTGAGCCTTGCCTCCTCCTCTTCACTGATTATCTCTATATCAATGTCTGCCTCATTCCGTGCCATTTTTATGAATAAATCCTTATTCTTTGCCTCCCTCAGAGCGCTCGTTCCAATGGCAGAAATAGAAGATACATTATAGCCTGATATTATTCCCCTGAATCTCTTGAGTGTCTCAAGCCCCCTATTTATGCTTTCTCTCTTTAAGAGATTGCCATCTGTTATCCCTTTGCCAAGCCTTGTAATAACCCGCTCAGAGTGCATCTCATTAATTATATACTTATCATCAGACATCCTCTTTACCTCTGCGATTAAAAGCCTGAATGTATTTGTCCCTATATCAATGACAGCAAGGGTTTCAGGTTTAGTGATCATGATGGATTATAACCTTAAGTGGATGGAAATTTCTTCATATGCTTAATGGTCTTACCACATATCAAAAACAGCAAAATCATATATCACTTTTACTGTTGCATGCATGTTGACAACCGATAGATTAAACCATAGAATTAATTCATTATGCTGACAATAGCACGCAGTGGCGGTTGGATATCCTCATCACTTTATCAAAGAAATGGTCGTTGTCTCTATTTTGATAGGAGGTTTTAATGAATCAGAAGGGTGTCTTATATGACATAAGCCGTTTTACAGAGTATGACATCTTTCTGTTTAAACAGGGTAACCATTCAACACTTTATGAGAAGATGGGCGCTCATTTAATGGAGGTGAATGGCATAAAAGGGGCATATTTTGCTGTATGGGCACCGAATGCTGAGAAGGTCTCTGTGATAGGAGACTTTAACGGCTGGAATCCTGAATTGCATTATCTCAGGCCAAGGGATGATGGTTCAGGTATCTGGGAGGGGTTTATCCCAGGAATCGATAAAGGCACGTTGTATAAATATCACATCTGTTCCAGGTTCGGTGGCTATAGAGTGGACAAGGGCGATCCTTACGCCTTGCAATGGGAAACTCCACCGAAGACAAGCTCTATCGTATGGAACCTTGAATACCAATGGAACGATGACGAATGGATGAAGAATCGCCACAGGTATAATTCATTGCATTCGGCAATCTCTATATATGAGGTCCATCTTGGTTCATGGCGGAGGGTGCCTGAGGAGGGAAACCGTTATCTCACCTATCGTGAGGTCGCTCCTTATCTCGCAGATTATATAAGGGAGATGGGGTTTACGCACGTAGAGTTCATGCCTGTAATGGAGCATCCCTTTTATGGTTCATGGGGGTATCAGTGCATAGGATTTTTCGCTCCCACAAGCCGTTATGGCATGCCTCAGGACTTCATGTATCTGATTGACTATCTTCACCAAAACGGCATAGGCGTAATACTTGACTGGGTGCCATCACATTTCCCTGATGATATTCACGGTCTAGTTTATTTTGATGGCACATATCTATATGAACATGCTGATCCGAAAAAGGGCTACCACCCTGAATGGAGAAGTTATATCTTTAATTACGGACGAAATGAGGTCCGCAATTTTCTCCTGAGCAGTGCTGTATTTTGGCTGGAAAAATATCATATTGATGGATTGAGGGTTGATGCAGTGGCCTCCATGCTTTACCTTGATTATGGACGTAAAGAAGGGGAATGGATACCTAATGAGTACGGTGGAAAGGAAAATATAGATGCAATCAAGTTTTTCAGGAGGTTTAATGAAACAGTCTATGAAAAACATCCTGATGTCCAGACCATCGCAGAAGAATCTACAGCGTGGCCCATGGTCTCGAGGCCTGCATATGTTGGAGGTCTTGGTTTTGGCATGAAGTGGAACATGGGCTGGATGCATGATACGCTGTATTATTTTTCCAGAGACCCTGTCCATAGAAAGTTCCATCACAATCAACTTACATTCAGTATCTGGTATGCCTTTTATGAGAATTTTATCCTCTCTCTTTCACATGACGAGGTTGTGTACGGCAAAGGGTCACTTATCTCAAAAATGCCAGGTGATGACTGGCAGAAGTTTGCAAATTTAAGGCTACTCTTTGGTTATATGTACTGTCATCCTGGAAAGAAGTTGCTTTTTATGGGTGGTGAGTTTGGCCAATGGCAGGAGTGGTATCATGAGGAGAGTCTACACTGGCATTTACTTGAATATCCTTTTCACCAGGGCCTCAGGAGATGGGTTCAGGATTTAAACAAATTTTTAAAAAACGAACCTGCTCTTTACGAATTCGATTTTGAGATGGAAGGGTTTGAGTGGGTTGATATAAGTGACTGGGAGAAGAGCATTATCAGTTTTCTCAGAAAAGGAAAAACTATAAGAGACGTCCTTCTTGTAGTATGTAATTTCACCCCTGTTGTAAGGGAGAATTATAGAATTGGGGTTCCTTTTGGAGGCTTCTGGAAGGAGGTTTTAAACAGTGATTCCTCCTTTTATGGAGGCAGTAACAAAGGAAACTCAGGAGGAATCGAAGCAGACCCTGTACCCTCACATGGAAGGAGTTATTCTCTTTTACTGACATTGCCTCCGCTTGGAATCGTGGTTTTCAAACATTCAGAAAGCTGAAAGAAACAAGGTAATTTCAAGGGATAGATCAGGAATCTTACACCTTTTTGAGGATAAATGCACGATGTAATGCCCTTACCGCCTTTTCAGTATCCTTAACATCAATGATACAGGATATCTTTATCTCTGATGTGCTTATCATCATGATATTTATCCCTTCCTTTGCAAGGGTCTCAAACATCTTTGAGGCAACGCCGAAATGTGAACGCATACCAACACCAACAATTGAGACTTTGGCGATATCGGTCTTCATGTTAACACCTGCTGCTCTAAGCTTACTCGATATCTCCTTTGTGATACTGAACGCCTTTTTGACATCTGCCGTTGGTACTGTAAATGATATGTCTGTCTTCTTTGTCCTGGTGCTTATGTTTTGCACGATCATATCAACAACGATATTCGCATCAGCTATAGCCTTAAAGAGTTCTGCAGCTATGCCAGGCCTATCAGGTACACCCATTATTGTAATCCTTGCCTGGTTCTTATCATGTGTAACACCTGAAACGACAATCTTTTCCATCTCTTCATCCTCCATGGTAACAAGTGTTCCTGGTTTATTATTAAAGCTTGAACGCACGACAACTTGCGCACCATATTTTTTTGCAAACTCAACAGCACGGCTGTGCAAAACCTTGGCACCAAGGCTTGCCATCTCAAGCATCTCATCATAGGATATCCTCTCCATTTTTCTTGCATCTTTGACTATCCTCGGGTCTGCAGTGTATACGCCATCCACATCGGTGTATATCTCACATAGGTGTGCATTGAGTGCAACAGCAATAGCCACAGCAGTGGTGTCAGAGCCACCGCGTCCGAGAGTGGTCACATCAGAGAAAATATTTATACCCTGAAAACCTGCAACAACAGGTATTATTCCTTCATTTAATGCATTCCTGAGTCTCTCTGCTTCCACACGTTCTATCATTGCCTTTGTGTGCGAGCTATTGGTAATAATACCGACCTGCCTGCCTGTAAAGCTCATAGACTTGTAACCGAGTTTCTGGATCGCCATGGCAGTGAGTGCAGTTGATATTCTTTCCCCGGAGGATAGGAGAAGATCCATCTCCCTTTCATCAGCCATATCAGTTATCTGACGTGAAAGACCAATAAGTTTGTCTGTCTCTCCGGCCATTGCAGAGACAACAACAATAACCTTATTCCCATCTTCTACGGTCCTGACTACGCGCCTTGCAACTGCCTTAATCCTGGAGATGCTTCCTACAGATGTCCCGCCGTATTTCTGTACTATTAATGCCAACCCTTCCCCCTTTCACCTTTTATAAGGTAATCCATCAACCTATATCCCTTTTCAAAGAAAAGGACATCCTTTACCTTAGAGATTCTCTCAGAGAAGGAGTTAATATTATGTTTTTTATCCCTTATTCCTGTGCTACGATATATAACAAATGGAACGGGCTCATTTGTATGAGTCCTTAAACTTATAGGGGTTGCATGGTCAGGTAGTAACAGGATGCTATAGTCCTTAAATCTCTTCATGCCCTTTACAATCGTACCCACAACCTTTGAATCAAAGTCCTCAATTGCCTTTATCTTGTTGCTAATATCACCGCTATGGCCTGCCTCATCAGGAGCTTCTACATGAAGATACACTATATCTACTGATTTCAATGCTTTCAATGCAGACATAGCCTTACCCATGTAATTTGTATCAAGATAGCCTGTAGCACCCCTCACATTAATCACTTCAAAGCCTGCACAAAGGGCAAGCCCTTTTATTAAGTCTACTGCAGATATGACTGCACCTGTGAGGCCATATTTATCTCTAAAACTTGGGAGCATTAATTTCTTTCCCTGACCCCAGAACCAGAGGCTATTTGCAGGTAGTAGGCCGTTCTTGATTCTGATTTTATTTACAGGATGAGACTGAAGTATATCTATAGAATCTTTCATGAGTTGCAATAACCTCTCAGCACCGGCCCCTTTAGGAAGATATCTATCGATCTTCTTCCCCGTGATATCATGAGGTGGCGTACACTCAATCTTATTGATACCATTCCTCCAGACCATGAGATGGCGATAACTGACACCAGAATAAAATTTAATCTCGTTAGTGCCAAGCCTTTTGTTTACTTCTTTAATGAGTTGTTCTGCCTCTTTGGTTGTGATATGACCGGAGCTATAATCCAACATTATTGCATTTCTTTTCCCATCCTTAAATCCCAGTGTTACCAGATTACATCTGAACGCAATATCCCCTGAAGAAAGCCTTATTCCCCTGAAGGCTGCCTCAAGTGGAGCCCTTCCGCTGTAGTATTTTTGAGGGTTATAACCAAGGATGGAAAGGTTTGCAATGTCAGAGCCAGGATCAAAACCATCAGGTATGGTCTTTACAATGCCCACTTCACCATCTTTAGCAAGCCCGTCCATATTGGGGGTGTTTGCCTGCTGAAGGCATGTCCTATAGTTGAGCTTTCTTAATGGCCTGTCAGCCATTCCGTCTCCAATAAGAATGATATACTTCATAATAAATTATAATATTTTTTGCCGCTCAAATGTCATTTGTGCGGATTCTTAGTATGAGGGTTTTGCTATTGTATTTTAAAATTTGAGATTTGCAATCTATATACAACAGCCCCTTAATAAATCCTCAACTGCAGAGACATCGGCCTTTACCTTGATAGGCTTATCAGAGACCCTAAGTGCACAATCAGGGTCTTTTAAACCATTTCCTGTTAATGTACATACAATGGTGTCACCGTTTTTAAAATATCCCATTTTTGAGAGCTTGATAACACCTGCAAGAGATGCAGCAGAGGCAGGCTCACAGAAGATACCCTCTCTTGATGCAATAAATTTATATGCCCTAATTATCTCCTCATCCGAAACTGCATCTATTACACCACCTGACTCATCCCTTGCCTTTATAGCGTTCTGCCAGCTTGCAGGGTTTCCAATCCTTATTGCCGAGGCGATTGTCTCAGGCCTTTCAACAGGATGACCCAGTACAATGGGCGCAGCACCCTCTGCCTGAAATCCAAGCATTTTTGGTAATGAATTAATCCTGCCTGCACTATGATATTCTTTATATCCCTTCCAGTAAGCAGTAATATTGCCTGCATTACCAACAGGTAGTGCATGATATTCAGGTGCCTTTCCAAGTTGATCACATACCTCAAAGGCAGCGGTCTTCTGTCCCTCTATCCTGTAGGGATTTAAGGAGTTGACAATGGCGATGGGATGTTTGGCCACTATCTCTCTTACAATCCTTAATGCATCATCAAAATTACCATCAATCTGGAGCACCATTGCCCCGTGTATCATTGCCTGTGCAAGCTTACCCATGGCTATCTTTCCTTCGGGTATTAATACAACTGTTGATATATTTGCCCGTGCAGAATATGCAGCAGCTGATGCTGAAGTATTGCCTGTGGATGCACAGATAACCGCCTTTGAACCTGCCTCAACCGCCTTTGAGATAGCAACGGTCATGCCCCTATCTTTGAATGAACCTGTGGGATTGGCACCCTCATACTTGAAATAAAGCTCGACCCTCTGAGGGATTAGATCACGTATGTTAATAGCCTTTATCAGGGGACTATTGCCTTCATTGAGGGTTATAATGGGTGTGTTATCTGTAATAGGTAGAAAATCTCCGTATCTCTCGATAATTCCTCTTCCGCTGTCCATGCTACTCAACTATATCCCCTTCCACAAGTTCCACAACGATTCCGAGTTCTTTCAGATAATCTATGCCCTTTGTAAGGTTTTCATCTTCACCTTCAAGTTCGAGAACCATCTCTCCAACTGTCTCTGTCACACGAGCCCTTCTTATATTTGGCATTATGTCAAACTTTTTAGCCATGGTAAATATCACAGGCTCTTTTATCAGGTGTTGAGGGAATGTTAGTTTCACTCTGTTCTTCATGATTGCCCCCTGATACTATATAGCAAACCTCCTCCTGCAATTGCGGGAACTATAGATACAACATCACCATCATTAACAGGAGTTTCTTCATTATTAAGAAACCGGATGTCTTCTTCATTAACATAAATATTGACAAACCTCCTGATCTTGCCACCCTCTGATATCCTATCTGCAATCCCAGGGTACTTCTGATCAAGGGCATTTATCAAAGAGATTACCGTACCTGCCTCACCCTCTACATCTTCCTTTCCCTGCGTCAGGCGTTGTAGTGGTACGGGTATCTTTACCTTCACAGCCATATCTATCCCTCCTTTTCTTAAGTTATTAAGTCATCGAAGTATTTCTTTAAGGGCCTTCTCAAAAGCCTCCATATTGGGCTCAATATAATATGGTTCACTCGTATGACCTGTGAGTGCCTCCTGTGTCTTTAATCCATTGCCTGTAATACACAGGACTATACTGCTATCTCCTGCAATCCTTCCATCCCTTATGAGTTTTTTCGCAGAGGCGAGTGTTACACCACCTGCTGTCTCAGCAAATATACCCTCTGTCCTTGCAAGTAACTTCATGGCTTCTATAATCTCTTCATCTGACACATCCTCTCCGTATCCATTGCTTTCACTGACAACCTTTGTGGCATAATAACCATCTGCAGGATTACCTATTGCAAGGGATTTTGCTATTGTAGCAGGCTTTACAGGTTTTATAACATCTATACCTTGCTTTATGGCTGTAACGATTGGAGAACACCCAGTTGCCTGTGCTGCATAAACCTTTGTGTTAACCTCATCGATTAATCCTACTTCTTTCATTTCCTTAAAACTCTTCCATATCTTTGTCATCAATGAACCACTTGCACATGGCACGACCACTGCATCGGGCACACGCCATCCAAGTTGTTCAACGATCTCAAAACCGTGTGTCTTTGAGCCCTCTGCATAAAATGGTCTGATGTTTATATTCACAAAGGCCCAGTTATATTTATTTGCAATCTCACTACAGAGTCTGTTTACGTCATCATAGTTACCATTGACAGCTATGAGATTTGGCTCATATACAAGGGAGGCTATTATCTTGCTCTTCTCAAGGGAGGCAGGAATAAAGATAAATCTCTTGAAACCCGCCTTTGCACCGTGGGCCGAGACAGAATGGGCAAGGTTGCCTGTAGATGCACATGCAACTGTGTCAAAACCAAACTCCTTTGCCCTTGCAAGGGCAACAGCCACAACCCTGTCCTTAAATGAGAGTGTTGGATGAGTTACTGTGTCATCCTTTATATAGAGTTCTTTGACACCAAGGATCTTTGCAAGATTATCCGCTTTAACAAGGGGGGTAAAGCCTGTATTCAGGGCATTTGTTGGCTCGCCCTCAACAGGCAAAAGCTCCTTATACCGCCAAAGGTTTTTAGGTCTTGTTTCTATCTTTTCCCTTGTAAGGGTCTGTTTGATACCTTCATAATCGTATATAACCTCAAGTGGGCCAAAACAGAACTCACACACATATATAGGGTCAATCTTATATTCCCTGCCACATTCTCTGCATTTAAGTCCTTTTATAAAACCCACTGTTTGCCTCTTTTTATTACTCGTTACTCCTTAAGGTAATGAGCAATACTCCTCTGTATAATCAATCAGTTCTTTGATCCTCGGCTCCTTTCCACATACAGGACAATCACCGTTTCTTGGTATCTTTACCTTTCTGAAATTTGTGCCGAGTGCATCGTATATCAATAACTCTCCCTTGAGAGGCTTGCCCTTCCCGAGGATGAGCTTTAAAACCTCTGTTGCCTGAAGTGCACCAATAACACCAGGAAGTACACCAAGCACACCGGCCTCCTGACACGAGGGCACAAGTCCTGGTGGAGGTGGCTCCTCAAAAAGGCAACGATAGCATGGCCCTTCTCCAGGCAATATGGTTGTTACCTGTCCCTCAAATCTGAGGATGGCACCACTGACAAGAGGCTTTTTGAGTATCACACAGGCATCATTAATTAGATACCTTGTAGGGAAATTATCTGTACCATCAACAACGATGTCATAATCCTTTATGAGGTCAATGGTGTTCTTACTGGTAAGCCTTTCCTGAATAGTAACCACATTTACATCAGGATTTAATGCTTCAAATGTCTGTTTTGCTGATTCGGCCTTGTTAATGCCAATAGTTCTTATGCTATGTGCGATCTGTCTCTGGAGGTTGCTGAGTTCAACACTGTCATTGTCAACAAGCCCAATGGTTCCAACCCCTGCAGCAGCAAGGTAATAACCAACTGGACAGCCAAGTCCACCTGCGCCGATAATTATAACTTTAGCATTTAATATCTTCTTCTGTCCCTTCCCGCCAACCTCTGGCAATATTATATGCCTGCTGTATCTCTTGAGTTGTTCCTCTGTAAACTCCATTAGTCCTCTACCTCTTTCCTTATTAATATTATCCAGTCCTTCGGGTTTATCTTTTCCACTTTAAGCACTGAATTGCCATAATTAAGCATCGCCTTTGGAATGCTATCAACAGCCTCTGGATAATCGAGTATAATTTCAATTACTTGCCCAATCTCTAAATCCTCAACAGCGAGTTTTGACTTTACAAGTGTATAGGGGCATACCTCTCCTCTGATATCAAGCTTCTTGTCAACCTTTATTTCACTGTTATTCATTTATTCCTCTTCTTCAACCCTTATGTACACGGTTTTACCCGAGACCACAGAGAGTTTATTAATCTCCTTCAATGCATTAACAACATCCTTCTCACGTGCCATGTGCGTCATCATCACAAGGGGAACTGCCTTCTCTCTCTTCCGATCCTTCTGTATTACAGACTTGATGCTGATATTATAACTACCGAGTATGCCTGATATCTTTGACAGAACACCTGGCTTATCTATAGCATAAAAGCGAAGGTAATAACAAGAGAGAACTTCCTCCATCTTCCTTATCCTCAATTCAGACCTCTGAGGCATCCATATATCCTTTATCCTTTTAATACAACCTGAATTTATATTTCTTGCAATATCAACAATGTCACTGACAACTGCACTGCCTGTAGGCATCTCTCCTGCGCCCCTACCATAAAAGAGACACTGACCAATAGCATCACCTTCGATAAATACTGCATTGTATACACTGCCTACACTTGAGATGATATGGCCTGAGGGTAGCATGGTGGGATGCACCCTCATCTCAACCTCTTTCCCATTCTGTTTGGCTATTGCAAGTAGTTTTATCGTATAACCCAATTCTTCAGCGAATCTTATATCGAGTTGTGAAAGGCCTGTTATACCCTCTGTGTATATCTTTCTGAAAGAGAACGGTATACCAAATGAGAGTGTAGCAAGTATAGAGAGCTTGTGAGCAGAATCAATGCCTTCGATATCGAGTGTTGGATCAGCCTCTGCATATCCCAACCTCTGTGCATCTGCTAATGCTGTTGAAAAATCAACGCCTTCCTCTGTCATCTTTGTGAGTATATAATTTGATGTTCCGTTAATTATACCAAAGATAGATTCTATATTATTGCCAATAAGTGACTCTCGAATAATCTTTATTATAGGAATACCTCCGGCAACAGATGCCTCAAAACCCACTTCAACATCTCTTTTCATTGCAGTATTAAATATCACATCTCCAGAGATTGCAAGGAGTGCTTTATTGGCAGTAACAACATGTTTTCCCTTCCTAATAGCTTCAAGGATTATCTCCTTTGCAGGGTTTATACCACCTATCAATTCTACGACTATATGAATATCAGGATCGTCAAGAATCGTTCTGAAATCCTTTACAAGAAGGCCCTCAGGAAGTTTTATCCCCCTGTTTTTTTCAATATCAATGTCAGCAATCCTTTTAAGTATAAGAGGGAAGCCGATCCTTTTTTCAAGCTCCCTTCTTTTTTGCAGAAGTATCCTCACAGTACCTGCACCCACTGTACCGAAACCGATAATCCCTATATTTACTGGTGTATTCTTCAATCTTAACCCAAATCCTCATCTCCCGAAGGCTTCCGGGATACAAAGGAACATGAAAATTATTCTCTCATTCTCCGATCCATGGTCAAGAGAGAATTACATTTTCGGAGCAAAATGTGATTTTAATATTATGCTTTAAAATATTGCATATATTCAAGGCTTCCTAAAAATTAGTAATACCACTTTCTCTATTTGTGGTTTTCGTTCCTATCCATTTGCTACCCATTATAATCTGGAGTGAGATAATACAAAAGAAGGAAAATCTATCAAGATGGGTTTTTGTAGCAGGCTCATGTAATATAACTCTTCACATCTGTCCAAAATAAAGATTAACATTTTAGAATATCTTGGACAGCAATGATTAATATACAATCATAAAGTGCAGTGGATGGGAATTTTCACTGATAAATGAGGGCTTGATAATATGTGGCCTGTTGTTATAACTTATAAATAGCCGAAGTGGTGGAACCTGGTAGACACGCACGTTTGAGGGGCGTGTGGGGTAACCCGTGCGGGTTCAAATCCCGCCTTCGGCACCATTTTTATTACGAGGGGTAAATTCGCTGAGGCGAAAAAGATGATAGATGTTCAGTAGAAGATTTCACAGGTTGCCTGTTAATCTCGATGCAATCTTGATAACCGAAGAAGCGAACCTGCCGTGTTTCATAGATAACATCTCAGAGGGTGGTCTCCGTATATGGATAATCACTAAAACGTCAATAGATTTAACTGCGGAGTCTTTTGTAAAATTAGAATTTCGTGTTACTCAGTATGAGAACCATGAGCCTCTGGAAAAGGTGATAAGCCTGACTTGCGAGATAATGTGGGTGGATAAGAAACCCCGTGATGGCCTAAGCCTTGGATTAAGAGTGGTGGATAAAGATTTTTCATACGAAAATTTTGTCAAGGCACTTTATATGAAAAAGGTTGGTATCCTGTAGACCAACAGATTAGAGTTCATCCATTTAAATCACTCCGTCATAGTAAAATTCAGCGTGTCAGAATGTTAAAATCATACTGATGGAAACGGAACTCCTAAAGATGATTGAGAAGGTTTATGAGATTCTCAAAGACAGGAGATTGACCCTTTCTGTTGGTGAATCATGTACAGGCGGTCTACTGAGCCATTATCTAACCTTTTTACCGGGCTCAAGTAGTTTCTTTATTGCAGGGGTTGTATCATATTCAGAATCTGCAAAAACAAACATACTCGGTGTTTCATCAGAGACAATATCAAGATACGGCATTGTAAGTAGAGAGACTGCAGAAGAGATGGCAGAGAGGGTTCGTCTGATTACAGGTTCTGATTATTCTATTTCAACAACAGGAAACCTCGGTCCTGATGTGCTTGAGGGTAAGGAGAAGGGGCTTATTTATATAGCGGTTAGCAGGAAAGGAAAAACACTCTCAAAGGAACTGAGATTAAAAGGAGATAGGGAGTCAAATAAGGAGGAAGCATCACTTTCAGCATTAAGGTTCTTAATTGATATGATTAGCACGTCTTAAAGATTTGCACAAAATTTTCCCTTAAGTTACCTGCTACCTACCCCTGTTGCCTCACGTAAAAATCTACTCGAAATGATATTCGTTGCTTCACGTAAAATCTACTCCAATTAATTCTGCTTTTTTA
>FWWM01002477.1_pt1 | contig 49642 bp, 46 predicted proteins | sample 2228351 | NCBI WGS metagenome assembly FWWM01 (sample SAMEA103939774, study PRJEB20133) | metagenome | reverse complement strand
AGGTCACCTTCATCAGGCGAGGGAGTAGCACCGTGTCGAAGTAGTCCGCCATCTCGACCAGAATGAACTTGCGCCTGCCACCATCTTCGCGGTTGAGATTGATGACGGCGTGCCCCGTAGTGCCAGAGCCTGCGAAGAAGTCGAGGATTGTACTGCAAGGTGTAGATTCGCCTCTTGACAAATTAATCTCATCTTTAGTTATCTTTATAAGATATGTGACCAAACTAACTGGTTTTGCAGTCATTCCCTGAATCTTAACACCAAATAATTCAATTAAGTCTTTCGTGCCGCGACCTGAACCACCCTCTCCACTGATCACACTCCCGTATGGGCTTTCGCGCACTGTGCCTTTGGGTATCCTTCTGTATGCCTCAATTCTTCCATCGGATACACGCTGAAATACTATATTGCCTTGTTGGAGCAAATTTTGAGCAACTTGCTCACTTACCTGCCAACAACCTTCTTTTTTGTCAGGTCGAATCGGGTACACGTCTCCATAGGGTGACTTGATAGGGTAGAACATTGTAGGTCTGTCTTCGCGTAAACTATTTTGACCCCAAGCCCGAAGTAGTTCGTACTCATCTTTTTCTAAGACTCTTTTTCTTCGGTTTACCGAAGATTCATTATAATCTTTCTTAAAGGCTTCTATATATTCGTGGACGATAGCTATGTTTTTCTCTGTATTTTGGATAGAACCTGCGTCAGTCCATATCATCGGTCCTATGTCATTTTGTTCACCGAACAATTGTCTCAGAATTTTATTAAAAACAGTACGCTCTCTATCGTCTATACTGAAGAATGACAGGCTATCAGGTCGTATCAGATTATAGCAAAGGCTTACTCTGTTTTCTATCATTGTGAGCCAGCTGGAATGCTGATAACCATCTCGATATAGGAACTCATCACTTCCCGTATTATACGGCGGATCAATATACACACACTTCACACGCTCTCGGTACTTCTCTTGGAGAAAGTTGAGTGCCTGCCAGTTTTCGCTGTGTATCAGCAAGCCATCAATCCTCTCATCCAGATTCTCGAAGGTGGCTAACAGGCGGTCTACAAAATCGGGGGCGAAGTAGCGCGTATCCAGCGGGAGGGAGGGGTGGCTTATAAGAAACTCTAAACGCCTCTCTATCAGGCTCTGCCCGTTCGTGAAGAGGTTGTTTTCTTTCTGCTCGTCTATGTGGAGCAGCTCTTTCCACGCTTGCCACTGTTGCTCGTTCTGGGCAATCTCCTTGTAGAACTCTTCTGGAATGTTGCCGACCGTGATGATGTAGAAGGTCTCGGTGACGAATTTGCGCTTTTCCCATAGCATCTTCTGGAACTCTTCTATCTGCGCCAGAAACTCGATAATCTGGCTTCCTATCTTTTTGATGAGGCGCATTTGCAGGAACCAGTCCGACGCCAGCTGTTCCCCTGCCAATTCCAGGTCGTCCAGGTTGAGCACTTCATTTTTGATGTAGAAATCGAGCTCGCGTGAGAGGAAGCCTTTCAGGTCTTTGTGGATGAAGAAGTCGCTGGTGTTTTTGCGGGTGTATCGGCGCAGATGATGAAGCAGGTAGGAGACTGGCTCGCCGTTTTCGGTTTTGCGCTTTTCCGCATTGAGCGCACTGAGGGCGTCGGCATTGCTCTGCAGGTGCTTGCAGATAGCCTGCTCGGCATCCTCGATGAGCGTCTCCTGCTTGGGTTTTTCACCATACTTCTTGGTCTCCTCCTGATTGAGTGGGCGGAATTCAAAGGGGATGGTGAGTTCTCTTTTCTTTGCATCCCACTCGATATTGGCGACCTGAGGAATGAAATAGCGGTTCTCGCCCTTCACATTGTTCTGCTCGACATTCGCCGAGACAATCTTGAAGTGAACCGTTATGCTGTTGGGTGCCTTCCAGGTGTAGTCGGTGAAATGTTCGCCCGTCTTGATATAGTACTGGTCGTGGTTTGCCCAGTAGAGATAAACTTCTTCACCGTTGTAGGGAATGGCATAACGCTCTTTCTTAGAGTATCGCCGTTTGGAGATGAAGTCCCCATCCTGCCAATATCGGCTGAAGAAGGTGTAGAGGTGGTTGTAGATTTGGGTTTCGATACCAGCATTGCTCAAGGTGTATTGGACTTGTGCATTTTCGCGAAGTTGAGTGTATTGCTTACCTAAAGGGGTGTCGGTGTAGGATATCAGTTCCCCTTGTTCGGTAAGTGCGCTGTCGCCAAAGGCTCTCCTTATCTCCTGCTTCTTCTCTTCGAGTTTCTTCTTTATTTTCTCAGTTTCCTGTTGAGTTGCACTCTTAATCTCCGATTCGATGATAGAGGGTAGCGTTTTGGTGATAAACTCTTCTATAACTTCCCGTTTGTAGTTCAAGATGCGATAGATGCCGAAGTCGAGGTCGGCGCAGTCGAACTCGAACAGATCGCGCAAGAGGTTTTGAAAGCGCGTGAGTGCCTCGTTTCTATCCACCATCCTGTTGCCTCCTGAGCGGGACGATTCTCCCCAGACAAGAGGACTCCTGCTAAAAAACCCCCTGTAGCGTGGGGATTGTTTGCTGATACACAGACACGAATGTCTGTGCCACACTCGGTAGCACGGGCGTTTCGCCTATCACTTTCCAACTTACTGCACGACACTTTTTGAGGGTGAATAGAGAATGGGCGCACACAGGGATGCGCCCTTACTCAACCGCCCTGCCTGTAGGGGCAGACCCCCGTGTCTGCTCTTCTAAATGGAAGTTGTAGAATGGGCGCACACGGGGGTGCGCCCCTACTCAGCATCCTTACCTGTAGGGGCAGACCCCCGTGTCTGCCCTTCTAAATGGAAGTTGTAGAATGGGCGCACACGGGGGTGCGCCCCTACTCAGCACCCTTACCTGTAGGGGCAGACCCCCGTGTCTGCCCTTCTAAATGGAAGCTAACCTCAAGCACAAGTTCGGAAAACTGTCGTGCAGTAAGCACTTTCCCACTGCCCATTCCCTACTCCCCACTCCCCTCATTTGGGCAAGATGCCCAAGCCACTTTCTCGAACACCCTCTCAGCGTCTTGAAATTCCCCTTCCGTCATCGGGTACACTATCGGGCGTCGGGGCGTAGCTCAGCATGGCAGAGCGCTCCTTTCGGGTGGGAGAGGTCGGCAGTTCAAATCTGCCCGCCCCGACCATGTTATGGCACGATTGCGTACTTCATTCCCTCACCCCGATCCAACGCTTCATAGACCCCTACAATCTCGCTTAGGGGTCGTGTCGCCGTGATGAGCCGTTCCACAGGCAGCGCGCCACTGCGCAAGCGTTCGAGTGCGGTTCGAGTGTCTTGGGTGGTCAGGTGGAAACTGCCCAACATCGTGATTTCGCCATAGTGCAGATGCTCGGCGTTCAGGCAGACCGTTTCGCCTTTCGCCAGTCCACTATAGAACAGCACTTTGCCACCGGGCAGGCATAGGTTTGGGGCGGTCTCCCAAACTGTGCGTGCGCCCGTCGCCTCAATCACGATATCGAACGACGCCTGCACTTGTTGGGGTTCTGCAATGAGCGTGCGTGCCCCCAGCTCTTTTGCTAACTCTAATCGTTCGGCTCGGCGCGCAATCATCGCGACTTCACACCCCCGCGCGAATGCCTCCATCAAGTGTAGGTAGCCCATCACACCCGCACCGAGAATAGCGACAGTGTTGCCTGGCAGTGGTTCCAACATTCGCCACGCGTGAAGCACACACGCTAACGGCTCTGCAAACGCCCCACGCAGATAGTCCAGCCCCTCCAGCTGGAACAGATGGACTTGCGCCACCCGTGCATTAATGCGAAGATACTCTGCGTAAGTGCCCAATACAACCGAGTCGAACAGGTTTCGGCACAAGTTCGGACGCCCGCGCTGGCACAGGTCGCAAGACTCGCAGGGTGCGGTCGGCATCCAAGTAACGGCATCGCCCACCTGCACATGCTCCACGCCTTCGCCCACCGCCACCACATCGCCTGCACCTTCGTGCCCGAACGGTCCGAAAGGGAGTTTGGCATGCCCGCGCCGATAAGTCTTCAGGTCGGTTCCGCAGGTCAGCGCCACTCGGATGCGTACCACCACCTCGCCGGGCTGGGGTTCAGGAATCGGCACTTCCTTCAAAACCAGTTCGCGGGGAGCCAATAACTGCGCCTGTAGCATAACCCAAAGTGTACCTCGCCCTCTTGGGTACAATCTGAGCAGGGGAACCCATGCGATGAGCAAGCGTAAACCGAGCGAGGAGCAACCCGACCTGCCCGACCGCCTGCCAGAGTTTATGCGCCCCCTATTCTGGGAGGTGCCCTTCCACAAGGTCTCACCGAAACGCCATATGAGCTACATCTGCCAGCGGATTATGGAACACGGCGACGAGCCGTCCGTCCGATGGATGATAGGAACCTACGGCAAGAAGCGTCTGCGCGAGTGGATTCTGGAGCGGGAGGGGCGCGGGCTGAGTCCTCGAACCTTGCGCTTCTGGGAGATTGTGCTGGATTTGCCTCATCGCACCGTCACCCGCTGGATACGAACTCGTGAGCAACCGCAATGGAATCGCCCCAACCGTTCTACGAATCGGTGATGGTTCCGCGTATGCGGAGCGTGTTCCGTGCGATTGCCCCTCTCCTCAGCGAGGGCGGTTTCTATCTGGGTGGGGGCACGGCGATTGCCCTTTGGTATGGGCATCGTCGCTCGGTGGACTTGGATTGGTTCACGGAGAACGCGCTGGACGATGTGCTAATCTGGGAGCGCGCCCTGCGTGAAACAGGCAAACCTGTTGAGCTTCTCCAAATTGCCCCTCAAACGCTTTCTGTGCGCGTTGGTGGGGTCAAGGTGAGCCTCTTCGACCACCCATACCCGCTCATCAAGCCCCCAACCTACTGGGACGCATACCGTGCCTTGATAGCCTCACCCGAAGACCTGCTCTGTATGAAACTGATAGCCATCCAACAGCGAGGCAGTAAGCGCGATTTTATCGACCTCTATATGCTCCTTCAGCAGTTCCCTTTGCAAGAGACAATCACTCTCTGCCGACGCAAGTACGGGGACTGTGCCTTTATGTCGCTTCAGTACGCGCTGAGCTACTTCGACGACGCAGACCTCGAGGCGACCCCTCAGATGCGTGGGCCACTCACTTGGCGTCAGGTGAAAGCCTACTTTCGCGAGTTGGTGAAGCAGGGGTGGGAGTGAAGGTATACTTTCACGCAGGAGGAGTATGGAAATGGAGCGTCCGAATGCAGTGACATTCAAAGGCAATCCCCTTACACTGGTTGGCAACGAACTGAAGGTGGGCGACTCTGCGCCCGACGCAACTCTTATTACCCAAGACCTGCGCACTGTGAACCTGAAGGACTACTTCGGCAAGGTTCTTATCATCAGCGCAGTGCCCTCTATCGATACAGGGGTCTGTAGCGCGCAAACGAAGAAGTTCAACGAGGAAGCGAGCCAACTGCCCGACTCGGTTCGGGTGATCACCGTTAGTATGGACTTGCCATTCGCACAGGCACGGTTCTGTGGGGCGGAGAACATCGACAAGATCGAGGTGCTCTCCGACCACCGCGATGCCTCTTTCTCCCAAGCTTATGGGACGCTGGTAAAGGAGCTGCGCGTCTCCAGCCGAGCCGTGTTTGTGGTCGACCCGCAGGGCACTCTGCGCTATGTGGAGTATGTGCCTGAGATTGCGAGCCACCCGAACTACGAAGCGGCGCTCTCGGCAGTGCGCGCCCTACTCTGAGGTGAACGATGGACTGGCTTCCCCTACCCCGTAAAGTTTCACTGCAGGACGAGCGGTATCCCTTCGCAGGCTGTCATGGCATTAAACATCCGCCCAGTTGGGTGGCGAGTGTGCGCCCCCTGCGCGAGTTGGGCGACTCTTATGGCGGTTGGACCTGCTTCGTGGAGCGCGATGAAAACCTTCAAGGCGACGCCTACCACCTCGAAGTACAAAACGGGCGCATATTGATTAGGGCAGGCACTCCACGCGGAGCGTTCTACGCTTGCCAAACCCTGCTCAACGCTTGGGACGGCAAGTCGATCCCGATTATGACGGTGGACGACGCGCCCTTTATGGAGTGGCGTGGGATTGTGGAGGGTTTCTATGGCAAGCCGTGGAAACACTTCGCGCGCCTGAAAATGCTCGACTGGATGGGCAAGTACAAGATGAACATCTACCTCTACGCGCCCAAAGATGACCCCTACCACCGCGAGCGTTGGCGCGACCCCTACCCCGCCCCCGAAATGGAACGGCTCGCCGAACTCATCCACCGCGCCCAAGAGAACTTCATCGAGTTCGTGTTCTGTATCAGCCCCGGCTTGTCGATGGTCTACTCCGACCTCGCCGAGTTCGAGAAACTCACCGCCAAAATCGAAGCGGTGCGTCAGTATGGTGTGCGGGCGTTCGGTCTGCTGGTGGACGACATTCCTGAAGAGCTCCAGCATGACGCCGACAAGGCAGTTTACGGCTCACTGGCACACGCGCACGCCGACCTCGCCAATCGCCTCCACTCTTGGCTCAAAGAGCGCGACCTAAATAGCTGGCTGATTGTGTGCCCCACTTTCTACCACAATCGGGGCGAACCTCCCTATGTGCGTGAGTTAGGCGAGCGCACAGAGCGGGGAATCTCGATTATGTGGACGGGCGCAAAGGTGGTCTCCCGCGAGATTACCTACGAAGACGCCGAGCTGTTCCGCTCCGCCATTCAGCGCAAGCCGTTCGTGTGGGACAACTACCCCGTGAACGACTACGAGCCGAGCCGACTATTGATGGGTCCTATCACCAAGCGTTCGCCCGAAGCGCTCCAGCATTTGGAAGCGTTGGTCTCGAACCCGATGAACCAGCCCGAGGCGTCCAAAGTGGCGCTGGGAACCTACGCCGACCTGCTCTGGAACGCCGAGTCCTACGACCCCGAACGCAGTTGGCAGACCTCGCTGAAGCATCTGGTGGGTGAAGAAGTGCTGGAGCCGTTCGCCTACTTCTGCAAGCAGAACCTCTGGAGCCGACACTGGAGTGCGGAACCGCCCGCCGTCGCCCAAGCGATTGAGCACTGGCAAACGACAGGCGATGGCGAACCGCTGATGGACGAGCTGACCCGCTTGGCGCGCCTGCCCCGAACCCTGCGCCAACTGTTGAAAGACAGGGAACTTTTGGAAGAGATTGAGCCGTGGCTCTGGCGAATGGAAAACATCAGTCAACTCGCTCTGGAACTGCTGGAGCAGGTTCAGGAGGACAACCTCAACCTGCGCCATATCGCTGATGAGATTGAGGCTATTCGCAACGCCTCTGAAGTGGTGGTGTGCGACGGCTGGATCGAGCGCTGGATACGCGATACCCTCGAGGAGGTTATGGGCTAACTCTTCCGTTGGGGCGAAGGGGTTCTGCTTCTCACCCCACCGAATGGATCACCGAATGAACCGATGAAGCGTTGATTTTATCTTAACCCAACTTTTCTGTTGATACTAATGAAAGTGCCATAGAGGAAAGGTGCACCTAGGCGAAATCGCTCCCCTATCCGTCACCCTGAGCGAAGCGAAGGGTCTGAATGTCACCCCCGTCGAGATTCTTCGCCTTCGGCTCAGAATGACGAGAGAGGCAACAGGAAAGTTGGGTTATCTTACTCGCAAGGCTTGGGTTCTTCAGGGATAAGTTTCGCCAATCGGCGTGCGCGCAGGAGCTCTGCCTTGTCATAACTATCCAGTGTGCCCGCCTTCTGATACGCCTCGTCCGCTTGGCTATAGCGGTGCAACAGCTGACACACATCGCCCAACATCGTAAGATAGAGCGCGCTGTTCGAGCGTATCTTGAGCGCGGTCTGAAGCGATTCGACCGCCCGTTCCAACTGCTGGTTCACGATGCACAGTAGCCCGTAGCGGAAGTGATAATAGTCATCTTCAGGGTTGAGCAGGGTGGCGATTTCCATCTCCTGCATCGCCTCTTCATATTCGCCCATCTGCTCCAGCAGGTCTGCCAGCCAGAACCGATAGAAGCCGTTGCTGGGTTCATGGTTCACGGCGTAGCGCCCTGCTTCGACCGCTTTGGTGTACTGCTGGCTCATCGCCAACGCTTCGGCATATTTGAACTGCACGAAGGCGTTGTTCGCGCCATACTCGATCGCGCGTCGGAAATGGGCAATCGCAGCGTCATAGCGTCCGAATCGGCGGTAAATCTCGCCCAGCGCGAAGTAGGGTTCGGGGTCGCGCGGGTTCATCTTGCGCGCCCGCTGATAGTACGCCAGCGCACGGGCAGGCTGGTCGGCATAGGCGTAGGCGTCCCCCAGCTGGATGTAGTGTGCGCTGTTGTTGCCATCCATCTGGATTGCCATCTTGTAGTAGCGGAACGCTTCCTCGAACCGCCCCGCCCGAATCATCTGGTCACCTCGCCTGCGCGCCTCCTCCACCGACTCTGGCATCGGCAGTTCGGGGGTCTCGCTCGGTTTCTGAGGCTCCGACACTTCCGGCACAAAGGAAAACGAATCGCCCATTGCCAAGCGAATTATACCACGAACCCCTCCCCTGCAGGAAATCCACCCTTCATATAGAAACCCGTGAGCGAGGGAGGCGTCTATGAAGATGATGAAGCGATACTGTGTTTGGGCGATTTGGGTAGTCAGTCTCATCGTGGGGCTATCGGGTTGTAGTGGCGACACAGCACGAACGAATGTGATTTCGGGCACCGTGACCGATGTAGAAGGCGAGTCAGTGGTAGATGCCGAGGTGTTCGTGGATGGTTTCCCGATGCGCAACACACGCACCCTCCATAACGGCACTTACTACCTCACGAATGTGCCCGCTGGCTTTCGACTGATACGCGTTCGTGCCATCATCAACGGCGTGGAATACACGGGGCAGAATGTGGCGCAAGTATTGGAAGAGGAGCCGACCAAGAGCGTGAACATTATGATTGCTCGCACAACCCAACAGGGCACGGTGGAAGGTTTCGTGCGCGATGCGTTCGGCAGGGGCATCGAGGGCGCACGGGTGTTCGCAGGGGGCGCGCTCAGCAGTGCCTTCGCCCGAACCGACCGACGCGGGTTCTATCGTATCACAGGGCTTCCCTCAGGCTATGAGTATCCGATTGTCGCCTCCGCCCCAGGATTCGAGAACGACGAGCGTCAGGTAGAAATCTACCCAGGTGAGGTCTCCACAATCAGTTTCACGCTCAACAGTTCGCGCAGTGTGCCTGTAGACCCGCCCCAAAACCTGAGTGCGATTGCGTGGACTCTGCCCCAAACTCTCATCGCCACGCGTAGCCCGCAAGAACGGCGTGCCTACGACGCAATCATGCAGTTATTGGAGCCGAACCGCCCCATGAGAAGCCCCACCCGTTCCACAAGCAATTCGTGGATCGAAGTCAGCCTCACTTGGGACTACCAGCGTCAGTTGAGCCTCTTGGGATATGGCATCTATCGTGGGCGCACCCTCAGTGAACTGCAGGCGAACGCCATCGCCTTCCTGCGCGACCCGCTGGCAGACTTTTTCGCCGACTTAGACCCTGCCCTCCAACCGAATGTGACCTACTTCTACGAGATGGTCGCGCTCAACACCGACTATCTGGATAACCGTCCGAATTCGGTCTCTGATCGGAGCAATCGGGTAAGCGTCACGCCCTTTGAGCCGATTCGCATTACCGCCCCGCGCGCGAATGAGATAATGAACGACATTATCTTCTCGTGGACACCCGTCACGCGCGCCGATTACTACCTCGTGCTGGTGTATGACCGATTCCCCGACTATAAGGTCAACCCGCTCTTCCCACCCGATTTGGAGAACCCCGGCGCCGCGCGTGTATTCGCGCCCAACACCAGCTTAGTCTACACCGGACCTGCTCTGGTTCGGGGGCGTACCTACTATCTGGTGGTCGTGGCGCAGTCCAACGACCGCCAGACCCGCTCGATTAGCCAGATTGTGCCGTTTCAGGTGCGATAGTGCCAATTTTGGGAACTCTTGCGCCCGTGTGATGTATAATGCACTGAGGGTAGGAGCATGCTGGACAGCCTCGACCTGGAACTGATGCAGAGAGAGTTTGAGCAGCTGTGGTTCGCCAACCACGAGTATGCCTATCGCTACGCGTACCACATCACGCGCAATCCTGACACGGCGCAGGAGATTGTCCAAGAGGCGAGCGTTCGGGCGTGGGTCGCCTTCTCCAACGGCAAGTTCGTTCCTGAGCGTACGAAATACCCTGACGACCCGCCCCGTGCTTTCCGAGTCTGGTTCCTTCGTATCGTCCATAACCTGTGTATGGACGAGTTGAAACTGATTGCACGCTTGGCAACTGTGTCGCTCGATGACGGAATAGGAGCGGAAGAGGATAGTCAAGAGCTGGGTGACATCATCCCTTCTTATGAGTGTCCTATCCACGAGAGTATTGAGGCAGAAGAGTTTGTAGAGTTGGTGCGTCGTGCCGTGAATGGTCTACCTTCCCCTTACCGTGAGACCTTCCGCCTCCTGCTGAAAGACAAGACCTACGAACAGATTGCCGAGATACTGCAGATTGAGCTCGGAACGGTGCGCTCTCGCATTGCGCGTGCCCGAAAACTGATTCGCAAGTTCTTTGAGCTACATTACCCCGAATACCTAAACTGATCGAGATAGGTGAGACTATGAGATACCGAGACCCTGATGAGATGCATATTGTGGCATACCGACGCTTCTACATCGAGGCGATTAGCCTGCTCGATGCGATGGGCTTCTCAAAAGATGAAATCGCCTACATCGTGGAGTCCGCCGATATGAGCGATTCTTCAGAAGGAAACACGCTCAGCCCCGACTTCTGGATGTTAGACCCCGACTTCAACCGCGCCAAATCGAGCGATATCGAAACCCTGCCCGCTCGTGAGATCGAAATCCCCTACTCGCCTGAGGCGATGCTGGCAGAGGTGTTTCGTATCGCCAATCAGCGCACTCAATCGTCCTGAGAAACGGCTCTGGGGGCAGGTAAAACAAGGCAGTCGCCGAACTGAAAGAGCGTATGCGAGTTGACCTGCGCTCTGATACCGTGACCCTGCCTACCCCTGAGATGCGCCGAGCGATGGCAGAAGCCGAACTCGGCGACGATGTCTATGGTGAAGACCCCACTGTCAACCGCTTGCAAGAGTGCGTTGCGGAACTGCTGGGGCACGAAGCAGGACTCTTTTGCCCCTCAGGCACGATGGCAAACGAAATCGCCATCAAAGTCTGGACTCAGCCGATGGATGCGATTCTGGTCGACGCCGAGAGCCACATCCTCCACTACGAGTTGGCAGGTCCTGCCGTGCTATCGGGCGTGATGATGGACACCTACCCGATTCCCAACGGCAAGATAGACCTGAACACAATCCCGCTCTTGATCCGAGTTGCCGATGACCATACGCCGGGCACCTCCCTGCTTTGTTTGGAGAACACCCACAATCGTTGTGGCGGTACCGTGTTGCCTCCAGAGCAGATGCACGCCTTTCGCGCGATTGCCGACGCCCATTCGCTTCGCATTCATTTGGATGGTGCGCGCCTCTGGAACGCCTGTGTGGCGCTGGGCATGCCCCCAACAACTTGGACACGCTATGTCGACTCGGCGATGGTGGCGTTTTCGAAGGGGCTTTGCTGTCCAGCGGGTTCGGTGTTGGTCGGCTCACGAGAGTTCATTCGGGAGGCACATCGAGTGCGCAAGCTGCTTGGAGGCGGGATGAGGCAGGCAGGTGTGCTTGCTGCGCCGTGTTTGGTGGCGTTGGACACGATGCTCGACCGCCTTGCCGAAGACCACGCCCGCGCTCGACGCCTTGCCCAAGCGATTGCCGAACTGCCCGGCTTCTCGGTAAACTTAGAAACAGTTCAGACGAATATGGTCTATGTGCATACCGAGCGTCCTGCTCCAGAGATCGAGCGTGCGCTGGGAGAGCGGGGAGTGCTGTGTCTGGCGTTAGACCGCCACCGCCTCCGCCTCGTGACCCACAAGGATGTGGATGATACAGGGATCGAGTATGCGATTCGGGTATTCCAAGAACTGAGGTAATATACAGAAGCGAAATGGAAGTCAAGGCACGCACGGAGAGACGCAAATTGATTGCATTTGGGTGGTACGGCGGCAAATTCAGCCACTTAGATTGGCTATTGCCTCTACTGCCCCCTGCTCACCACTATTGCGAACCTTTCGGTGGCTCGGCAGCAGTCTTGCTCAACCGTGAACCTGCCCCCATTGAGACCTATAACGACCTCGACGGCGAAGTAGTCAACTTCTTTCGCATCTTACGCGAACAGTCCGATGAGTTGATACGAAGAATTGCGCTGACCCCGTTTTCTCGGAAGGAGTTGGAAATCGCCTGCCAGAGAGAGGATGTGGACGATATAGAACGTGCTCGCAGGTTTTATGTTCGGGCACGCCAGACGCGTACAGGATTAGCGCAAACTGCCTCGCCTGGAAGATGGGCGTACTGCGTGGCAACCAGCCGTGCGGGAATGGGAGGCGCTGTCTCAAGATGGTTTGGAGGCATAGAGGAACTGTTCTATATCGCTGACCGCCTCTTGCGAGTGCAGATAGAGAACCTACCTGCTGAGGAAGTGCTGAGGAAATATGATAGTGAACAAACTCTCTTTTACTGCGACCCGCCCTACATCCACGAGACGCGGGGCGACACCAAAGCGTATGCGTTCGAGATGACGAATGAAGAGCATGTACGCTTAGCGAAAATACTCCATAGCCTGCGTGCTAAGGTGGCAATCTCTGGATACCGTTGTGAACTGATGGATACTTTGTACAACGATTGGTACCTCACAGAAGCACCACCCAAAATCTGTCATTCTGTCAAGGAGGTGCGTCGTGAAGCTTTGTGGACGAACTATGACCCGAAGGAGGCAATCGAGTGGAACCGCCGGAAATTCTTGAGCAGTGCTACAGCACAGCCAAATTTTGAATGGCAAGTTTAATTGCAGGCTACTACGGCTATCGCAACTGGGGCGATGAGGGTTCGCTGGCGACGCTCCTGCAGGTGTTAGACCCCGCGCAGTGCCTCGTGCTGTCGGGCGACCCTGTGTTCACCAAGCGTAGCTATGGAGTGCGCGCCCTGCCCCGAATGGAACTGCGCACTGTGCGCCAAGCGATCCGTCGGACCGACGCGCTAATTTTGGGTGGGGGGAGCCTCCTGCAAGACGCCACCAGCCTACGCTCCCTGCTCTACTATCTAACGCTGATTCACTGGGGGTTGAAAGCGCACGGACGCGTGTGGCTGGTGGGGCAAGGTGTCGGACCGCTCCACCGCCCGCTTAGCCGATGGCTCACAGCGAAGGTGCTGAACCGCGTACCCCTGCTGAGTCTGCGCGACGAAGAGTCGGCAGAGCTCCTGCGCACAATCGGGGTGCGCGCCTCCTTGCGTGTCGACGCCGACCTCACTTGGGCACTCCAGCCTGCCCAGCCCCACTGGCGACCGCCTAACGAGCGTCCCTGTGTGGGGCTTGCGCCCCGTGCGTGGCGGGACACACCAGTGGAGTCGGCTTTTGTAGCACTGTGTCGAACGCTCTCAGCGGAGGGATTCACCCCCTTGCTTATCCCGATGCAGGAGTCGCAAGACCGCGCCCTGTGTGAGCGAATTGCCTCTGCCACTGACGCCCTGCTCCTGCCCGAACCGAGCCACCCCGCTCAACTCTTGGGCGTGCTGAGCGCTCTGCAGGCGATGATAGCCGTTCGTCTGCACGGGGCAATCTTTGCGCTCTCGGCAGGAGTGCCCACGCTCTGCATCGCGTATGACCCCAAAGTACGCGCCCTTGCCGAGCAGGTGGAAATGCCCACTGTGGCACTGGACACGAATCTGCCTACTGAATTACCAGAAGCGTGGGCGCCATTCCGCGCCCAGTTGCCCGAACTGCACGCTTCCCTGCCCCAGCGCGTGGAACCCCTGAGAGAGAAGGTAAGTAGGTTGATTAACGACCTCGAAACGCTGCAGCGTGAATCACTGTGAAAATATCCGCTCCATTCCTGAACTTGGAGAAGAGTTCATAACTCATCTTTCCGTTGGGGTAATTCGTTTTCTCTTGTATCAGGACGAGTTCGGTTACCACCAGGAGAAACTCTACAGAGTACTCTCCGAAAGCATCCAACGCTTGAAACTGCTGTACATGCTGGGGTTGGAATACCTGCAGTTTCGGCGGGAATACAGACACGGGTTGCACCTTTTGAACCAGATTGTTGATGATGTGATCGACAAGCTGATTTGTGAGTAGTGGGTTTCCTGCGCGCTTGAGATAGAGGTCGACAATTAGGTGAATGTGTTTGGGCGTTCGCGTGCGTTTGCCAGGCTCGTCATAGGTGACCTTAAAATCGTTCTGCGATTTGCTACCTCGCTCAGCATAAATTCGTGTGCCCGTCTTCGTAGTGTGAATGAGTTCTCTCATCGTTGTCTGCGATTGTAGACGAAAAGATATTGGTGAACAACTTGGAGCGTACCCTGTTGTGTAGGTAGTGTGGGTGGCTCTTCTGGTGCGACGATAATGACCTCTCTTAGCGCAAGGTTCGGTTCTCTCTTGAACTTTTCGTAAGTGAGGAGACCATTTGGAACAAGGTATCCATCCTGACGAGTGTCTTGAGCCATAATGACGACGACGTCCTCATTCCCATAGCGAGACGCCAAGTTGCGAAGGGTCTCTTCTCTCATTCGTGCCTCAGGGAAGAGCCAAACTGAAGTCGTTTCTAACCGATCGCTGATTTTCTCCTCAGGATTGAAAAGTTCCAGAACAGTGTGTTGTGTCTCGATGGGCATCGATACTCCCTCAGCTTGACTCTTCTCAAAGATCGGTAGGTATTCATGAGCCAGCAGAAGGAAGTTGTGCTGAATGCTTCGGTTGTACCAGAAGCCTGTGGTCTTGCAGTTGTGTTGACGCTTGATCACGAGTTCCTTGAGCCTAAAGCCTGCATCGAGAAAGATGCGTATTGTCTCGAAGCCTATTGGAACAACATGGCGCGCCTTGCGACCATCCCCAATCAAGATAGCGCATTTTCCTCCTGGTTTCAACACACGATAACTTTCGTCGGCAACGCGACGCATTTCGTAGAGAAAATCATCAATCTCAAGCCCAGAGAGGTCGCCCACGATTCCCGTGCTGTATTTAATGATTCCCGCGTAAGGGGGGTGAGCGCAAATCAAATCGATGCTCTCATCTTGGATACCGCTAAGGGAGCGTGCATCTCCCACGCACACCTCTGGTTCGTAGCAATTGCCATCCAAGTGGGTAAATAGGGGAAGTGCGAAGTCAAGGTTCTCTTGCGTGAGTTTCACTGCCGAAGGATTGATGTCCAGCGCGATGCACCTACGCCCGAGCAGTTTTGCCTCAACCGCTGTCGTCCCGCCCCCGACGAAGTAATCTAAAACGACATCGCCTGGCTGAGAATACTTGAGAATGACATTACGCGGAATATAGGGCGACCAGTTGCCCCGATAGTGCCCATTGTGGGTCGCCCAATCCCCCCGCTGTGGGAAACTCCAAACGGTCGTCTGCTCTTCCTTGAAAGCAGGCGGTTCCCAGCGTTTAATCGGCTTCGCACGCTTCGGTTGGCTGAGATTGACACCCTGAACTTCAACAAGGACTCTCTGAAGTGTAGCGTAGGAGATACCAAGATGTTTGCCAATCTCAGTATCCGACATCCCCATTCGCTTCGCCTTCCAAACAGCCTGCTTGAGAGCTTCTTTGCCATGCTCTTCAAGATGCGCACGCATAGAGCCGTTCACAGATTGACCGCACAAGGGGCATACCCCTCGCGGAACCTCCGTAGTCTTGGGCATGTCAGGAGTATTCTACCTCACAAGGAATGTTCCTGCCACAGCCATCTACTCCCCCAACAACTCATCGAGCAGGTTGTCGATCTCCTGTCGAATCTGGGCTTTGGTGTCGGGGTCGGGAGTGAACTGTACTTGGAGCCAGTCGCCCTCCTGAGTGCCCTCAGGAAGCCACTCCAGCGGGATGAGCCAGTGCAGATAGTCGCCCTCGCCCAAGCGCAGGAGCAACACCGCTAACTGTCTCCCCTCTTGGGTGGTCTCGATTCGGTCTACGAACACGCGCACCATCGTCTGCCTCCTATCATGCCTCAGCAGATTTGACAGGGATTCGCATTGCCAAGCCCAGCGCGCCCACTAAAACTACCGCCGAGAGAGCGTAGGGGAACGCAAGGCTGTACGCCAGCGCGCCATTGCCTACCACTGGAGCCACCACCCGTGCTAAACTCTCCAGCGAACCGCTCACGCCCTGCAATCGCCCCTGCTCTTGGGGGTCGACCGCTTGGCTCAGGATGCTGGTGAAACTCGGCAGGCTCAGCGAACCGCCCACCGTCGCCAACGCCACGAACCCATAAAACACCGTCAGATTAGGCGCGAACGCAGCACCCATCAAACCCACAGCGTTGCAGAGCATTCCCATCAGGAGCGTTTTTCGCTCACCGAACCGCTGAACCGTCCGTCCCACCAGCCCTACCTGACACACCACCCCCACAAAACCCACCACCGCCAAGATGTAGCTGATTTCCACAGGTCCGAGCTGGAAGCGCAGGTTCGCAAACAGCGGGAAGGTCGTCTGATAGGTGGCGAAGGCGAACCACATCAGCAGGTTCGTCCAGAGCAGAAGGTTCACGCGAGGGCGTCGGAACATCTGGGGCATTTCGCGCCACGGGGATACGCGCTTGCCTGCAGGCTGATGTACGGTTTCGGGGAGCCACCACCACGCCAGCAGGGTCGCCACCAGCGAGATACCCGCCGCCGTCCACGCAGGCACTGCCAAGCCGAACTTCGCCAAGCTCCCTCCCAGCGCAGGCCCCAAAATGAACCCCAGCCCGAACGCTGCGCCGATGAGTCCGAAGTTTCGGGCACGCTCTTTCGGGTCGCTGATGTCGGCAATGTAGGCGCGTGCGGTCGTGATGTTGCCTCCTGTAAAGCCGTCCACGATACGCGATAGGAACACCCAGAACAGGTTGCCCGCCATCGCCAACATCACAAAACTGACGGCACTGCCGATAAGGCTCCCTATCAGCACGGGGCGCCGTCCCCATCGGTCAGACCAGTCGCCCAGTATCGGCGACGCCACCAACTGCGCCAGCGAGAACGAAGCGAACAGTAAACCGATTTGGAATCCCGACGCTTGAAACTGCTGGGCATAGAACGGCAGGAGCGGGATGACGATTCCGAAGCCGATGAGGCTCACGAAGATGGTCAGAAAGACGGCGAGCAAGGCACGACGCTTCGTTGCGGGGTCGGCGTCGGGTGCGATGCGCGTCGCTCGGCGAGAACCCATAGTTGTAGGATACCTGATAGGGCGATTCTACTCCCCAAACCCTCAAAAAACCGTATTTTTACGGGGTTACTTTGTCCGCTTTTGGGCTGATTTTGAGTCATAATAGATGGGGGACTCAAAGTCCCTCTAATACTCTCAAGGAGGAAAGGACATGACAGCACGAAATGCGCTTCTTGCAACTGCGGTTGCAAGCTTAGTGAGTTTGACTACGCTGGCAAACGCGCAAACACCGTCGTTTGTTCACCTACGTAGCTACACCTTGGCAGACCTGTTCGGCGGTGCTCAAGGCGGTATTGGAAGCAACATCGGCGATGTGGCTTTCGATGGCACGAACCTATATGTTGCAGGCTATCACACGAATAGTGGTACTCAATCCGTTGGGATGGCACGCATCAGCAACATCTTTGATGGCTCTACATTCGTCGCCAGCAACACGACTCTCACCCCGGCGTGGACTGTTTCGCTGAGTCAAGATGGAGGCTCTCGCGATACACGCCTGTTGTATCACAATGGTTCACTCTATCTCGGCACAGGACTGGGCAGTACTACCGCAGCCAACACAGGGATTCGCAAGTACGACACGAATGGCAACCTTGACACCAACTGGGCAGGTGATGGACTCCTCAGCCCCTCTGAGGCAGGTGTCTCTCGCTATGACACGATTGAAATAGACCCTGGCTACAACAACAGCGGAGCGACACTGGCAGTCGGAGTGTTCGGAAGCACTATCATTCGTCGTTTCGACCTTAGCACAGGCAACAATGCAGGCAACACCTCTGCCGTGTCCGGCGCACCGACTGCAATACGCGATATTGCCTTCGCCCCCAACGGTGACATGTACTACAAATGGAACGGGGGTACTAGCAACGCGGCAGGTGTCCGTCTGTTCCAGCGCGGGGGAGACCAAAGCTTCAGCGACGGTGGGAACATCGTGTCTCTCACAGAGGGAGCTTTACAACAGTCTACCGTAGCCTTTGTTCCCCTTTCCCAAGTGTTCACAGGGTTCAGCGACTTGGTGATTCACAACCTACGTGTCAGTGGTCAAAACTTTGTGTTTGTTCGGGATACATCGGGCAACCTGATTGCTCAACTGAACGGCGCAGGTCCGACAGTGGATGGGTTCGAACCAGGTGCTTATGCCAACACGCTTCTCAACTACAGCTACTATTTCACAGGCGATGGGCGTGTGTTCCTGTTCGTCGTACAGGGTGGCGGCGCCTCAAACACTTACCAAGACAGACTGGATATCTACGAGATTGTGCCTGAGCCGAGTAGCCTGTTGGCACTGGGTAGCGCCACGGCACTACTGGGATTGATACGCCGACGCAAGCACAACGCTTAACTTACCCACAAGGAGGGACGACATACTGTCGTCCCTCTCTATTCTCTTAACCTCAACTTCACCACTCCCTGCGAGTTCCTTTGAGATTCTTCGCTCCGCTCAGAATGACGAGTTGAGGGGAGTAGGGAGTGGGGAATGGGGAGTAGGTAGTGGGCAGTCGTGGCTTGGGCATCCTGCCCATCAGCAAAGTGTAGCCCAGGCATTCCTGCCTGTGGGAAAGGCACAGACACGAATGTCTGTGCCACATTCGTCGCACGGGCGTCCCACCCGTGACCTTGCTAAGACGACAGGGTGGACGGCTCGGAAGCGCTCTGAGCCGACTCGGAAGTGCCACTCCCTTCAGAAGTCCTATCTGAGTGCCCCCACAGTGCGAACACCTTGCCCAGTATGCCCACCAGCACGAACCCCAGCGCCAAGCCGATGAGTATTCCCCAACCCACGCGCCAAATCGAGACCGACAGTGTTGAGTGGAGATGGCAGAAGGTGTTCACGATGGAGACCTGCCCAATCGCCCCCAGCAACATCGCCAGCGGGAGCCACGACCGAACCCGACTCACGAGGAGCGCCAACGCCACGACCAACATCGGATGCCCTATCAGGAACTCTTTCGTGCGGGGGCGCACATTCATCACATTCTCCAGCAGGGCACGGAACTGCAGTTCCCAGCTCGGCACTGCGCCCGGCGCTTCGTTGCCCGTGCGAATCAGCATCAGCCCCACCGCGCCCAACACCACGCCGATGAGCAGAACCTGACCCCACACAATCGGGCGCAGGAGCCACTCCCGCCAAAACCGCCAACCGCCCAGCGCATACGCCAAATAGAACAGAAGCACCAACAGCAAGGGCAATACATGCGTTATCTTGACCCCAGCGAACTGGTCGACTTTGATGAAGAACGCCGTGCCCGCCAACAGCCCCACGATGTGAAGCGCACCCATCAGGCTCCACGCAAAGGGGATGGGCAGAAGGCGGAGGAGTTGGAGAAGCGGGGATGACTCCCCTCTCCCTGTGGGAGAGGGGTTGGGGGTGAGGGATGAAAAGCCTGCCACCGCCACCATCCCCACCGTCGGGAACAGGAGCGCGCTCGTGAGGGCGACCACCTTGCGCCCCGCAGGAACCGCGCAGAGCAAAGCGAAGCCCACACCCAACGCCACAGGAAGCCACACACGCCAGCCCCAACCCAAAAACTGGCTCACTATCCAACCCAACAGCACCCCTACACCGAAACCGATGCCCAGCCACTTCCACGGCTCAATCTGCCACTCGGTGTAGGGGCGCGCACCCGCCTCCCGAATCGCATAACCCGCTCGGCTAAGGGCGCGCTCCAACTCGATGAGCGTCTCATGAATCTGTTGGGAATCGGCGGAGGCTAAGCGGAAGTAGACGACCCGAATGTTGCGCTCCTGTACTGCCCGCTTGAACCGTTCTACCACTTCGCGAGGTGACATCAAGAGGCTCTCGGCGGCAGTAATGCTATGCACCCGCACGGTTCGGTCAGTCAGCAGTTGGCTCAGTTGCAGGTCGCCCGCCTGTCGCCCGAACTCCACACTGCCATAGCGCAAGCCGAGTGAACGAAACGCCCTTGCGGTGGTCTCTATCTGCCGGCGATAGCCCAGCACTTGGTCGCCCGCGAAGATGACAAGCGTTGCACCTTGCTGGCGTGTTTTGAGCAGCGTGCCCCGTATCGCCACTGCTCCGACGCCGAGCGTGTTCGTCAGGCGCGCCACAATCGGCTTACCCCCCAAGCGCACCTGCTCCACTTGGTCGGGGTCTAAACCCAACCCGATTTGCGCCACCAAGTTCGGCTCACCCAGCACATAAAACTGCGACCCACTGGGCGAGACCACCCGCACGGAAGGTGAATCGGACGGCGTCTCCAGCCGAACGGTTGCGCGCAGGGCGAGCATCTGCTTCGCCTGCTGGAAACGCGCTTCTGAGAGGCGGTAGGACAGCTGGTCGCCCTGCCACTCCCGCGCGCCCCACTGCTCCAGAGTGCCTTCGGTGAGTGCCACACTGAAAGGCGTCTGGAAGCCCCTGAGCCACTGGGCGACCGTCATACCCGAACTGCTGGCGAGCTGTGCCACATCCGCATAGTCCAGCACCAGCTCCACCGCACGGTTTCGGCTCTCGATTTGCCAACGCTCCAAAGCAATCCAACCTGCCAGCCCCGTGGAGACCAGCAGGGTAAGCACCACCAAGAATCGATTGAACCTCTCCACAGGGTAGATTGTAGCACACGGGGTATAATCTCCCTGCAAAAATGACGGCACGCATCGGACTTCTGACCGTCGAACTCTACATCGGTGGCTGTCGCTCCCTGAAGGAGAAGCGTCAAGTGCTCCAGAGCCTCACCACCCGATTGCGAAACGATTTCAACCTATCGGTCGCAGAAGTCGGACACCAAGACCTGCACCAGCGGGCGTGCCTGGCAATCGTATGCGTGGGCAATCAGACCGATTTCGTGAACCGCGTGCTGGACACTGTGCAGGAACGACTCGCCACCGAAGGGCGTATAACCTTATTGGAAGCAACTTTGGAGATTATCTGAGGAGGACGCCGATGGGCGGACGAATGGAACGACTCGAATCGCTATTGACCGCCGAGATTAGCCAGATTCTAATCCGCGAAATCCCCGCGTCGAAGACGATGGCGACCGTGACGGGCGTGCGGATTGCGCGCGACCTGTCCAACGCTACGGTCTATGTGAGCATCATGGGCGACGAAGCGAGCCGAAAGCAGGCAATCGCCGACCTGCAACATTCGGCTGGCTATATTCGGGGACTGCTGGGTAAGCGACTGCACCTGAAACGAATCCCGAAACTGCAGTTCGTGGATGACCCGTCCCTGCGCGATGTTGACCGAATCGCGCAACTCCTGCGCGATGGCTAAACCGAAAATCGCTTGGATGCCCGTGCGTCTCATCCACCCGATTCTCAGCGGGCAGATGAGCGTGGAAGAGTGGATTCGGAGCGCGCCTGCTTTCGGGGTTGGTGCGGTGGAAATCTATCACGCCTTCCTGAGCGACGAGAAGGTTCCCGAACTCCGACGCTTGTTGGACCATTTAGGTCTCTCGGTGAGCCAGATTACCTGCGCGCCCGACTTCACGAACCCCGACCCGACCGTGCGCCAACGCGAGCTGGACGCGATGCGCCAGCGGGTGGACTGGGCAGTACAGTTGGGAGCCGACGCGGTGCGCACGACTGCAGGCATCAATCATCCCGAACTGAGCGAGGAGGACGGGGTGCGCTACGCCGTCGAGCAGATGGTGTGCCTTGCGGAATACTCGGTTCCACTGGGCGTCTACCCCTGCTACGAGAACCACTACCGCGACCGCCTGTGGCACATAGAGGACTTCTCGTTCCGAGCAGAGCGGTTCCTGCGCATTTTTGAGGCGATTGAGCCGACAGAGGTGCGGGTGAACTTCGATTTCGCGAATCCACTGATGACTGGTGCAGACCCCGTCGCCCTACTCCAACGCGTGCTTCACAAAGTGCATCACATCCACGCGGGCGACCGAATGCCGGGCAGTTATCAGCACAGCATACTGGGCGAAGGGCGCGTGCCGTTCCGAGAACTGTTGAGCCTGCTCTCCCAGCATGGCTACAGTGGGTATCTTAGTATCGAAGACGGTCAGGCAGAAGGTGACGAAGGGTTCCGACGCTCGCTCAAGTTTCTCAACCAACTGGTGGACGAAATCTGGCGTGACGAATCGGCATAGAAACGCTCGCACAACGCTGAGCGTCTAAGGAAGGAAGATGATGGGAGCAAGGACGATACTCCGGGCGCTGGTCTTCGGGCTGACCAGCCTATTGGTGGCATACCTACCTGCACAAATCTACCGCAATACGGTCAACCTGCCGTTCCAGACGGTCAGCAACGGTCCCCAAAATGTGATTGTGATCGACATCGACCGTGTCGGTCGCTCGCCTGAAGCGATCGATAGGCTCATTCGTGAGCGGGTTGTGAATGCCACGCGCGCCCAGATTCAGGGTGCGCGCCCCCTCATTCGCTATTATAAGCAGATGGGTTTTCTGCCCGAAGACTATCGTGTGCCGATTATTCACACGGTGGTACTCAGGCGCAACGGGCAACTGATTTTGCCCTCGCGCACGCGCAGTGAACTCGGCAACGGCACGCTCACTTTCCAGATTGTGGACGGCGATGACCCATTCCCGTCCGCTTACAAGGCACTCCTTCAAAACGTGCTGAACGCTGTGCCTCCACTGGTGGAAGCCGAATATGGGAAGCCTGCGCGCTCGCTCACGATTCAGGTGGTCAACTTCGACGATGAGATTGGCGACCGCGACGCAGTGGTGGGCGGTGTGTACGATGTGAGCAACAATCGGTTCCTGTTCCCTATCTACAATTCGGGCGATGCGGCGGCAGTGAACCTGCTCCACTTGGTGGTGCTGGCGCATCATGCCGATGTCGGTTTCGTCTACGACGCTTGGGAAGAAGGCTTCGCGCGGGCGGTCACCACTCGAATAGCACGCGGGGCAGGTTTCCGCTCCATTCAGGGGCTGAACCCCGATTTCATCGATCAAACCCTCGACAACACCTACGATGCCCGACCCTACTACGACGCTTGGAACCAGCCTGTGCTGGGTAGTCCGAGCTTCATCGCCCCTTCCCTGCGCCAGACACCCATTCAGGGGGGCACGACAGGTGGGCTGTGGCTTGTGCGCTACCTGATGGCAGGCTCCGTGTGGCTCAAACTGGCGACCGAGTATCCCACTTTCTTCCGCGAGTTCAACGCTCGCTACTACGCCAACTACTCGCCCAGCTTGCGCGGGGACACCAACGCCCTGCTCAACCTCGCACGCCAGACCCTCAGCGCAATCAGCGGGAACCCGAACCCGACAGTGGAAGGGATACCATTCGACCAGTGGGTGCGTCGGCAGTATATCCTGGACACCAGCGTGACCTACGGGCGCAAACTGCACGCCCAGATGTTCCCCTATGTGTCCAATATCCAACCCGATGAGCAGGCGGTGTTCACCGTGTTCCTGACCTACTTCCAGACCACGCGCTCTGGAGCAGGCTGGGACGAAGCGCTTCTGAACGGCACGAGCTACCCTGTCTACTGGGATGCCAGCTTCAACCGCCTCACGCTCTCGCCCCAGTATGAGCGGGTGGACATCCGCGTGGGCACTGGAGCCGTGATACCGAGCTTTGTCGGTTCGGAAGTTGGCAATCAACGGCTCACGGTGGACTTCAGCGTAGGTACAGAGTTCGCCCAAGTGGTCTACCCTGCCAGCAAGGTACAGGGCACGAACTTCCGCAACAACTTTTTCGGCGTGGTTCACGGATTGGAGAATGGCACCGTCGAGATACAGGTCGGCACAGAGCTGCTCTCTGTGCCTGTTACGAAGGGCGCATTTGGCGCACGATTCAGCGACAACACGATGGCGCGTGAGCGTCAAGCGACCTTGCGTTTCTTGAATGCACAGGGCAGTGAAGTGGGACTCGTGCGAGTCAACACGGGCGTCGGCTTCCAGTATGTGCGCGTTTTCCTGCAGGAGCCAACAGGCTCTTTCACGCTCAGTCGCACATCGGGACTGCATATGGTCAGTTTCCCCTTGCGCACTTTTGAGACCGACTTCGCCAAGCTGCTGAACCTGCCCGCCAGCACGCTTCGTGTGGCACACTGGCGTCAGGAACTGTTCAACTATGTGTACTACCCGAATGTGCCCCCTCCAGCACCGGGCGTGGGTTATTTCCTCCAATTGAGTGCGCCTATCAATATCACGGTTCAGGGCACGCCTCCACCCACCGACCGCCCCTTTGCGATAAGCCTCCAACCAGGCTGGAACCTCATCGGCAACCCGTTCAATGCGCCGATTCCCATCAACAGTTTGCAGGTGATTCACCAGTTCGACTCGCCTGTGAGCTGGGAGACGGCGACCGAGTCGTTTGGTGGACAGCCCCCGCTGGTGGGTTCGCGCGTGTTCACGCTCGGCACGACGGGGCTTTATGTGCAAGCGACGCAGTTAGAGCCAGGACGCGCCTACTGGGTGCGAGTGTTGCGTCCCGAAGGCGTCACTCTGCTCGTGCCTCCGCCTGTCTCGGCAACGGGGCGGAGCCGTGTGTCCTACTCGCCAGCCGAGCCTGCGTGGGCGATGGAGTTGGTGCTTCAATCGCGTTCAGGGGGCGCAATCACCACGCTGGGGATAGACCCCTCCGCCCGATCACGCTCCGCCCTTTTGAATGTAGATGCGCCTCCAAGCCTACCCGGTATGCCTACCTTCGGGGTACAGAGTTCGGACGGCGTCCGCTGGCAGGAGGTGCGCCCGAATGTAGGACGCCAAGAGTGGACGCTGACCGTCGTGCCTGGCGAGCCGAACACCGAACATACGCTTTCGTGGCGCCTGCCCGAAGGCACTACCCGACGCTGGCGACTGGTGCTGGAAGACCCAATCACGGGCGAGCGGGTCGATATGCGCCAGCGCGATTTCTACCGATTTAGCCCTGCCGAGAGCCACACCTTGCGTGTGGTGCTGGAGCCGAACGCCTCGATGCCCGTGCGCATCACCAATCTGCAGGTGACCACCACACGGGGCAATCAGGTCGCTGTGCGCTATCAACTCACAGGCGACGCCAGCGTGCGCGCCGAGATACGCTCAGCCAGTGGACAGACCCTGCGCGTGCTTCAGCCAACACGCTCAGCAGGCGCAGGCACTCATTCGCTGACTTGGAACGGACGTGACCAACAAGAGCGCGCGCTCCCGCCTGGTACCTACCTGCTCCACATCGAGGCGGTGGACGCCGAAGGGCGCATCGCACGCGCCACCAACCCCATCCTGCTGACACGATAGGAGGAAACCGATGCGATACTTCTCTGGACTGCTACTCACGGGCTTGTTGATTTTTCTGCTCTCTGCGTGTGGCGGAGGTGGCGGTGGCTTCGGCGGGGGCGCGGTGCTTCAAGGGCGCGTCGTTCTTGTCGGCACAGGCAATCCGCCCAATCCCCAAGCGACCGTCGAAGCGGGCGGACGCTCCACTCGAACCGACCTCCAAGAAGGCACTTTCCAACTGGCGGTTCCTATTGGCACGACGCAACTGATTGTGCGTGCGCCCGGACTGCCCCAGTTCACCTTCCGATTGCCCATCCTGCAAGCAGACCAGACGGTCGATCTTGGCGACCTCTACATCGGACCTGAGACCGTTTCGGTGCAGGGGCGCATCATCAACGCGCTCACACAAGAGCCTGTAGGTGATGCAGAGGTCATCCTGTTGGGTCAGCGCGCCTTTACAAACCCTGTCAACGGGCGGTTCACGCTCAACGATGTAGCATATGACCCCGAAGGCATCTTAGACCCCGAAGGTGAAGTGCGTCGTACAGGATTTATCCCACGCCGATTCTTAGTAGACCAGCCCGTGATTAGTGGAGTCATCGATCTTGGTGACATCCCGCTCCTGCCAGAGACTGATGAGAACCCCCCTGCAGGACCGGGCAATGTTCAAGGTATTGTGATTGTGCCAGCCGATACTCCGATTGGCGTGCGCATCGACATCTACAATCCGCCCAGTGCGCAGTTCCCCCAAGAGTCGGTCATCGTGAACCAGTCGAACGGTCAGTTCCGCTTGTGGCTTTTGCCAGGCGACTATCGGCTGGTGTTCGTGAAGGGCACGCGTTCTGCCACGCGGAATGTGTCGGTCAACGACCTGCAGACCCCTATCAACTTGGGGCAAATCACCTTGCAGTAGGCATAGATTCTCGCAAAGTGGCTTGGGCGTCTTGCCCATTCAGCACACGGGCGAGACGCCCGTGCTACGCTGTGGCTTGGGCATCTTGCCCATTCAGCACACGGGCGAGACGCCCGTGCTACGCTGTGGCTGGGGCATCTTGCCCATTTCGCTGGATGAGCCAGAGGCTCAAGCCACACTGGGGCATCCTGCCCATTTCGCTGGTGGACAGGGGTATAATCGCATAGGGGCTACGCTGATGGCAATCGTTCGCACACGAAAACGCAAGGTCTCAGAAGAAGAGTTCATGCGCCTGCCCGACAACGGGCGTAAGTACGAACTGGTCAACGGGGAGGTCGTCGAAGTGCCTGCAGGAATACGACACGACGCGCTTGTCATGCGGATTGGCGTTGTGCTTCATCCCTACACTCATAGTCGGGGAGTACTTTGTGGCTCCAGTGCGGGCTATCGCTTGAATTCAGGAAATGTTCGTTCGCCTGATGTCTCATTCATCTTGAACGAACGCCTGCCCGAAGGCAAACCCCCCATCGGTTTCGCTGAGTTCGCTCCAGACTTAGCAATCGAGATATTGTCGCCGAGCGAAGACGCAAGCGAACTCCTGCGCAAGATTGCCGAGTATTTCGAGTCGGGTGCAAAGCAGGTCTGGGTCGTCGACCCCGACGCCCGCCGAATAACCATCTATCGCTCGCCTGTGGATGTGCAGATTTTCGTGGAGGGCGACATTATCGAGAACAACGAACTGCTTCCCGATTTTCGCTGCCGAGTGAGCGAGTTGTTGGGCGAGTAGATTATTCAGAATCTCTCTCCATCTCAGAGAACGTTTCCTCGATCATCTGGCGCGCCAGTGCCCAGAGTTCGGGGGCACTTTCACCGATAACGCAGTTGCGTTCCAGCACCTTCTCTTTGGGCACGCAGTGTTCACGCCAGCCACCGCCGCCTGTGCAGTAGTTCGCCAGCACGCCTGCAAGTCGGTCTAAGGCGTGGGCGAACCGCGCCTCGGGCGTGTGTCGGTCGGCAAACTCTTCCCAGAGTTGATGAAACTCTTGGGCTTGGTCGGGTGGTAAAAGGGCAAAGATACGCTCGGCGGCGCGCTGTTCCCGCTCGCGTTGGGTTAGGCGGGCGACCTCGTCATAGGCGAAGGTGTCGCCCGCGTCGATTTCAACAATATCGTGTATCAGTGCCATCTTGACCACGCGGGACAGGTCTACTGGTTCACGGGCATACTCCGCCAGCACCAAAGCGAGCATCGCCAAGTGCCACGAATGCTCGGCATCGTTCTCATACCGTGAGCCGTCGAGAATGCGCGTCCTACGCAAGATGGCTTTGGTCTTATCTATCTCTATGAGGAAATTGATTTGTGCTTTGAGACGGAGGCTATCGTTTTCCATGGCTATGGCAGGTGTGAACCATTACCTGTCTGTGACCAGAAGGCAGAGGCAATCTCTTCATTTTGTTCGCGAAGCCAACGATAAACTTGCTTGAGAACTCGTGGCAGTCCTTTTTGAGGAAGATACTTCTCTTCCCAGTCTGACACTTGTTTCCTAATCTCTTCACTGAATGGTGTCTCAGTTTGAATGCCGAGATACTGGCAAGCCCTTACCAAGTTTGCGTCTTCGGTGGAAATACACCCAATCCCCTTGACCAAAGATGCTGCGACGACAACACTGTCAGTTAGGTCAAGGCGTAAGGCGGAAGGTGAAGCAGACGCAAGAGTGTGCAGAACCTTTAGTGCCTCCTGTAAAGTCAGGATGTCGACTGGTAGGATTACTATCGGTGCGTTGAGCAGTTGATTGAGCTTTTGGTTTATGCCCTCTCGATCGACACCGTAAACCTTAGCAAGCACTGCATAAGATTCCAGTATATTTAGAGTGGTCGTAGACCAGCCTGAACGCTTCAAGATGAACTGTTGACATACTGAAGAGGCAGGATGCCCCTCTAAGAGGGCATAAACCAATATCATGGTGTCGAGACACCGTTCTAATACGAGGTCAGAGGAAGAGGTCATCCCCACGAATCTCCAAGTCTTCTTCTTGTGAGACCTGTGTGTCGGGCTTTAGCCTTGTTGCAAATATCTCATCCCAAGTTTCAGGGCAGATGGGGCGGATTAGAATCCCCTCGGCAGTCTTCTCGAGGTATACAGACGAAGCCAAGTTCAGCTCCTCTGCCCAATCGGCAGGGATCTCGATTTCTCTATTCTGTCCGAGGGGACAAATCCGCATCTTCTCACCCGCTGGATTATACCACGATTTATCCCTTCAACGCCTCAGCACCACCGACCACCTCGGCAATCTCTTTGGTAATCGCTGCCTGGCGCAGGCGGTTCATCGTCAGGGTGAGTTCCTGAATCATCTTACCAGCGTTGTCGCTCGCCATCGACATCGCCGTCATGCGCGCGCCGTGTTCGCTGGCACTCGCCTCCAGCAACGCCTGAAGCACGACCGTCAGCAGATAGCGTGGAAGCAGGCGTGCCAGCAGCTCCTCTGCAGGTGGCTCAAAAAGAAAGTCGTAGCGCGTGCCGTCATCGTCTCCTGCAGGCGGTTCAATCGGCAAGATGGGCACGACCGTCGGGCGCTGAGTCACAGGGTTGATGAACTGCGAGTAGACCAGATAGACCTTGTCCACCTCGCCCGAGATGAACAGATTCTGCACGGTGTCGGTCACGGCGCGTGCTTCGGCTAACCCTGCACCTGAAGTGGGCATCGAGCGGTAGTCGGCAATCGTGAACCCGCGCTTGCTGAAGAACTGATACCCGCGCCGTCCGATACAGATGAGTCGCACCTGCTCTTGGGGGATTTCCATATCCCGAATGGTGTTTTGCAGGGTGCGGATGATGTTCATGTTGTAAGAGCCACACAGTCCGCGGTCGGAGGTCGCCAGCACGAAGCCGTAGGTGCGTGATTCCCGCTGTTGCAGGAGGGGGTGGTCAGGGAGTTCGCCTGCGCGCCCCAACTCCTGCATAATGTCGTGCATACGCTGGGCATACGGTCGTGCCGAGAGCACGCGGTCTTGCGCACGACGCAGGCGTGCCGCAGAGACCAGTTTCATCGCCCGCGTAATCTGCTGAATGCTCTTCGCGGCGCGGATGCGCGCCCGCATACCTCTTAGGGTTCTCATGCCAGCCCGTGCTCCTTCTGGAACTGCTTCTTGAACTCCTCAATCGCCCCGCGCAAGGTCGCTTCGGTCTGCGGTTCGAGCTTCTTCTCGCGCCGAATCGTCTCGCCCAGGTCGGGATACTTCTCGCGCATGTAGGGGTGGAACTTCTCCTCGAAAGTGCGCACCAGTTCGACGGGGATGTCATCAAGGTAGCCCTGCGTGCCTGCGAAGATAATCATCACTTGCTCCTCGACAGGCATCGGAGTGAACTGGGGTTGCTTGAGGATTTCCTGCAAGCGCAGACCGCGTGCGAGCTGAAGTTGGGTCGCGCGGTCAAGGTCCGAAGCGAACTGAGCGAACGCCTGCACCTCACGGAACTGCGCCATGTCCAAGCGCAGACGCCCCGCGACCTGCTTCATCGCACGAATTTGCGCGTCGCCCCCAACACGGCTCACCGAGATACCCACATTGATAGCGGGGCGGATACCTGCATAGAACAGGCTCGGCTCCAGGTAAATCTGTCCGTCGGTGATGGAGATAACATTCGTGGGAATGTATGCCGACACATCGCCCGCTTGAGTCTCGATAATCGGTAGAGCGGTCAGTGAGCCACCGCCACGTTCGTCGGACATCTTCGCAGCACGCTCCAGCAAGCGGGAGTGCAGGTAGAACACATCACCGGGATATGCCTCGCGTCCGGGCGGACGGCGCAGGAGCAGAGAGACTGCACGATAGGCTTGGGCGTGCTTAGACAGGTCATCGTACACGACCAGCGCGTGCATCCCGTTATCGCGGAAGTACTCGCCCATCGCACAACCAGCATAGGGCGCAAGATATTGCAAGCTGTTCGGGTCGCTTGCCGACGCCACCACCACGATCGAGTAGTCCATCGCGCCGTAGCGTTCGAGCGTATCCACGAACCGTGCTACCGCCGCCATCTTCTGACCGATTGCCACATAGATACAGTATACGGGCGAGTCGGTCTCGTGGGTCTGCTTCTGATTGATGAAGGTGTCTAATACGATAGCGGTCTTTCCGGTGGAGCGGTCGCCGATAATCAGTTCGCGCTGTCCGCGCCCAATCGGGATCATCGCATCGATCGCCTTGATGCCTGTCTGGAGCGGTTCCTTAACGGGTTGGCGGGTAATCACGCCGGGCGCGATTACCTCAATACGGCGGTACTCCTCGGCGACAATCGGACCTTTGCCATCGAGCGGTCGTCCGAGAGCGTCCACCACGCGCCCCAGCAGTGCCTTGCCGACGGGCACCTCAGCGATGCGTCCCGTGCGCTTGACGGGGTCGCCCTCTTTGAGCTCCTCGTCCGAGCCAAGCACGATTACGCCGATACTGTCCTCCTCGAGGTTGAGCACCATGCCCATCACCTCGTGGGGGAACTCCAACAGCTCGCCCATCTGCGCGTCGGGCAGTCCGTACACACGGGCGATACCGTCACCCACCTGCAGAATCGTGCCAACACTCTCAGCGGTCGGTTGGCTATCGACCGATTCTATCTCTCTTGCTAAAATGCTGGTAATCTCTTCGGGTCTTATCATGGCTACACCTCATTCCGTTCGGGCAGTTCCGCGTCGGGCGATTTCGAGTCGAACCTGCTCGTGCAGTCGGTCAAGCGCGCCTTTCAGGGAGCCGTCGATTTGGTAGTCGCCCATCTGCACGATGACGCCTCCTAATATTTCAGGTTGCACCTCGTAGGTCGGGATGACTTGCTTATTCAGCCCTGCCTCCAGTTTGCGCACGAGCGCCTGTTGTTCTATCTCATTCAGGGGCACGGCAGAGAGGATTGTGGCGCGCACGACGCCCTGATGCGCCTCTTGGAGCCGTTGAAACTCCTGGCAGATAGCAGGGAACAGTTTCTCACGCCGTTTCTCGATGAGCAGGTCTAACAAGCGGAGTGTGCTGACCTGCAGTTCAGTGCTGAGCAGTTGGCGCAGTTGGCTCTTTTTGCGCTCGCGTGCGATGAGAGGGCTATAGAGGAAGGCGCGAAACTCCTCCGACTGCTCCAGGAGGCGGTTCAGGTTCTCGAGGTCGCCTGTGACGGCGTCGAGCGAGTCGCTTTTCAGCGCCACCTGAAACAGCGCGCTGGCATAGCGTCGTGCCACACGCAGGTCGGTCATCTCATCGCACCTCCGCGTTCTGGATGAACTCGTTCACCAGTCGGCGATGGCGGGCGTCGTCGAGGCTCTCCCGCAAGAGTCGGCTGGTGGTTGCTATCGTGAGGTCTGCGACATAGGTCTGCAGTTCGGTGAGGAGTTTTTCGCGTTCCAGCTTCGCTTGCTCTTGGGCGCGCGCGAGGACTTCATCAGCTTGGCGTCGGGCGTCGGCAAGGATTTGCTCGCGCAGTTGTTGGGCTTCGCCCAGTGCCTGCTGGATACGCTCGCGCGCTTCCGCCTCAATTTGGTTCAGGCGCGCCTCATATTCCGTGCGCAGGCGCTCCATCTCTTGGCGGTCTGCCTCGATTTTGTCGTAGGTGGCGTTGATGTCTTGCCGTCGCTGTTCGAGCATCGCGCCCAAAGGCTTCCAAAAGAACTTGGTCACAAGCCACAGCAGAAGCAGGAAGCCGATGGCTTGGATGAGCATGATGTTGAAATCGATGCCGAGCAGCTCGAGGATACCGCCCTCTCCGCCTTCACTTGCTGCCAGCAGGTCTGACCAACGCGTTAATAACAGGTTCATCATTCGTCTCTCCCTATAGATGTTGGGGGGATTAGTCCCCCCTAAATCGTGGCTGGGTACGTCGCTTACTGACTAACCGTTGGCAGACGACCCTGGAGCAGGAAGAAGATAACGAACGAGAACAGCACCAGCGACTCGATGAACGCCAGCGCAATAATCATTCCTGTCTGAATACGCCCTGCCATTTCGGGTTGGCGAGCCATGCCTTCCATCGCTCCTGCGGCGGCGCGCCCCTGACCCAGCGCTGCTCCAATTACGGCAATCGGCAAGCCCAGCCCGACGGCGATCGCTAAACCGAGCAAGTACAGTCCTGTACCAACTTCGAATTGCATTAGCTTCTCCTCCTTGTTTTTTTAGTGTTTCTACCCGTCTCTCCCAGACGGGCGTTCTCCCCTCGTTCGAGGGGAAACTTGGTTAATGGGCGTGCGCGTGCTCTCCGTGATGTTCCTCATGATGCTCGGTGGCTAACGCCAAATAGATGAGCGTGAGGATAGAGAACACAAACGCCTGCACGAACCCGACCAGCAGTCCCAGCAACAGCACAGGGAACTGAATAGGGAGCGGGATAAACGCGCTCTTGAACAGCGGGACAGCCAGCGCGGTAATCAAAGCGAGTGTGACCTGCTCTTTACCGAACATGTTTGCGTATAAACGCACTGAGAGGGACACGGGTTTCGCTAACTCGCTGACCACTTCAATCACGAACAGGAGTGGCGAGATAGGTGCAGGCACTTCGCCCCAACGCGCAAAATGCTTGAAATAGCCCACAATCCCACGCGCTCGAATCGATTCGTATTGGACATACAAGATGACGATAAGGGCGAGTGGGACAGTCGTATTGAGCGTTGCGGTGGGGGCAAGACCAGGGGGCATAAGCCCCATCAGGTTCGATATCAAGATGAACAGAAAGAGCGTGCCTGCAAGGGGCACATATTTGCGCCCATGTTCGCCCACGACGCTCACTGCGAGGTTATCGAAGAACTCATAGATGACCTCTGCAAAGTTCTGCAGGCGTCCTGGACGCTTCTGTAGGTTGCGCGTACTGAGAATCGCAAAAATCACCAGCACCACCGCAGCGATGCCAGCGAAAACCGAAAAGACCCACGGCGAGACATGATGTTCTTCCACGCTTATTGTCTCCTTCGCCTTCCTTAGTCGCTAAGAGTATACCCAATCGTTTTCAGGGGCGTCAAGGGCACTCGTGGCGCGGGCATCCCGCCGCGTCGTCACCCTGAGCGAAGCGAAGGGTCTTCACCCCCCTCTCCGTTTACGGCTTACTGCACGACAGTTTTTCGTACTTGTGCCTGCGTTTGGCTTCTATTAAGAAGGGCAGACACGGGGGTCTGCCCCTACAGGTAAGGCGGCTGAGTAGGGGCGCACCCCCGTGTGCGCCCATTTTCGTTTCTTCCTCAAAAAAGTGTCGTGCAGTAAGCTGCTTGCGGAGAGGGGGCAAGGGGGTGAGGTTGAGATTCCTCGCCTTCGGCTCGGAATGACAGACAGGGCTGTGGGAGAGGGGCTGAGGGTGAGGGCTAAAAACCGATAGAAAACTCTGGCGTTCACCCCAAAAGTGAACCTGAGTTTTGTACCCTTATCAGGGGGCTGGAGGGGTGTGAGGTTGAGATTCTTCGCTCCGCTCAGAATGACGGGGGGGGGGCACGATGCCCAAGCCACACCCGTAGCACGGGCGTCTCGCCCGTGCTACGGGCACGATGCCCAAGCCACGAAGTTCGTCTCTATCGGGTATAATCTCCTTGCTTGTGAAAACCTGCACAAAGTCCAGTCAGGAGCCACCCATCTGGGTTCGTCAGGATGAGCAGAGGCGTCGGTATGTGCGCGAGATGTTCGCGCGCATCGCTCCACGCTACGACCTGCTCAACTCGATTCTGAGCCTGCACCTGCACCACTATTGGCGATGGCAGGTCGTGCGAATGCTGAGGCTTCCACCGAACCCACAAGTGCTCGACCTCTGCACAGGCACAGGTGACCTCGCGATCGACCTGGCACGCCATATCGGACCTGGTGGCGAGGTAGTGGCGGTCGATTTCTGCGAACCGATGCTGATGCGCGGGCATGAGAAAGCCTCACGACGGGGGCTGAACCATACCCTTTGGCTCGGTGGCGACGCCCTACACTTGCCGTTCGCAGACGCCTCGTTCGACGCCGTCACAATCGCGTTCGGACTACGCAACCTGATTGACAAACCGCGCGCCTTTCAGGAGATGGCACGGGTACTGCGCTCTGGTGGACGCGTTGCAGTTTTAGAGTTGACCCGCCCTCAGCGCGTGCCGTTCCGCTGGTTCTACGATATCTACGCGCTCCAAATCTTGCCTCGCATCGGCAAACGACTCAGCGCAGAAGATGCCTACCTCTACCTGCCGATGTCGATTCAGCACTATGAAGACCGTGCCACGATCGCCGAATATATGAAACAGGCTGGTTTTACGAATGTGTTTTACCGAGACCTGACCTTCGGTGTCGTGTGCGTTCATATGGGAGTTAAGCCATGACGACTATGAAAACGAAGCCACAAACGATTGCGGTTCCAGAGTTGCTGGCGCCAATTCTGCCAGAGATGGAAGCGGTGGAGGCATTTCTGGAAGCGCAGTCGGAGACTGTTATTCCGCAGTTCACGGAGCTAACGCGCCACCTGCTCTCGGCGGGCGGTAAGCGTCTTCGTCCAGCGATTGTGATTCTGTGTGCCTATGCCTCTGCGCCCGAACGGTTCGCCAGTCTGTACCGAAACGGGTACAGTGGACGCAACCGCTTAGCCGTAATAGCGGGCTGTATGGAAATGATCCATATGGCGACGCTTATCCATGATGATGTGATTGACCAGACCTTCACCCGCAGGGGCAAGCCGACAGCGAACGCACTTTATGGCAACCTCGCCACAGTGCTATCGGGCGATTTCATCTTAGCTCGGGCGATGCGCCACTTGGCGATGGACGGCGACCTGCGCATCATCCGCCAAGTCGCCCAAATCACGACCGATATGAGCGAGGGCGAGGTCGCTGAGGTATTCCTGCGCCACCAACTGGAACTCTCCGAGAGCCAGTATATCGATGTCATTCGCAGAAAGACCGCCGAGTTCCTCGCAGGATGCTGTCGGATTGGGGGCTACCTAGTGGATGCTGAAGAGCTTACGCTCGATGTACTGGAACAGTTCGGGCGTGAGCTGGGCATCGCCTTCCAAATCACTGACGACCTGCTGGACTATCTCGGCGACCCACAACTGACGGGCAAACCCAACGGCACCGACTTCCGCGAGGGGTTCGCCACGCTTCCGCTCATCCACTACTACCAACACGCGCCCGAATCGGAGCGCCAACGCCTGCTTGAGGAGTTCGGTACCGACATCGAACCGCAACGATTCACCGAATTGAGAGAACAAATTCGGCTCACGGGCAGTCTAAGGTATTCAGAGGAGGTTGCAGAGCGCTATCGGCAAAGCGCACTGAAGCGACTGGAGTGCCTGCCGAACTCCTCCATCCGAACTACCTTACAGGAGGTTGCACGATTCGTCACGGAGCGCAAGTATTAGAGATGGGCAAAGGCGTGGGTGAAGAACTTTCCGGTTTGGCAAACCGCTTTGACTGCTTCATCTTCGATCTGGATGGGGTCGTCTATCGTGGGAATCGCCCACTGCCCTACGCCACCGAGACGCTCAACCTCTTGCTCGAAAGCGGGCGTGAGGTGTACTTTCTGACCAACAATTCGGGCTACACGCGCGAGCAGTACGCCCAGAAACTGACCCAGATGGGCGTGCCCGCATCCCCTGAACAGTTCATCACCTCGGCGTGGGCGACTTGCCTCTACCTGCAGGAGCAGTTACCTGATGCGCGCGTGTTCGTGGTGGGCGAACCAGGTCTCAAAGAGGAGTTGACGAACTTCGGCTTCGAGTTGGTGGCAGACCCCGAACAGTACCTGCCCGATGCAGTTGTGGTGGGAATCGACCGTGAGTTCAGCTATCAGCGTCTGGCGCAAGCGCAATATGCGATTTTGAACGGTGCACACTTCATTGCCACGAATACCGATGCGACCTACCCCGCTGAAGACCGCTTGATGCCCGGTGCAGGCACGATTGTTTGTGCGATTGCAACCGCAACCAGCAAAACGCCGATTGTGTTGGGCAAGCCGAACCCCGCGATACTCCAAACTTTCCTCAGCCATCATCCCCTACCGTTGGAGCGTACCTTGCTGATAGGCGACCGCTTGGACACCGATATTGCGCTCGCCAACCTGCTTCATATCCCCTCTGCGCTGGTATTGACAGGCGTGACCCAACAGTCGGACTTAGAGAAAGCACGCATCGACCAACTCCCGAACTGGGTACTTCCCGACCTGAGCGGACTGCTGACCGACGGCGTGGATAGCCTCTTGATTCACACGCTACCGAATGGGGTATAATCCCTCTTGCGTGGGGCGGTAGCTCAGCTGGGAGAGCGCTTGCATGGCATGCAAGAGGTCGGCGGTTCGAATCCGCTCCGCTCCACCATACTGGAATTTGATTCTAACCTCCAGAGCAAAGGTACAGTTGTTCCCCTCTCCGCTTTTCGTGCTTTAGCAAACGGAACAAGAAAATCAAGATCAAAAGGGGCAGGGTATACCCTGCCCCAGAGTTTGAGCCTTAGTCTGCGACATCGCCGAAGAAGGCTTCGACCGGTATGAGACCCATCTGGGCTGCGCGTCGGAAGGCTTTCACCCGATTGTTCACATTGAGCTTCTCGTAGATGTTCGCTAAGTGGAAGTCCACCGTGCGTTTGCTCACGAAGAGTGTGTCCGCCACTTCCTGTGACGAGCGTCCCTGAGCAATCAGGCTCAGCACTTCAATCTCGCGCTTTGTCAGCCGAACGGGCTTACTGCGCGTCTGCCAATCCCTTTGGCTCATCGTTTTGCCACCTCGTTCCTTGAGATTTTGCCGCCCGCACAGGATATATTCCACACGCACTCGCCGAATTTCACAGGGAATGCCTCCATAACCGCCCAATTTGCCCCAATCACGCAGGGAACGGATTGGGACGGTATAATGCTACCCAATGTTTATTGACGAGGTCGAGATCGAGGTGGAAGCGGGCGCAGGTGGGGACGGCTGTGTCTCGTTCCGACGCGAGAAATATGTCCCGCGTGGAGGCCCCGACGGAGGCGATGGGGGCAAGGGGGGCGATGTCATCCTGATCGCAGATATCCACCTCACAACCCTGCTGGACTTCCACTACAAAACGCGCTATAAGGCGGAGCGCGGGGGGGCAGGCTCTGGTAGCACACGCAAGGGACGCAACGGAAAATCGCTCACGCTGAGAGTCCCCGTCGGTACACTGGTCTACGATGCTGAAACGGGCGACCTGTTAGCCGACTTGGCACGCCCAAACCAGAAGTTCGTCGTGGCACGCGGTGGACGCGGAGGACGCGGGAACGCCCGCTTCACAACCCCGACCCGCCAAGCACCACGCCTCGCCGAGAAAGGTCTGCCCGGCGAAAAACGGCGCGTCCGCCTCGAGCTGAAACTCTTAGCCGATGTGGGGATTGTCGGGATGCCCAACGCTGGCAAAAGCACCCTGATAAGCCGTATCACTGCTGCGCGCCCCAAGATTGCCGACTATCCCTTCACCACGCTCGTGCCGAATCTCGGTGTCGTGCAGTATCAAGAACATCACTTCGTGGTGGCAGACATCCCCGGATTGATTGAAGGCGCACACGAAGGAGCGGGCTTGGGACACCAGTTCCTGCGCCATGTGGAACGCGCACGACTCCTGCTCTACCTGCTGGATGTGTCGCCCTTCGCAGAGACCCCACCTCTGCAAGCGTTTGAGACCCTGCGCCGTGAAATGGAGCAGTTCAATCCTGCTCTCTTAGAGAAACCTGCGCTCATCGCACTGAACAAGATCGACACCCTACACGACCGCACCGAGCTGGAGCCCGTTATCGAGGTATTTCAAGAACGGGGCTATGAGGTCATCCCTATCTCCGCCTACACGGGCGAGGGGTTGGAAACGCTACTGGCGCGCTTGAGCCAACAGGTTGCCCAATTGCCACCGCCCGAGCCGTTGCTGGAGCCTCACCCCGAAGTCGTGCGTCCTCGTCGCGAACCTGTGCGCATCGTGCGTCAAGACGACCGCTTCATCATAGAGGGCGACCTACCCCGCGAAATCGTGCAGATTACCGACCTCAATAACCCCGAAGCGCTCCAGCGCATGCAACGACGCCTGCGCGGGCTGGGCATCTTCCGCAAGTTAGAAGCGCTGGGCGCGCAAGAGGGCGACATCGTGCAGATTGGCGATGTAGAGCTGGAATACACGCCCGATAGTTAGTGGGCTTCGTGAAAGGATGGACAGATTTTGAGGGAGAAAAGAAAACGGGCGCACCCGGGGATGCGCCCCTACGCAACCGCCTTGCCTGTAGGGGCAGACCCCCGTGTCTGCCCTGCTAAACAGAAGCCAACCTCAGGCACAAGAACGAAAAACTGTCGTGCAGTAAGCTCCCACAAGGAGAGGGGAGCAGACCCTTCGCTCAGGGTGACGAGAAGGTGGCTCAAGAAAACATATGTGCGAGACGCCCATATGCGAAATGGGCAAGATGCCCAAGCCACTTTTTCGTACACCCTTTCAGGGAGTTGACAGAGCGATTCGCTTTGGAGTATAATTCGCTGTGGAAAACCAGTTTCCAAACGGAGGGAGCTAGATGAACCACTTATTAGAGGGACTTCGGAACGCCGGAATGCGCCTGACCCCCCAACGGGTCGCTATCTGTCGGATACTTCACGAGAGCAAAGACCACCCAACCGCGATGATGATTTATCACGAACTTCTGCCTCAGTTCCCTACCCTGAGCCTCGCAACGGTGTACAAAACGCTGAATGTGTTGAAGGAGTTGGGCTTAGTCCACACCTTGGGCGATGCAGGGGATGGGATGGAACACTACGACGCCGACCTCACGCCCCATATCAATCTGGTCTGCGTGCGCTGTCATCGGGTCATCGATTTTGATGAGGCGATGATTCAGTCGGTTCAAAAGGCGGTGGAGGAGCGCTCGGGTTATCAGATACAGGGGGCGCGCATTGTCTACTACGGTCTGTGCCCCGAATGCCGAAAAGCACACACCAACGGCGCAAACGGCAAGTAAACCGTCCCAACAAAGGAGAAGCCGATGAACCCTATCCGAGCGATTCAGAAGCGGCTGGCGGAAGCCGACTCGTGCTCTGACCAGATGGCGAAGGTGGTTCTCAAAGAGCACGGGCTAAAGCGTGTGCGCTACGACTACCAAAGCGACACGGTCGAGGTGGAATACGACCCCAACCTCATTAGCGAAGAGCGTGCGCGTGAGGTTGTGGAACCGCTGCTGAAAGAGATTGGACGGCGCACTCCCACCTGTGCCCTGCGCGACCCCAAAATCGGGGTCTGTTCTGCCTGTCCCAGCGTTGCCCAACACGGCAAACGCTGGCAACAGAACGGCACGGTTTACCAAGCCAAGTTCGACGGGCGCGTCCTGACTGTAGAAAGTGAACCCCCACCCACCGAGCCGACCGACCGTTTCATTCGGCGGGTGAAGGCGGTCGAAGCGGGCGTGCCTCTCTGGAAAAGCCGAGCCTTCTGGGAACCACTACTCTCGGCACTGACGCTGTTGATGATTATCGTGGGTGGACTGGCACGCTGGCAAGGTGTAGACCCCTTAGCGAACCTCGCTTACCTGATTGCCTATCTCGCAGGGGGCTACTTCGGGGTTATCGATGGCTATCAGACCCTGCGCGAACGACGGCTCGATGTGAACTTCCTGATGATTGCCGCCGCGCTGGGCGCAGCGGTCGTGGGCGAAGCCCCTGAAGGCGCAACTCTACTGTTCCTGTTTTCCCTCTCGAACACCTTGCAGAACTATGCACTGGCACGGAGCCGACGCGCCGTGCGCGCCCTGATGGCACTTCAGCCCGATGTCGCCCACAAAATCACCCCGACAGGCACTATCGCTGTTCCAATAGAGGAGTTGAATGTCGGTGACCGCGTGCTTATCCGCCCAGGCGAGCGTATCCCCACCGACGGCACTGTCGTGCGTGGTGAATCGCATGTAGACCAATCTCCTATCACGGGCGAATCGGTTCCTGTGCATAAGACGGTGGGGGCAACAGTCTACGCTGGCACGGTCAATACGACGGGCACGCTGGAAGTGGAGGTCGCGGCACCTGCAACCGAAACCTTACTCCATCGTATCTTGCGACTGGTGGAAGAGGCGCAGGAGCAGAAAGCACGCACCCAGCGCTGGCTGGAGCAGTTCGAGCAACGCTATGCACTGGCAGTGATTGGAGGTTCAGCGCTGGTGGCGTTCGGTCTACCTCTGATTCTCGGCTGGCAATTCAGCGATGCGTTCTATCGGGCGATGACGCTGTTGGTGGTGGCATCGCCTTGCGCCCTCGTAATCAGCACACCTGCAACTTTGCTTAGCGCGATTGCGAACGGTGCGCGCCGAGGCGTGCTGTTCAAGGGCGGGGAACCGATCGAACGGTTAGCCACCATCCAAGCCATCGCAATCGACAAGACAGGCACGCTCACTGAGGGCAAACTGGTCTTCACCGACCTTGTGCTGACAGGTAAGATGGACGAGCAGGAGTTCTGGCAGTTGATTGCCGATGTGGAGTCGCTCTCGGAGCATCCGCTGGCGCAGGCATTAGTGAAAGAAGCGGAAGGGCGCGGCTATCAGCCCCAGCCTGTCGAGTCGTTTCAGGCGGTGCCAGGCAAGGGCGTGATTGCCAAATGGCGTGGGCGCACCGTTCGGGTCGGGAATACGCGCCTTGTTGAAAGGATAGGGGCTGAAACCACCACTCTCCAACGCCTTCGTCAAGAAGGCAAAACGGCGATGCTGGTGGCGGTGGATGATGAGATTGTCGCCATCGTTGCCGTCGCCGATGAGGTACGCCCCCAAGCACAAGAGGCGGTGCAAAAACTCAAAGCAAGCGGGATTTCCTGTGTGGCGATGCTCACGGGCGACGCTGAACCCGTCGCACAAGCAGTTGCTCGGCAAGTCGGGATCGACCGCGTCTATGCCGACCTTCTGCCCCAAGAGAAACTGGAGGTGCTGAGACAACTCACCGATGAGTTCGGGGCGGTGGCGATGGTGGGCGACGGTGTGAACGACGCGCCTGCGCTCGCCTCGGCAGAGGTGGGGATTGCGATGGGCGCAGGAACCGATGTCGCCTTAGAGACCGCCGATGTCGCCCTTGTGGGGAACGACCTGCTGAACCTGCCCTACGCGGTGGAGCTCAGCCGACGGGCAATGCAGGTGCTGAAGCAGAACCTCATCTTCGCCACGAGCGTGATTGTGGTGCTGGTTGTTCTGACCTTCACCGCGAACCTGCGCCTGCCCGCGGGCGTGATTGGGCACGAGGGCAGTACTCTGCTCGTAGTTCTAAATGGGCTACGCTTGCTCTTGTTCCGACCCGTTAAGGCAGAGGCAAGCCAAACGCACTGAGCCACTCGATAAGTTTCTTCCGACGCTGGGCGTCCTCTTGGGGTAGTTGCAAGGGGCGCCCGCGCGTATCGACAACGACACCCACCACACCGCCTTCCAAGACTGCGGTGCGCGGTTTGCCCTTGCCTGCACCGACATCGAACCCGCGCGCAGGGGTCAGGCGCGCTTCCATCGTCTCGCCCACTCCCATCGGGAGAACCCGAATCTCGCCGTAGCGGAAGGTCTCGCTCTTGCCGTTATACTCAATCGTGAGGCACGGCTCACCTTCCTTGCCCTGCCCGACGGGTGCGACACAGGAACCCAAGCGTATCAGACAGTCGCGGTCGAACACCTGCGCCGCCGCTTCGGGATGCACGGTGGACAGCACACCGAGCTGGGGCATCATAAAGATCGAGTCGACCGCCAACATCGTCACGCCTTCGGGCTGATAGGCGTCCATCATCATCAGGGCGGACTGGGCGCGTTTGGGCGCGTGGCTCAGCACGCCCCCGCTTCCCACAATCATATCGAGTTTCATCATCTGCACGAGGCTTCTGCCTGTCTCGGCTTGGTCTAACGCCTCGCCGATGGTGCGCTGTTGTTGCACGCCTTTCAGACCGCGCGCCAACTGCTTGTGGTGGATGAACGCCAGTCGGAGTGCCTCGCGTGAGACCGCCTGTTCCAACAGCAGGTCGTGATAGGTCTGCGGGATTGTGGTGGGGCGTATCATCTTGTTGCGCAGGCGGTTGCGCACCTCGTACTCCTCAATCTCGAACGGGAGCCACCGCCGAATGTTGCCGATGCCCGCCTCCAACATCACATTACAGATCGAGTAGCTCATTCCGAGGTTCGCGCTCACCGTGCGTGTGTAGTTGCCATCGAACACCGAGAACACATCGGTCGTCGCCCCACCGATGTCGACGCCAAGGATGTTTATCCCGCGCTGTTCGGCGATTGTAACCATAATCTTGCCGACGGCGTTCGGGGTGGACATGATGTCGGCGGAGGTCCAAGTCATCAGTTTGGAGTAGCCCGGCGCCTGTTGCATCACATGCTCCAAGAAAAGTTCGTGGATGGCTTCGCGTGCAGGACCGAGGTTCTCGCGGTCGAGTGTCGGGCGCAGGTTCTCCACGATGCGTAGGTCGAACCGCTCGCTTAGCACATGCTGGATTTCCTCACGGGCGTCCTTGTTGCCGGCGAAGATGACGGGCAGGTTCATCGTGCCGAATCGTGGGCGCGGGTCGGCAGCGAGCAGGAGCTCTGCCAGTTCCACCAGGTGCGTCACCGTTCCGCCATCGGTGCCACCAGAGAGGAGCACGATATCGGGGCGCAGTTCGCGCAAGCGTTGAATTTTCTGGTAGTCCTTGCGCCCGTCGTCAATCGCAATCACATCCATAATAATCGCGCCTGCACCAAGCGCAGCGCGCTGGGCACTCTCGGCAGACATCTGGCGCACAACCCCCATCACCATCATCTGCAGACCGCCTCCCGCACTGGAGGTGGAAAGGTAGAGGTCTACCCCGCGTTTCTCGTCAACTTGAGGAGTCAGAATTTTGCCGTTCTCGATAAACTGGCGTCCTGTGAGGTCTTCCAACTCACGGGTTGCGTTCAGCACGCCGATTGTCACATCATCAAACGGTGCTTCTACCGTCGTTGGCGCCTCGCCACGGTTGACCAAGCGATACTCGTTCCCCTGCTTCTCGATCAGTATCGCCTTCGTTGTGGTACTGCCACAGTCGGTTGCTAAGATTGAGCGCACTTCTGCCATATTCGGTCACTCCTCCCGCGCCCTATGCGGGTATGGCGTATTATACCTTGCTGTTGCAGAGCGGTTGACTCATCGGGTGAACTTATCGGGTATACTCTTTGGCGTGAGCCGGTAGCTCAGCAGGTAGAGCAACGGACTTTTAATCCGTAGGTCGAGGGTTCGAGTCCCTCCCGGCTCACCATTTCTATTGGGGAGGCAGTTATTCCACACGAAGGAACTGATATGGAATAACGCTCGTATACCCTATCAAAGCCGAGTAAGGCTCGGTAGTAGGAGGAGACAACCATGTTTGAAGCCGACCGTGTGTACCTAACCGAGGAGGGTTTCCGCCATCTGGAAGCAGAACTCCGACGGCTCCAGACGGTGGAGCGTGCGCGAATCGCCGAAGAATTTCGCGCCCACAAAGAGCACGGCGAATTTAGCCCCGAAGACACCGAACTGGAAAGCCTGAAGAGCGAGCAAGCGTATGTCGAATCGCGCATCCAAGAAATCAAAAGCATCCTCCAAAGTGCGACGATTGTGCGCCAAGAAGACATCCCCACCGACTATGTCGGGATTGGCTCGCTCGTCACGGTGGAAGAGGTCGAGACGAAGACCAAGCGCGAGTTTCGCATCGTGGGAGCGATGGAAGCCGACCCCGAACAGCACAAGATTTCCTACCAATCGCCCATCGCACGCGCACTCATCGGCTACAAGAAGGGCGATACGGTCGAGGCGCACCTGCCTAAAGGCGTCATGCACTACAAAATTCTCAAGATTTCGAAGTAATGCGCTGGCTTACCTGTCAAACAGACCCCGACTCACCACCCTGCCTCGCATTCTATCGGGATGAACAGTGGTGGCGCATACAGGGCTGTCGCGACTTCCTGGACTGGTTGAGGCTCCCCGACGAACAGCGCGACCCACTTCTGCAACAGGCAACACCAATCGTGCCTGCAATCTACCTGCCTCCGATGCTTGTGCCTCCGAGCCTGCGTGATTTCTACGCCTTTGAAGACCATGTGCGCAACGCCCGCCAAAAGCGCAACCTGCCTGTGCCTCCCGAATGGTACGAGATTCCTGCCTTCTACTTCTCTAACCCTGCGTGTCTTGTGGGGCACGACCAACCTGTGCGCAAACCGCCCGATACCCAGAAACTGGACTATGAACTGGAACTGGCGGTGATTATCGGGCGTGAAGGAGGCGATTGGACGATTGAAGAGGCAGAACAGGCGGTTGCAGGCTTCACTATCATGAACGACTGGAGCGCACGCGACCTGCAGATGCGCGAGATGAAAATCGGCTTGGGACCCGCCAAAGGCAAAGATTTCGCTACCTCGCTTGGGCCAGTTGTTGTCTCACCCGACGAGTTAGAACCGTGGCGCCAGCACGACCCCCAGCGTGGGAGCCGATGGAACCTTCGAATGCAAGCGCGCATCAACGGCAAGACCCTCACCGACAATAACGCCAGCACGATGTATTGGACCTTCGCTGAGTTGATTGCGCACGCTTCACGCAACACGCGCCTCCAAGTGGGCGATGTGATTGGCTCTGGCACGGTCGGCTTCGGTTGCCTTCTGGAGTTCCCCGACGGCACGCACCCTTGGTTGCAGGTAGGCGATGTGGTGGAGTTAGAAGTAGAAGGGATTGGGATTTTGAGAAATTTTATCGTTTAGTGGACTTATGCGGACGGGCATGTCAAGGGAAAGCGTAAGCACGAGGAGATGCAGCTGAGGAAACTACTCAACAGCGAAAGCAAACCTCGCTCACTCCGCTGAGAATTGGGGTATACTTACAGCGTGCGTACTCGGCGGATAGCGCGCTCCCATGCGCTGGCGTTTCTGCTGGTCTGGGTGGCTCTGCTTCTCAGTGCAGAGTTGTTGCACGGCGCTATCCACCAAGAGACGGAAACCAGCTCCCCCGCTAAAGAGTGTCCTGTCTGTCGGCTCCACGCCACCAACGGCGCTGTGCCCGACCCTGCGGTTCTGCTCAAACCAGTCATTCAGCTGGTTTGGTTGGACTACCAGCCGGGCTATCTGTTGCCGTTGGTTCGGGATGCGCGTCCGAGGGGCTTCTATCGGCTCACACGCGCGCCTCCATCGCTTGGTGCGGTTTCGGCTTGACTAGGGCGACCTGAGAGGTCGTTTCGGTCGGAAACCCCACCGAGCGGGCACAGTCCGCTTGGCGCTTGACCACCGTGGTCGGTGGCGCACCAAGTATGGAGGTTCACCATGAGAACACGAGCCTTTACACTGATAGAGCTGTTGGTCGTGATTGCGATTATCGCCATTTTGGCGGCGATTCTGTTCCCTGTGTTCGCACAGGCGCGTTCTAAGGCGCGTCAGACGCAGTGCGTCTCGAACATGCGCCAAATCGGAACAGCGGTGATGATGTACATCAACGACTATGACGAGCGTTTCCCCTTCACGATGGCGGTTATCAACGGCATCCCCAGCACCGTGAACTACTGGGCGATTCATAACTACCAATCCGCGCTGGAACCCTACATCAAGATGGACCGTGGACTGCGCAATAAGCAAAATGTGTGGTGGGACCCTTCTGACCCCGACCGCAGTCTTCCCGCGATGTGGGGTTCGTTCGCAAACAACGGGTTGATTACAGGCGTACCACGTGCCATGGCAGAGATTACCTCGCCGTCCAGTACCATCTACACCATCCTGCGTGCTGACCCGTGGGTTCAGGTTTCAGGCGTGACCCCACCCAACCCCCTCCCTGTGAATAATCCGAACGACCCGTTCTGGGTGTCGGAGTTCTTTGATATGTGTATCGATGTGTGGGCAGACACCACAAATGTGAACCATCCCTATCACTGGTCGCGTGGGCGTGCGGCTCCACCCTGCTCGCTGTTCCCGAACGATGGCAACTGCGAAGATTGGGACGAATCGGTCGCCAAGACTCGGTATCAGGGAAGTACCAACGCCCTTTATACGGATGGCAGCGCACGCACTGTGCGCTTCTCCCAGACCTATCGTTCGCCCACCGACAACCAGTGGAGCGTCTCTCAGTAAGACAAGCAAGGGGGGCACATCGTGTGCCCCCCCTTGCATTTTGTGAAACGGGGTATACTGAGTCTGTGCGTCGATTGCGAGTGGCGCTCCTGCTGATAATCGCCGTATGGAACAGTGGGGGACTCGGCTACTGGGTCTGCCATGGGCAGATTCAGAGTAGTTGCTTCTGGCTGAAAGTTTGCCCAGAAGACCATAGCGATACGCCGGCCTATGCGCTGATACCTCTCCCCCCTCCTGAAACGGTTCAGATTGTTCCCCAGCTGTGCGATTGTCATTTTGTGAGTATCAGTGTCCCAGTTCCCCAAGCACCTGAAATCCAACAGGGCGTCGTGGTGGTCGTTCACCTACCGCGTTTAGAGCTGCTGAGCGACCTCCCAACTGAATGCCGTTGTGTCTTCAACTTAGAGCCAGAGCTTAGCCCGCCGGATTTCGTCTTTACCCCTACCGCCCTCCGCGCGCCTCCTGTCGTCTGAGCGAGTCGATTCCCACTTTCACTTTCACACACAGAGCGTTTCGCTCTTGACTCACATCTCAGCGATAGGAGGTTCTATGAAGCAAACCATCACAATTGGGCTATATATCATTCTATTCAGTATCGGTTATGCTGAACCGATGGACTGGAACCGCGCGATGGAGTTGGCACTTCAGCGCAATGCCGAGCTCCAAGCGGTTCGGAAAGAATGGCTTGCCAGCCAGCTACAGGTGGCATCAGCGAGCGCGCCCGCACCGTTGAATCTACTCATCACCCCTGCCCTTACTTCAGGGGGCACAGGGGAGGAACTAATTGTCCACCAGAACTTAGAGCTGAACGGACTGCGCACCGCGCGCAAACGGCTGGCGGAGCGCGAACGCGACCTGACCTATGCGAAGACGCTGGAGACGCTTAATCGCGTCTTAGCGGAAGTCGGATTAGCTTATGTAGAGGCGATCTTTGCCCGTGAACAGTTGAGACTCATCGAGACCGAGGTTCAGCTGATGGAGCGTACTGTCGCCCTCGTGCGTCAGCAAGTGCAGGCGGGGGTGCGTCCGGGCGTGGAGCAGATTCAGGTCGAGATTGAGCTGGAGCGCGTCCGCCAACGCTATGAGCTGGCAACGACCGAAGCGCGAAACGCCTCCGCCACCCTCAGCCGATTAATCGGTCTACCCGCCGACACGGAGTACACCTTCACTTCAGACGCTATGGCTGTGCCCACACTGAGCACGCCCGAACTGAGACTGCATCCACTGGCTCAGGAGGCGCAATTCCAAGTCGACTTACAGGGCGCGCGCCTCCACTACCTTCAGACCGAATCCCTGCCCGACCTTGGGCTACAACTGCGAGTGGAGCGGTGGTCGGGCATGCGCACACGCCCTGGATGGGGGCTACTGGTGAGCGTCCCCTTCTTGGACTATGGAGCGCGTCGCTCGCTTCTACGCGCCGAACAGAACCGTCTCTTCGCTAAACAGGAACTGCGAGCCTCCATCCTGTCCACTCTGCAGACCGATATCGAGAACGCACGCCGATGGGTGGACACTGCCCAGCGCAAGCGCGATACCTATCGCCAAAACATCCTACCCCGCGCCGAACAGTTAGCCCAATCGGCGCAGGTCGGGCTCGAGAGCGGGCAACTGACGATTCTGCAAGTATTGGAGGCGCAACGCACCACGCGCGCCGTGCGTGAAGAACTGCTCCAAGCCGAGCGAGACTACGCCCTTGCTCAAGTGCGCTACCTAACAGCAACAGGCGCACTGGCATTTCATTATCAATCTAAACTGATGGAGGACGAACGATGAAAACCGAATCGTTGCACACAAAGCCAAAGAGCCTTGCAAAAGTCATTCCCGCTATTTTGGTGGTGTTGATTGGGGGCACGCTGTTCTGGTGGTTAGAGCGTGGCTCTCGTGAAGCGGAAGTGGGGGCGGAAATCCCTGCTGAGACGACCTTGCCTGAGTTCGTCGAACTGAGCGAGCAAAGTGCAGAGCTGGCGAACCTGAGCGTTGAGCCGGCTCAGTTCGGCACCCTGAGGCGCACGCTAACCCTGTATGGCAGAATCGAGCCGATTGCTGATCAGTTAGTGAATCTGAACTCGCGCGTCACGGGGCGTGTTTTGGAGCTACGCGTGCGCGTGGGGGATACGGTTCGACAGGGGCAGATTGTCGCTGTGTTGGACAGTGAGGAAATCCACCGCGCTGAAATCGCCTATGCCAGAGCGTTGAGAAAGTTGGACTTTGCGCGGAAAGAGCTGGAGCGTCGCATGCGTCTGGCGGAGCTGGGCGCCTACTCGAACCCCGCTCTTGAGGAGGCACGCCAACGCTACGCCCAAGCACAAAGTGAACTGCGCTCCGCCGAAAGTGAAGTGCGCACCGCCCAGCAAGCGGTACGCCGAGAAGAGTCGACCCTTCAACGCGCCCAAGCACACTTGCACCAGACCCAGCGACAATTAGAGCGCGCCAATACCCTCCGCCAAGCCCAACTCATCGCTGAGCAGGAGTACGAAGCAATTCAGACCCAGTATGCGACCGCTCAAGCCGAAGTGCGCTCGGCAGAAGCGCAGTTAGAGTCGGCGCGTGCCCAACTCGAATCGGCGCAAGCACGGCTCAAAAGCGCGCAGACCCAGTACGAACTTGCCCAGCAGAACTTGGAACGCGCCACCGCGCTCTTCGAGGGGCAGTACCTCACCACCAAAGAGGTCGCTGAAGCCGAAGCGCTCTATCGGGAAGCAGAACTGGAGCTGGAATCGGCAAAGGACGAACTGGAACTGCTCGGTGGACACCCCAACGGGGGACATCGCTTGGAAGTGCGCGCTCCCTTCGACGGCAAAATCACCGACCTGTATGTCGCTGTGGGCGAAACCGTCACACCCGACAAACCCCTCATGCGCTTGCTGAATGTCGATGCGGTTTGGGCCGTATTGGAGGTCTACCCCGACGATGCCAGACTTATCAAACCCAGCCAGCGCCTGCAGTTCCGAACCAACACCTTGCCCGACCGAACCTTCACCGCAGTTGTCCAGCAAATCGCTCCAGAAACCGACCCGAATAAGCAGACCTTGCGACTGAGATGCACTGTGAGCAATCCGCAGAGACTGCTCAAGCCGAACCAGTTTATTGAGGGGCAGTTGGAAGTCGCAGTGGGCTCCCCCGTCGTGCATGTACCTACCGAAGCCGTCCACCGAATGGGTGAGCAAACCATTGTCTTTGTTGCGACCGACCAGCCGAACCGTTATGCGGTGCGCAAGGTCGTGGTGGGGGAAGCCGTAGGAGGGCGCATCCCCATCCAACAAGGTCTCAAAGCAGGGGAACGCATCGTGGTACGCAACTCCGCCCTTCTCAAGGGCATTCTGGTCGGGGGAGGTGAGGAGTGATGTTAGAGGCAATCATTCGGTTCGCCATTCGCCAACGGGTGGTCGTATTCGCTCTGGGA